>Ga0210114_1000266_pt1 | contig 13490 bp, 12 predicted proteins | sample MayberryNW_TuleA_FD_185524 | JGI IMG/M metagenome (GOLD analysis project Ga0210114, IMG submission 185524) | Wetland microbial communities from San Francisco Bay, California, USA, that impact long-term carbon sequestration - MayberryNW_TuleA_D2... | ecosystem: Environmental > Aquatic > Marine >...
CAGTTCGTGGCTCTCTACGTGCTGGTGTGGGCGTGGTGGATCGGCCGGGCTCGACGGCGAGTGCTCTTCGTGTACTCGGACAGTCCCAACTGGAAGGAGCACATCGAGGTTAATATTCTGCCGAAGCTTCCCCCAAGCACCGTGGTCCTGAATTGGTCGCAGCGCCGTTCGTGGCCTAAATTCAATCTCTCGGTCATTTTGTTTCGCTGTTTTGCGGGTGAGCGAGAATTCAATCCGATTGCGCTGGTATTTGAGCGATTTGACCGAGTCGAGCGATATCGTTTTTGGCAGCCGTTCCGCGATGCGAAGCACGGCCGCCCCGAGGCACTGCAGATGCTTGAAGCACGGCTTTTTAAACACACGGCCGTCTAAAGCACCAATAGTTACCGAGCTTGGACGTGCCTGCTGGGACCCGCCAATATTAAAGAGCCGGCAAGACAAAATCCCGCATCAGTATTGCTCTCCTGACATTAGTGAGGTTCTCATAAACACTTCTGTAACTGGGCAGTCGTTTGTTAGACTTTTATATGTCCCTCTACACTCCTCTCTGGTGCAAGAGTAATTTTTCCTTTCTCGAAGGGGCCAGTCATCCGGACGAGTTGGTGGCTGAGGCTTATCGGCTGGGTTTGCCGGCGATCGCGGTGACCGATCGGGACGGGGTTTACGGCGTGGTGCGTGCGCATGTGAAGGCGTGCGAGGCGGGCGTGAAGCTTATCATCGGCTCGGAAGTTACGGTAAACGATGGCTCGACCATTGTTTTGTTGGCGCAGGACCGCGGCGGGTATGCCAATCTGTGCCGGCTTTTGACCAAAGGACGATTGCGCTCGGAAAAAGGGGAGAGCGCGGTCACGTGGGATGAGATCTATGCCTATCCGGTGGGACTCATCGCGCTTTGGGGTGGGGAAGTAGGGTCCGTCACTCCCGCGAACGCGGGAGTCCAGGCGGGTACTAGTGGATCAAAAACAATGAACCTGGATTCCCGCTTGCACGGGAATGACGGAAAGGAAAGCGGAGACGGTTCAGCTAAATTTAAAATAGCTGTGGATCAAGTCGCCGCCAACTTGCGCGATGCGTTTGGTGATCGGCTTTATGGAATGGTTACCCGGCACCGGCGCGAAGAGGAAGTCGTGCAGGAAGCGCGGCTGCGCGAACGCGCCAGGCGTTTTGGCTTTTCGTTGTGCGCGGCAAACGAAATTCTCTATCACACTCCGGCTCGCCGCCGCCTGCAGGACGTGTTGACGGCAATTCGCCATGGCATCCCCATCACTGCTTGCGGCCGCAAGCTGAAGCCCAATGCGGAATATGGACTCAAACCGCCGTATGCCTTCGCCAAACTCTTCGGCGACGATCCCGCAGCCGTTGATCGCACGCTGGAAATCGCCGAGCGCTGCAAATTTTCACTGAATGAAATCCGCTACCGTTATCCGTCCGAAGCATTGGCCAATGGCATGACCTCGGCACAGTGGCTGCGCCGGCAGGCCTTCGAAGGTGCGCGCCGGCGTTATGAAAACCGAATTCCGGACGAGATCGTGGTGCAAATCGAAAAAGAACTCGAGATCATCGAGGCGCTCGATTATCCCGGCTATTTCTTGACCATGTGGGAGATCGTCGAGTTCTGCCGCGCCAACGGTATTCTCTGCCAGGGGCGGGGCTCGGCAGCCAATTCAGTGGTTTGTTATTGCCTCGGTATCACGGCCGTTGATCCCAAGCTCATCGGATTGCTATTCGAGCGGTTTATCTCGAAAGAGCGGGCCGAGCCGCCGGATATCGATCTCGATATCGAACATGACCGGCGCGAGGAAGTCATTCAGCACGTCTACCAAAAATACGGACGTGACCACGCCGCCTTGGTTGCCAACGTGGTGCGTTACCGTTCGCGTTCGGCCCTGCGCGACATTGGTAAGGCTCTGGGCCTGTCCGAAACGGCACTCGATCGAGTCGCAAAGTTGGTATCCTCTTATGAAATTGTCCGGCCCGATGTGTTGGCGCAAATGGGCATCGATTCCGCCGGCGGCTTGCACGAGCATCTGCTCGAGCTCGCCAATGAAATTCTGGACTTTCCGCGTCATTTGTCGATCCATCCCGGCGGCTTTTTGCTTGGCCATGAGCCGGTTCATGACCTGGTGCCGATCGAGAACGCGACCATGCCGGAGCGCACGGTGATTCAATGGGATAAGAACGATGTGGAAGATCTTGGCCTATTCAAAGTGGATCTGCTCGGCCTTGGCGGGCTCACCCAACTCGATCTCTGCTTTAAGCTTTTACGAGAACATCACGGTGTCGATCTTTCCATGGCAACGATTCCGCGCGGTGACGCAGCAACCTATGACATGATCTGTAAAAGCGACACTGTCGGGGTGTTCCAGATTGAAAGCCGCGCCCAGATGGCGATGCTGCCCCGCCTTCGGCCAAAAAACTTCTATGATCTGGTGATCGAGGTCAGCATCGTCCGCCCCGGTCCGATCACCGGCGGCATGGTGCATCCGTATTTACGCCGCCGCCAAGGCAAAGAAGCAGTGCAATATCCCCATGATTTATTGAAACCCGTGCTCGAACGGACTCTCGGTGTACCGCTGTTCCAGGAGCAGGTGATGCGGCTTGCGATGGTTGTGGCTGATTATACGCCGGGCGAGGCGGATCAACTGCGGCGCGACATGGCGGCGTGGCATCGGACCGGACGGATGGAGCGCCATCGCGAGCGGCTGATCACGCGCATGCAAGCCAAGGGAATCGCCGTTGAGTTCGCCGAGCGCGTTTTCGAACAGATCCGCGGTTTCGGCGAATACGGCTTTCCGGAAAGCCATGCGGCGAGTTTCGCTTTGATCGCCTACGCGACGGCCTGGCTCAAGTGTCACTATCCGGCGGAGTTTGCCTGCTCTCTGCTGAACGCCCAGCCGATGGGCTTTTACATGCCCGCGACCATCGTCGAAGACGCCAAGCGCCATCACGTCGTTATGCGCTCCATCGACGCACAGGCAAGTGAATGGGATTGCACCCTGGAGCCGTGTGACGAAAGCACCGGCGGCTTTGCTGTCCTTATGGGACTGCGTTACGTGAAAGGCCTGGGTGAGCGAGAGTGGCAGAGAATCGCGCGGGCGCGGCATCTCGCGCCTTTTGCGTCGCTACAGGATTTCGCCCGCCGCACAGCCCTGGATGAGGGCTCTCTCAGCGCGCTCGCGGAAGCGGGAGCCTTCGACAGCTTGCAACTCGACCGCCGTACGGCGTTATGGGAGGTGCGGCGTTTGGTCCGTCAGCAAAAAGAATCATTGTCCCTGGCAGCGCGCGAACAGAAACCGGCCTTCAATTCATTAAGCGATTTTGAAGAAGTAAGCTGGGACTATCGCAGAACTTCGCACAGTACCCGGCGTCACCCGCTCGAACCCATGCGGGCAAGCTTGATTCGTCGCGGGCTTCCCGATGCGCACACCGTTGCTTCAATGCCCAATGGCGCGAAGGTGCGCTACGCCGGTTTAGTGATCTGCCGGCAGCGGCCGGGAACAGCGGGGGGCGTGGTGTTCATGACCCTCGAAGACGAAACAGGTTTCGTCAACATCGTTCTATGGGAGAGCGTATTGCAGCGGTACTCGGTCCTGGCCAAGACTGTGAGTTTTCTCGGCATCACCGGCAAGCTGCAAGCCGAAGATGGCGTGGTGCATTTGGTGGCGGAAGAATTGTGGGAGCCTAGGTTGGAGCTTCAACCGGCGAGCACGCGCAGCCGGGATTTTCATTAAACCAACCTTCACCGCAGACCCTCCGCGGTGAACATCCGGGTTTTTATCAAGCGACCGCTTTGGTTGCGCCTTTCTCCACTCTGGCTTTGAGCCGCGGGTAGAAGCGCAGGGGATTGTCCCAGAAAATTTTCCGCTTCAGCTCGTCGCTGACATCCTTGCGATCGATCAGGTTGGGGATGTCGCGGCTGAAGTCGCGCTGGTCGCGCTCGTGCGGATAGTCCGACGCCCAGATGAGCGCATTGTCGTTGGCGACCTGGGCGGCAAGCGGGAGCGCGGACTCTTCGACCTCGACGGCGAAAAAGATATTGCCTTTTTTGACGTAATCGCTGGGTTTGAGCTTGCAGCGCGGCGAGTAGTGGCCTTTGCGTTCCTGCTCCTCGTCCATGCGGTCCATCATGTAAGGCACCCAGCCGACGCCGCACTCGATGCAGCCGAACCTGAAATGAGGAAATAGCTCGAACACGCCCTCGAACATCATGGCGACGAATTGACGGATCTGGGCAAACGGATGCTCCAGGGTATGGCCGATGGTGAAGTTGCTCACCATATCGAGACCGAGCGCCGGCATGCTCAAGCCGCCGTGGGTGGAGATCGGTACGTCGAGTTTCTGCGCTTCCTCCCAGAGAGGGTAAAACTCCGGACCGCTGTAAAGCCTTCCAGCCGGCGCGACTGCGGGCAGCACGGCGCCAACCATACCGAGCTCGTTCACCGCGCGGCGCAGTTCTTTGACAGCCTCAGAAATATCCTGGATCGGCAGCAAAGCCACGCCGACCAGGCGCGGGCTTACGTTCATGAACTTGTGATAGAGCCAATCGTTATAGGCTCGCGCCATACAGATCGCCCAGTCCTTGTCCTGGATCGCGCCATGAGTGAGACCTTGAGTTGGATAGAGGACCGTGAGCTCGATCTTGTTCTTGTCGAGGAAGTCGAGCCAATGATTGGCCTTGGGTCCATCGCCGCCGCCCGCCCAGCCGCCTTTTTGCCGGAGCGATCGAAGGTAGCCGTCCATGGTCAACCCGGGCCAGAATGAATAGCTTTGGTGCCATTCCAAATCTTTGTACGGCGGGCCGATAAACTCGCGCAGCTCGCTGTCGAGCTCCATCACATGCCCGTCGGCGTCGATAATTCGGTAGTCAGCCATAAACCCTCCTGGCGATTCGGTTGTTGCGAGCTCCGATGGTCATTTCGAGCGGAGCGAGAAATACTTCGGATTGAAAAGATATTTCTCGATGCTGTGCTCCTCGAAATCGACCTTTCCGTATTCAAGTGCTCCGAGTGTTCTCCGTAAACAATTCCTCCACCGTTAGATCGTGCCCGAGCATGCCTTGCTGGCCGGCGAATTGAATCAAATTTTGCACGTCGTGATAATTCTCTTTAAATCCCTGGTAAAACGGGTCCTTGCCGAAAAATTTTCTTTCCTCTTCCAAATAAGACCGACCCCAGGCGAAGCTCAAACGATGCGGCTGTTCCATGAATTGATTGTAAGCCTTGCGTGACTCGATCAGCGCCTCGTATAAGCTTGTCGCGACCCATGGATCGCGGTCGAGAATCTCTTTCTTGATGACTACGGGATGCATGATCGGGAACACTTTCGTGCGCTCGTAGTATTCCTTCTCCGCTTTTTCGAAATCTGGAAAGAGCCGCTCAACGGTTCCTTCGCCGCGAATCCACCGCTGCGGCAAGTCCGGTTCGACCTCCGCGTCGACTTTTCCCTCCACCAGCAAATCTTCGAGCTTCCGCTTGCCTTCGACGAATTCGATTTTGATGTGCGATGGCAGCTTGAGGCCGACGGTCTCCTTATTGACGATCACCCAGGTGACGTCGCTCACGCCGAGGTCGTAACTGTTCATCAGCATGCCCTTGGTGACGAGCGCCAGGGTGTTCTCGTAACTGCGCAGGCCGATGCGGCCGCCTTTCAAATCCACCGGCTTTGTGATGTCCGAGCCGGCTCGGATAAAACAGAACTTGTGACCCCACATGCGGCGTGGAAAGAACGGGATGGCCTGCAGCCAATCCATATCTTGGCCGCGGGCAACGAGATAGGATGACATGGAGAACTCGCAGGCATCGTATTCGCCGTAATGAAACATGCGCTCGTGGCGGATGCCGCTCTCGACCGTGAGCAGGTTGAGTTCGATGCCCTCGGGCTGCACGTCGCCGTCGCGCAACGGTTGCAGATAGTCGTATTTATCGAAAGCGATGGTTAGCTTGAGTTTGGCCATGGTGGGTCCTGTTGACGCGATTTTTCGGGGATCATAGGAGTCTCGGCTGCAGGTGTCAATGTTGCTCCATCGAAGTCAAGTCAAGATACAAAACGGCCAAAACAGGGGAGGCAGCGTGGAAACCGTTCGCCGTTCACGTCGCACAATTCTGTTCAGCCTAGTGGCGTAACTGTGCAGTCCGGGCCCTTCACCGGTCACCAGTTTCCCTATCTGTCCTAGCGGCACAGCCATTGCTGATTTCGAACGTCAGCAAAGGAATTTCACACGGGAGGAGATACGCATTAACAAAACCACGACACCCGCGTCTATCACTGAGGGTAGCCCAAGGTGAGAAGATTGGGAGGCAATTTATGAAAGGAATGTCGGGTGCGCTTCTGGCGCTGCTTTTTGTGGTTCTTTCGCTATTCTCGCTGATTAACGTTCAGCGCACCTGGGAAGAATCTTTAGTCCCGTTGGGCGAGAACGATTCCAGGGTTTCCGAACTTGGCCTTCGCTTTGCGCTGCACCGCTAAACACTTTCTCGTCGCCGGATCAGAACCTCACACGCCCCGGCATTCTGACAAATCGCTCACGCTTAGGGCGTTGCCTTTACCATGGGCCGCTCGAGCAAACGCTCCATCCAGGCTTTCACATGAGGCAGATCGTCGCCAATGCTCGTCTGGTAGCGCTGCAAGCGGCAGAAAAACGGGATGTACGTGATGTCCGCCAGCGAGTACTCGCCGACGATATAGTGTTTGTCCCGCATCTCTTTGTTCAAAGTCTCCAAATAGCCCCGTAACTTTTCTTTCGATTTTTCGACTTCGAAATCGTGGGCGATGTATCCCGCGGCTTGCTGCAGGCGCGTGTTGCAGTAGTCGATCCAGATGCGCGCGCGCGAGCGCCGCAAAGGGTCGCTCGGCATGAGCGGGACCTGCGGGTATTTTTCTTCCAGATATTCGTTGATAATCGCGGACTCATAGATGACTCCTTCGCCGTCTACAAGCACCGGAACTTTGCCGTACGGATTGAGCTCCAACAGATCTTTGGGTTTGTTCGAAAGGTCGCATTCGATGAGTTGATGGGGGATTTTCTTCTCTGCCAGGACAATCCTTGTCCTGTGAGCGTAGGGTCAAGGCTGATAAGAGTATAGTTTCATAAAATGCACCTCCGTTTTGTGACTTCTACCACCCGCCGACCGATGGCGCAATCACCCATTCTCGTGACCCTGCGTGTCGGTTAAGCTTGCAAGTTTTCGCAGCCTGCGACAGATTTTTGAGCCCTTCCGTTTGCAAACCCGACTGGCTCGCGCTAAGACGCGAGGCACGCTAGAGAATCGGTTAAAGGGAATTGAAACGATCGGGCGGAGATATGCCGAGTGGACTAGCGGCTGAATGGCGCTACGGCCGTTTTAGGCTTCATGCGACGCTTCAAGACGCGATTGGATATTTCCTAAAACTGCGTTGACTTAGAAGTTATCGCTGGGATAATCCTTTTCGCAGCCGCAGGCGCGGACTCGGGATCAAGGAGGCGGCCATGACGTCCTTTCAAAGCTCGCCGTTGGGTAAATTTTTGGTCATCGCCGTGGTTACCGTGGTCTTGGCATGGCCGGGGACCGTCGACGCTCAGGCACCCAACTATCAAGGCAAGACGATTACTATTGTCCAAGGCCGAGACCCAGGCGGCACCGGCGACATGAGGGTGCGCGCCATGCTGCCGTATCTTAAAAAGCACATTCCGGGAAACCCGAACATCGTCATGGAGTATATGCCGGGCGGCGGCAGCCGCAAAGCGGCCAACCATGTTTTTCAATCGACCGTGACCGACGGACTCCTGATCGGCAATCTTAGTTCCGGCATGGTTTCTGCGGCGGTGTTAAAAGAGAAAGGGGTGTTATACGACCTCGACGGTTTTGTCTATCTTGGCTCGCCATTCAACAGCCATATCGCTATTTTTGTTACTCGGAAGGACCTTAATTTAGACACCATCGAAAAGTTGCGGACGGCCACGGGCATTCGCGTCGGCGGCCAATCCGTCGGTTTCTCGGTTTATAACGAGGCTCGTCTGTTTAGCTACATTTTGGGTCTCAAAGAGCCCAAATTCGTGACCGGCTACGGTGGTAGGGAGCTGGACGTGGCTTTGGAGCGCGGCGAGATCGATGCGCGATCGAGTGCAGCGGATTCGATGACCAAGCGCAATCGCGAGTGGTTGGACAAGGGTCTAGTCCATTTCCATGCATCGATCGAAGTGCCGAAAGGCGAGAAACATCCGCGCTTTGCTCAAGTTGCCGATCTGGAGACGTTTGCGACCGCTGATCGCGACCGAAAGGTCCTGGCATTGCAGCGCGCCTTTCGCGTAACCGGACAGCCTTTCGTGCTACCACCGAAGACTGCAAGGGAACACGTTCAGGCTTTGCAGGCAGCATTTCGCAAGACTTACCAGGACCCGGAGTTCCACAAAGAATACAAAAAGTTCACCGCCGACGATCCGACGCCGTTGCTGCCGGAAAATCACGAAAGAGCGATCCAGGAAATTCCGCGTGAACCGGAGGTGGTTGAGATCTTCAAACAAATAATCGGCGCCGGCCCGTTGCCGCCGCGCCGCTAAAGGAGATTGGCCATGAAAAGTAAAGTCTCAGTGGCGTATGGGCTGGCTGCGTTGGCCGCTTCGGTACTCTCCATAACCGGCAGCGCGTTTGGTCAGAGCAACTTCTATCAAGGCAAAACCATTACGATCGTCCAGGGCCGCAACGCCGGCGGATCGGGCGATTTGCGCGTACGCGCAATGATCCCATTGCTGCAAAAATACATTCCCGGCAATCCGACGATCGTCCAGGAATACATGCCCGGCGGTGGAGGCCAGAAGGCCGGAAATTTCATCTACGGCGCGGCCAAGCCGGACGGTTTGAGTATCGGCAATTCCGGCGGCGGGATGGTGGCGGCGGCCGTGCTGGGCGGCAAGGGCGTGCAGTACGATATCGATAAGCTGATTTTTCTCGGCTCGCCTTACAGCTCCACTCATTATATTTTCCTGACCCGGAAAGAGGTAGGTCTGTCGGATTTGGAAAAGCTCCGAAGTGCGTCGGGAGTGAGGATCGGCGCTCAGTCGGTCGGGCATACCATTTACAATATCGGCCGGGTTTTCGCTTGGCTCCTGGAGCTCAAGAACCCAAATTTTATCACAGGCTATTCCACTCCGGAGCGCGATGCGGCGTTTTTTGCCGGAGAGCTCGATGCCTTTGGCACGGCGGACGATCATCTTACGCGCAACATCGATTGGATAAAGAACAAAAAGATCGACGTCCATGCGATGTTGGCGGTTCCCAAGGGATTAAAGCATCCGGACTTCGAGGGCTTGCCGGATTTGGAAGAATTCGCCAAATCCAACATACAACGCAAAGTACTCTCACTGTTCCGAAATTTTCGGCTTACCGGCTCGCCATTTTTTGCGCCGCCGGGAACTCCTCCGGAACGAATCGCAATTCTCACGCAAGCGGTCAACAAAACCTTCAACGATCCTGGTTTTGCCAAGGAGTACAGGAAGCTCGTGGGTGACGATCCTACACCGCTTTCTCCGGAAGAAAATCAGAAAGCAATCAAAGAGCTGCCACGGGATCCGGAAACCATCGCGCTTTTTAACAAGCTCTCAGGTCCGGGGCCGCTGCCGGCGCGTTAAGCATGATGACACTTAGGGAGGTTCTGATGCACAACCCAAAGAGAGGTTTCCAAACAAGCGCAGTGGTATTCGCGCTGTCGCTGCTGAGCATTGCTGTAGTCGCTCCACACGCGCACGCGCAAGCAAACTTTTATGCGGGAAAGACCGTGACCCTGATCGCAACCACCGCGCCCGGCGGCACCGGCGATTTGCGCGTTAAAGCCATGCTCCCCTTCCTCAAGAAACACATTCCGGGAAACCCGACGGTGCTCATCGAGTATATGGATGGCGGCGGCGGACGCAAAGGGGCCAATCACGTCTACAGCTCCGTCAAACCCGACGGTTTGACGATCGGTGCCGCGAGCGGCGCAATCGTCGGTCTCGCCATCATGGGGGAGAAAGGTATTTCCTACGATCCCGATAAATTCATTTATCTCGGCACGCCGGAGAGTGAAAATCACTACGTCATCTACACCCGCCGCGAGCTGGGTCTCGACACGCTGGAAAAGCTCCAGGCCGCGTCCGGCGTTCGAATCGGCGCGCAATCGGTCGGCCATGTGTCCTACGTGGCGGGTCGCATTTTTGCCTATTTCTTAAATATGAAGCAGCCCAATTTTATTGCGGGATATACTTCGCGCGAAGTGGACATTGCACTCGTCCGCGGCGAGCTCGACGCGCGCGCAAATAACGCGACTTCGGTGTTACGCCGCAATCCCGATTGGCTGGACAAGGGTCTGATGAATTTTCACGCGATCATGGAGGTGCCGAAGGGAGACAAGCATCCGCGCCTGGGCCATGTTCCGGAGGTGGAGAGTTACGCCAAAAACACCAGAGAAAAACGGCTGATCAGCCTGTGGCGAGCATTTCGTGGCGTTGGCTCGCCGTATATTTTGCCGCCTGGAACACCCAAGGAACGGGTCGCTATCCTAGCGGACGCGCTGCGAAAGACGTTTAAAGACCCCGAGTTCCGTCCGTATTTCAAGAAGCTCGTGGCCGATGACGCTTCGCCGTTGGACGCCGATCAGCTAACTAAAGTGGTCGCGGACATTCCGCGCGACGCGGAGACGTTGGATCTGCTCAGAAAACTGTCCGGCGCGGGGCCGCTGCCGCCGCGCTAAGGCTTATTCGGCTGAAGAAAGTAGCAGCGAGAGCATTCAATGCAAGCAAGAGGCGAAAAGTTGAGCGATTCGTAAGCGCCTAACCGGCGTTTGGAACGAACATTTATGGAAGAAATCTCGCTGATCGACGCCGCGCTGAAGGGCTTTTTAAATATCCTTCATTTCAAAGTTTTTCTCGCCATGCTGGTGGGCGTCAGCATCGGCACCTTTACCGCCGTGGCGCCCCAGGGGTTGGGGACTCCGCTCGTCTACGCGATTATGTTGCCCGTCGTGATCAAGTGGGAACCGGTGACCGGCATTGCGCTGCTGATCGGGGCAAGCTCGGTGAGCGCGATTTGCGCGGCTTATTTGCCGGTGCTCTTCGGTATCCCCGGTGGTGCCGGTTCTCAAGCAACCATCCTAGACGGTTATCCCATGGGACAGCGCGGCGACGCGCGACGTGCTCTGGGCGCGTCGTTCATGGCCGGTGGCCTGGGCGCCCTCATCGGAACTTTCACCCTGGCGGTGGCCATACCACTAGCCAAACCGCTGATTTATCTCATGGGCTCGCCGGAACTGTTCGTCGTCGTCCTTTGGGGACTCAGCATGGTGGCCGTGTTGGCGGGCCGTCGCCCGCTCAAGGGGCTCATCGCCGCGGCTCTCGGTTTGCTGTTGGCGACCGTCGGTCAACAGGAGCAGAGCGGCATCATGCGCTTCGTATTCGATTTGCCTTACCTGTTGGACGGCATGTCGATCAGCATCATTGCGCTGGGACTCTTCGGCATTCCCGCCGCCTTGGACCTCGCCCTGAATCGCCTCGGGGTTGAGCAGCAGCCGGCGCCGCTGATGGGAAAACTCTTCGATGGGGTCAAGGACACGCTGCGCGAGTGGTGGTTGGTCGTACGCTGCAGCTTCATCGGCGTCTGGGTGGGCATCGTACCGGGGATCGGTTCGCAAGTTGTTGACTGGCTGGCGTACGGCCACGCGGCACAGAGCAGCAAAGACGGCGGTAAGAATTTTGGCCGCGGCGACGTCCGCGGCGTGATCGCTCCGGAAAGCGCTAATGACGCCAAGGACGGGGGCGATTTGGTCACCACCTTGCTGCTTGGATTTCCGCAGGGCGTGTCCACGGCGCTATTCATCGTCGCGCTGCTCGCTTGGGGATTTCTGCCTGGCCCGGAGATGATTAAAAAAAATCCGGAGATCATTTACAGCGTCGTTTGGATTCAAGGGCTGTCGGGAATCATTGGAACCCTGATCGGCTTCGCTCTGGCAAGCCAGCTCGCCAAGCTGGCGCAGGTGCGCTACTCGATCATGGTGCCGATCATTTTCTTTTTTGTCCTGATGGGCGCCTTTAGCGTAACCCGCGACGCGGCGGATCTATTGATGGTCGTAGGTTTCGGCTTTCTGGGGTATTTTATGCGCCGGTTCGGTTACCCCCGGCCGGCGATGATTCTTGGCCTCGTCTTGGGCGGGTTGATGGAACGATATCTCTATCGGTCCATGGCGAGCTACGGCTTTACCTGGCTTGCTCGCCCGGCGGTAGTTGTGCTTCTCGTTCTCGCGACGACATCATTCTTCTTCGCGGTGCGCGGCCGGATAAGAAGCTCGGCTGTAAAAATCCCTGGCGCCGGAGGCGGCGATGATAGCTAATATGACATTGTTCATGGTCGTGGTCTTCGCGGCGGCGATCTGGTGGGGTTGGGAGTGGCCCTACATTGCCAAGCTTATGCCGGTTTACGTTGCTGCGCTGCCAGGACTGGTGCTCGCTCTGGCGCAGCTTTTTCGGGATGCTTCGCACTGGGAGGTGCGTCAGGCCGGTGTGGGCGGAAGCATGGATATGGACGATACCCACCGAGGGGTTGCGGACAAACGAGTCGAGCTTCGCCGCACGTTGGTGTTTTTTGCCTGGTTCATCGGCGGCGCGTTGGGGATCTGGCTTTTGGGGATCATCTACAGCCTGCCGCTTTTGGTTTTCCTTTACGCGCTGATCGACGGCAAAGAAAAATTGTCTACCTCGGTAATTATGGGAGTGTGTGCTTACGCGCTCATCTGGGGATTGTTCGAGTACGTTCTGGAAATGCGGTGGCCGCCCGGTTTGCTGATCGGCTATTAGTGCTTGGGGTTTAGCAAAACGTCGGCGGCGTCCAGGTCGGACTGCAGCCCGCCTCCTTTTTCGAACCCAAACAGATTCTGGCAAAGCTTGGGCCTGGGCATTATCCGCTGACGGATCATGCCTCGCTAGTAAAACTCTTCGTGTCGATTACGGCGCGCCGATGATTGCCGGTGCCGATGGTGACGCCCTGGTCATTAATGACTGTTACTGAATAGCGGAGCTTGTTTTCTTTAACCTCCAAGAGCTCCGCTGTAACCGTTACGCCTTGGCCGATTTTCGTCGGCGCCAGATGGCGCACGTCGACATGAATCCCGACGGTCTGCTCGTTTTCGTCTAAGTAGGGCTCGGTTAGTTCGACGCAGGTTCGCTCCATCAAGCCGATCATCGCAGGTGTCGAAAAAACATCGGCCTCGAGCTGGCGCGCACGCATCTCTTGGGTCGTGACATAACTCCGGGTTAGCTTGATCCCGGGTGCGAGATTATTTTTCATCGGGAAAATAATACGGAGACCTTAGTCTGCGCGCAAGTGCGACCCACCAGACGTTCGTGATCGACGGCGGTTCATTCGTCCCTGGCAACTGCTAAGGAGTTGGTTAGTTACTAATGAGTCCGTTATTTAGAGACCATGTGACTGAACCACGACCGAAGGCCAAGCCCTTCCGATCGCGGTCAATGGTTTTGTGCCTTGATGGGC
>Ga0210114_1000268_pt1 | contig 13441 bp, 13 predicted proteins | sample MayberryNW_TuleA_FD_185524 | JGI IMG/M metagenome (GOLD analysis project Ga0210114, IMG submission 185524) | Wetland microbial communities from San Francisco Bay, California, USA, that impact long-term carbon sequestration - MayberryNW_TuleA_D2... | ecosystem: Environmental > Aquatic > Marine >...
GCTGGTGAAGAAAGGGAAAGTCGCGACGCTCGGCAAGGTCTACCAGCAGGACGCACCCGCTTTCGGCAGCCGCGGCTGGCGCATGACCATCCCGGGCCTGCCGACGGGCGGGCCGTTCGGGCCGCAGGAGCTGGTGTACAACGACGAGTACCTGGCCACCGAGATCGGCCAGATCGGCACCCAGTTCGACGGACCCGGCCACATCGGCGTCATCACGTCGAAAGGGATGTTCTACTACAACGGGCATTTCCTGGAGGACAAGGACATCGGCACCTACGGCCTCGGGCCACTGGGGGTGGAGCACGTTGCGCAGCTCGGCTTCGTCTGCCGCGGCGTGCTGCTCGACGCGGTGGCGCTGCGCGGCGGGCAGCTGCCGATCCCCAAGAAAGCCGGCGATCCGGGCATCGTCACCGACAAGGACGTGCAGGCGATGGTCAAGCGCCAGGGGATCGCACCGATCGGCGAAGGCGACTGCGTGTTCCTTTACACCGGCCACGGCGACATCTGGCATCCAGGCAAGTGGGACAGCTACAGCGCCGAGGAAAAGCAGAAGCGCATCGCGCAGTTCAACGCCGGCGAGCCCGGATTCGGCATTTCCGCCTGCGAGTACCTGGCTTCGCGCAAGATCGCGCTGTGGGGCGGCGACACCTGGGCCACCGAGGCCGTGCCGGGCGAGGGAGCGCAGCCGTTTGAATGCCACATCAAGATGATGACCAAGCGCGGCCTCTGGAACCTCGAGAACCTGGATTTCAGCCAGCTGGTGGCCGACAAGGCCTACGAGTTCCTGTTCGTGTGGTCGCCGCTGAAGATGAAGGGTGCGACCGGCTCGCCGGGAAATCCGGTCGCGATCTACTGATCCGGGCGGGAGATCACGGCGCGAGCATCGCGCGCCGGATCTCCTCCTGCTCGGTGAAGTCGCGCTCGTCGCGCGGCACATGGCCGGCGTGGGCGCGCACGCGGTAGCAGTCGGGGTCGTAGGGCGTCTGCGGCTCGACGCCCTGGGCGAGCCTGCGCGCCGCGCCGAGCAGCCGCTGGCGAAATGCAGCCACCGCCTTGTCGCTCGTGCCGAGGTGCTCGCGCGTGCGATCGGCGATCGGGCCGCCGGACTCGGCGAGCGCGGCGTCCGGCCCGCCGGCGTCCGGCCGCCCGCCGGCGCCCCAGGCGACGGTCAATACCGACGTGTGCTCGTCGTCCTCCGGCACCCAGGCGCGAAACCGGCGCGGGCGCGACGCGTCCTCGGGAGCGAGCAGCGTGAAGCATGGCATCAGGAAGAGGTTGATGCGCCACAGGTGCCGGTCCGCGTCGGCCGCGCGGCGCGCGCCGCAGGCAAGACCGTAGGCCGTCTCGTGCACCGTGTAGCGCGCCGCGGCCGCTGGCGGCAGCGCGGCGCGCGACTCGTCGATCTCGCCCTCGAGCGCCTGCGCATAGTTGCACGCCAGCGCGTGGCGCGCGGCCTGGCGCCGCGTCGCCGGCACACCCAGCCACTCGAGCTCGGGCAGTTCCGCGCGCTTTTCCTCCGGCCCGAGGTAGGCCCAGAGAAGCCCGCCGCGCTCGGTGACGCGATAGGCCGCGGCGCGCACTTTCTCGCGAAACCCCGAGCCCGCCGGTTCCGAGGGCATGTCGAGGCAGCGTCCGGACACGTCGAACTTCCAGCCATGGTAGGCGCAGCGCAGCCCGTGCGCCTCGTTGCGGCCGAGCGCGAGGCTCGCGCGCCTGTGCGGGCAATGCTCGCCCAAAAGCCCGGGCCGGCCGCGGCTGTCGCGGAACGCCACCAGAGGCTCGCCGAGGAGCCGCACGCGCTTCGGCGGCGCCTCGGCCACCAGCTCGTCGGCAAGCATGAACGGCAGCCAGTGGCGCCGGAACAGCGCGCCCATCGCCGTCCCCGGCCCCACCCGCGTGAGAAGCTCGTTGTCGTCTCGGTTCAGCATGAATGGGGACAGACCTTAAGGTCTGTCCCCGAGGCGCTGCATGACGTAGGCGCCGGGGGCATCCTCGATGGCCCTGGACGGGATGCGCGCGGGGACCTTGTCGCCGCCGTTCTGCGCGTCCATCCAGCGCTGCCAGTCCTCCCACCACGAGCCCGGATGCTGCGCCGCGCCTTCAAACCACGCTTCGGGCGTCTCGGCAAATCCGTCGTTGGTCCAATAGTGGTACTTCTTTGCCGCCGGCGGATTGACGATGCCGGCGATGTGGCCCGAGCCGCCGAGCACGAAGCGCACTTCCCCGCCTAGGTACTTTGCGCCCTTGTAGGTGGTCTTCCACGGCGCGATGTGGTCTTCGACAGTGGAGATGAAGTACGCGGGCACTTTCACCCTGGACAGGTCGATCGGCACCCCGGCGAGCGTCACGGCGCCCGGCACCCCGAGCTCGTTCTTCAGGTACATGTGGCGCAGGTAGAAGCCGTGCATGCGCGCGGGCATGCGCGTCGAGTCCGAGTTCCAGTACAGCAGGTCGAACGGGAACGGGTCCTTGCCCATCAGGTAGTTGTTGATGACGAAGGACCACACCAGGTCGTTGGAGCGCAGCATGTTGAAGGTGCTCGCCATCTCCGAGCCCTCGAGGTAGCCGCGCTCGTTCATGCGCCGCTCCAGGTTCTCGACCTGCGCCTCGTCGATGAACACGCCGAGCTCGCCCGGCTGGGAGAAATCGAGCAGGGAAACGAAGAACGTGGCGCAGCCGACGCGCGCGTCGCCCTTCGCGGCGAGCCAGGCGAGCGCGCAGCCGAGGAGCGTCCCGCCCAGGCAGTAGCCGATGACGTTCAGCTGCGCTTCGCCCGTGGCCTGCCGCACGGCGTCCATCGCCGCCAGCGCCCCTTGCGTCAGATAATCGTCGAAGCCCTTGTCGGCGAGCCGCGCGTCGGGATTCACCCACGACACCACGAAGACGGAATGTCCCTGATCGACGGCCCACTTGATGAAGCTGTTCCTGTCGCGCAGGTCGAGGATGTAGTACTTGTTGATCCACGGCGGGATGATGAGCAGCGGCCGCCGGTACACCTCGGAGGTCGAGGGCTGGTACTGGATGAGCTGCAGGAGGGCGTTCTGGTACACCACCTTGCCCGGCGTGGTGGCGACGTTCTGGCCGAGCTTGAACGCGCTTTCGTCGGTCATGCTGATGCGCAGCCGGCCCTCGCCCTTCTCGATGTCGGCGAGCAGGTTGTTCAGGCCCCTGACCAGGTTCTGGCCGCCGGACGAAAGCGTCTCGCGCAGCACCTGCGGGTTCGTGGCGGCGAAGTTCGACGGCGCGAGCGCGTCCACGTACTGGCGCGTGAAGAAGGCGATCTTCTTCTGCGACTCCTCGGGCAGCCCCTGCACGCCGCCTACCGCGTGCTGGATATGACGCGCGGCGATGAGGTAGGACTGCTTGATGTAGTCGAAGAGGAAATTGTCCGACCACTCCTGGTCCTTGAAGCGCGCGTCGCCCTGGGCCGGCCGGGCGACGGGCGCGGGCTCCTGCCCCATCACCTTCAGCCACGAGGACTGCCACAGGCGCATCGAATCGATCCAGAAATTGACCGACGCCGCGGCGAGCGCGCTCGGATCCATGAGCAGGCGCGAATACAGGTCCATGTACGCCCTGGCGATGCCGAGCTCGTCCTTGACCGCCGAGGAGATCGTGCTTTCGAGCTGCTTCTGCCCGAACTCCTTGAGGATGTGCGACGTGCGCGCGGCCACTTGCTGCAGCACCTTCGCCGTCTCTTCGCGGCTTACGCCGTCAGCGCCTTCTCCCATGCCTTCTCCTTGATGAGGGCGAAGCGGTGCACGCCGTCCTGCCCGCGCGCGCGGCGCAAGCGCCCGGCGCGCTCCAGGTAATGCAGGTGGGCGATGGCCTCGCCCATCGCGAAGAACATCTGCTGCGTGTCGAGCGGCCGCCGGAAGATCAGCGCCAGCACGTCGGCGGCGCTGCGCGGCGCCTCGCCGCAGGCCGCGAGCAGCTCGGCGAGCCGCACCTCGTGGTGCGCCTCCAGCTGCGCCACGCGCGCGTGCGCGCCGCGAAACGGCAGGCCGTGCGAGGGCAGCACCAGCACGTCGCCCGGCAGCTCGCGGTAGCGGCGGATCGAGCGCAGGAAGCAGCCGAGCGGATCGCCCTCGGGGTCGGTCGGCCAGACGCCGACGTGCGTCGAGATGGTCGGCAGCAGCATGTCGCCCGAGATCACCACGCCCAGCGCTTCGCAATAGAGCGAGGCGTGCTCCGGCGCATGGCCGTAGCCGGTGATCACGCGCCAGGCGCGCCCGCCGACGATCACCGGCTCGTCCTCGAGGATGCGCCGGTACTGCGTCGGCAGCTCGCCCACGAGCCGGCGGTACTGGTTGCCGCGCGTGCCCAGTTGCCCGAGCCGCGCCTCATCCAGCCCGTGCGCGCGGAACAGGCCGAGCGTCGCCTCCGCCACGAACCCCGCGGCACCGGCGCGCACCGCGTGCGCGGTCAGGTACTCGCCTTGCGTCATCCAGAGCGGCGCGCCGAAGCGCTCGCACAGCCAGCCGGCGTTGCCCGCGTGATCGGGATGGAAGTGCGTGACGAGGATCCGGCGCGCGGGCAGCGCGCCGGTGGCGGCGAACACCTGCTCCCAGTGCGCGCGCGTGGGCGCATCCGCGAGGCCGGTGTCGACCAGCGTCCAGCCGTCCCCGTCCTCCAGCATCCACAGGTTGATGTGATCCAGCGCGAACGGCAGCCGCATGCGCAGCCAGCGCACGCCGGGCGCGATCTCGCGCACGGTGCCGGGCGCAGGCGCTTCGGGATGGGGAAATTCGAGGGCGGACACGGCGGGAAGCTGGGCTAGAATCAACTGCACCCTACCATGCGGCAAATCGAAAAGGAACGCGCCGACGCCGAGTACTCGATCGGCGAGCTCGCCGCCGAGTTCGACGTCACGCCGCGCGCCATCCGCTTCTACGAGGCCGAAGGGCTGCTCGCGCCGCGGCGCGAAGGCCAGCGCCGCGTCTACACGCCGCGCGAGCGCACGCGCCTCAAGCTCACGCTGCGCGGCAAGCGCCTCGGGCTGACGCTCTCGGAGATCCGCAGCCTGATCGACATGTACGAGCCCGGCCAGGACGAGCGCCCGCAGCTCGAGCGCTTCCTCGCCGTGCTGGCGACGCACCAGGCGGCGCTCGAGCGCCAGCGCGAGGACATCGCCGCGCAGCTCGCCGAGATCGCGGCGTTCGAGAAGCGCGTGCGCAAGCAGCTCGGCGCGCGCAAGCGGAGTTGACGTTTACGTAAACGTAAAGTAGCCTCGCCCCGATGAACGCGCCGCGTCCCCGCTTCGAGCCCCAGGACCCCGGTTTCGCCGCGCGCGTGCGCGACAGCTTCGCGCGCCAGAAGGCGATGGACCTGATCGGCGCGCGCCTCACGGTGGTCGAGCCCGGCTATGCCGAAGTCGCGCTCGCCTACCGGCCGGCGCTCACGCAGCAAAAGGCCTACGTGCACGGCGGCATCCTCGGCATGATCGCCGATTCGGCGTGCGGTTACGCCGCGTATTCGCTGATGCCGGCGGGCGCGTCGCTGGTCACCGTCGAATACAAGATCAACATCCTCGCGCCGGCCAAGGGCGACCTGGTGGCACGCGGCCAGGTGGTGCGCCCCGGGCGCACGCTCACCGTGACGCGCGCGGAGATCCACGCGGCGGACGGCACGCACGTGGCGAGCATGCAGCAGACGCTGATGATGCTCGCCGACACGCCGGACACCGCGGACGAGGCGGCGTGAACTTCCTGCGCTTCGAGCACGGCGAGACGCTCGACATGCTGCGCGACACGGTGCGCGATTTCGCGCAAGAGGAGATCGCGCCGCGCGCCGCCGAGATCGACCGCTCGAACCAGTTCCCGCCCGACCTGTGGCGGAAATTCGGCGCCCTCGGCCTGCTCGGCATCACGGTCGAGGAAGACTACGGCGGCACGATGATGGGCTATCTCGCGCACATCGTCGCCATGGAGGAGATCTCGCGCGCCTCGGCGGCGGTGGGTTTGTCCTACGGCGCGCATTCGAATCTGTGCGTGAACCAGATCCGCCGCAACGGCAGCGACGCCCAGAAGAAGCGCTACCTGCCGAAGCTCGTTTCCGGCGAGCACGTCGGCGCGCTCGCCATGAGCGAGCCGGGCGCGGGCTCGGACGTGGTCGGCATGCGATTGCGCGCCCAAAGGGTGAAAAGCGGCCGCGGCGAGCACTACATCCTCAACGGCAACAAGATGTGGATCACCAACGGCCCGGACGCCGACGTGCTCGTCATCTACGGCAAGACCGGCGACCAGGGCATCACGGCGTTCCTGGTGGAAAAGGGCATGAAGGGGTTTTCCACCGCGCAAAAGCTCGACAAGCTCGGCATGCGCGGCTCGAACACCTGCGAGCTGGTGTTCCGCGACTGCGAGGTGCCGGCGGAAAACGTGCTCGGCCAGGAAGGCCACGGCGTGAAGGTGCTGATGAGCGGCCTGGATTACGAGCGCGCCGTGCTCGCCGGCGGGCCGCTCGGCGTCATGGCCGCGTGCCTCGACGTCGTCCTGCCCTACGTGCACGAGAGAAAGCAGTTCGGCCAGCCGATCGGCGAGTTCCAGCTCATGCAGGGCAAGCTCGCCGACATGTACACGACGTTCTCGGCCTGCCGCGCCTACGTCTACGCCGTGGGACAGTCGCTCGATCGAGGCGAGACGACGAGGAAGGACGCCGCGGGCGCCATCCTCTACGCCGCCGAGAAGGCCACGTGGATGGCGGGCGAGGCGATCCAGGCGCTGGGCGGCATGGGCTACATCAACGAAACGCCGACCGGGCGCCTGTGGCGCGACGCGAAGCTCTACGAGATCGGCGCCGGCACTTCCGAGATCCGCCGCTGGCTCATCGGGCGCGAGCTTTTCGGCGAGAGTGCATGAGCCTGGAAACGCTCCTCGAGAACAATCGCGCGTGGGCGAACCAGGCGCTCGCCGCGGACCCCGAATATTTCGCGCGCCTCGCGCGCCAGCAATCCCCGCAATACCTTTGGATCGGCTGCTCGGACTCGCGCGTGCCCGCAAACCAGATCACCGGCCTCGCGCCCGGCGAAGTGTTCGTGCATCGCAATATCGCCAACGTCGTCGTGCACACCGACCTGAACTGCCTGTCGGTGATCCAGTTCGCCGTCGACTTCCTCAAGGTGCGGCACGTCATCCTGTGTGGCCACTACGGCTGCAGCGGCGTCCTGGCGGCGATGCGCCGGCAGCGCACGGGCCTCTCGGAGAACTGGCTGCGGCACGTGCAGGACGTGGCCGACCGCCATGCCGAAGAACTGCAAGTGATGGGCGACGACAACGCGCGTCACCGCCGCCTGTGCGAACTGAACGTGCGCGCGCAGGTGCATCATGTGAGCCAGTGCACGTCCGTCCTGGACGCCTGGGCACGCAAGCAGCCGCTCGCCGTGCATGGCTGGATCTACGATCTGCAGGACGGGCTGCTGCGGGACCTGAAGGTTTCGCGTAGCGGGAGTGGGACGTGACCGACCTCGTGCCAACCTACCGCGGCGTGGTCTACCCCTGGCACTGCGACCACATGGGGCACATGAACGTCATGTGGTACGTGGGCAAATTCGACGAGGCGACCTGGAACCTGTTCGCGCATATCGGCTTGAGCGGCAACCATTTGCGGGAGCAGAGCCGTGCCATGGTCGCCGTCGACCAGCACCTGCAATACAAGAAGGAGCTGTTTGCCGGCGACGTCGTGCAGATCGGCTCGGGTGTGCTCGAGGTACGCGACAGGTCGATACACTTCTTCCACGAAATGAGGAACGGCGAGACCGGCGAGATCTGCGCGATCAGCCGCCTGGTCGGGGTGCACATCGATTCACGGGCGCGCAAGTCCTGCCCCTTCGGCGAGCCGATCATGAGCCGCGGGCGGAACTTGCTGCGTGAATACCAATTCGACGCCAGATAGACAGGAGCGCGACATGCAGACCGACCCCATCGTCATCGTATCCGCCGCCCGCACCCCGATGGGCGGCTTCCAGGGCGAGCTGAAAGGCTTCGCCGCGCCCGAGCTCGGCGCCGCCGCGATCCGCGCCGCGGTCGAGCGCGCGAAGCTGAAGCCCGAGGACGTGCAGGAAGTCATCATGGGCTGCGTGCTGCCCGCCGGCCAGGGGCAGGCGCCCGCGCGCCAGGCCTCGCTCGGCGCGGGCCTGCCGCTCGCCGCGGGCTGCACGACGGTGAACAAGATGTGCGGCTCCGGCATGAAGGCGGCGATGCTGGCGAGCGACCTGCTTACCGCGGGAAGCATGGACATCGTCGTCGCGGGCGGCATGGAATCGATGACCAACGCGCCCTATCTCCTGCTGAAAGCGCGCGCGGGCCTGCGCATGGGCCACGGTCAGGTCATCGACCACATGTTCTATGACGGGCTGGAGGACGCCTACGACAAAGGGCGCCTGATGGGCAGCTTCGCCGAGGACTGCGCGCAGAAGTATGCCTTCTCGCGCCAGGCCCAGGATGCGTTCGCCATTGCTTCGCTGCAGCGCGCGCAGAAAGCGAACAAGGAGGGCTGGTTCGCCTGGGAAATCACGCCCATCGCCCTCAAGGCGGGCAAGGACGAGAAGTTCATCGAGACCGACGAGCAGCCGTTCAAGGCGAACTTCGACAAGATCCCGACGCTGAAGCCCGCGTTCCGCAAGGACGGCACGGTGACGGCGGCGAACTCGAGCTCGATCTCGGACGGCGCCGCGGCGCTCGTGCTGATGCGCCGCTCGACGGCCGAACAGCGCGGTCTCGCGCCCCTGGCCACCGTCGCAGGCCATGCGACCCACGCGCAGGAGCCGGGCTGGTTCACCACCGCGCCGGTCGGCGCGATGAAAAAGCTGTTCGAGCGCACTGGCTGGAGCGCCGAGAAGGTGGACCTGTTCGAGGTGAACGAGGCGTTCGCCGTCGTCGCCATGGCGGCGATGCAGGAGCTGAAACTCCCGCACGAGAAGCTCAACGTGCACGGCGGCGCCTGCGCGCTCGGCCACCCGATCGGCGCCTCGGGCGCGCGTATCCTCGTCACGCTGATCGGCGCGCTGCGCAAGTACGGCGGCAGGCGCGGCGTCGCCAGCCTGTGCATCGGCGGCGGCGAGGCGACCGCCATGGCCATCGAGCTCGCGTGACCCTGAAGCGGCCGTCCAAGCGCCAGCTGCAGGCGCTGCTGCAGCGCGCGCGCTTCGTGCGCGATTACGGCATGCGGCTCGTCTCGGTGAACGATCACGACTGCACCATCGCCATGCCGTTTCGCCGCGCGCTCGAGCGCCCGGGCGGCACCGTCAACGGCCCCGCGTTCATGGCGGCGGCCGATTGCGCGATGTGGCTCGCGATCAAGCGCCACATCGGCCTCGAGCACGATGCGGTGACCTCCGAGCTGAACACCGCGTTCCTCAATGCGGCGCGCCGCGAGACCGTCTATTGCACGGCGCGCGTGCTGAAAACGGGCAAGCGCATCCTCTACGGCACGGCCGAGTGCCACGACGGCAAGGGGCGCCTGTTCACGCATCACACGGTCACCTACGCGCGGCTGAGCTGACGTCATGAGCCTTGCGGCCCACCACGAGCAGCTGCGCGACGCGGTGCGGCGTTACGCCCGCGAGCAGCTTGCGCCCAACGCCCCCGCCTGGGACCGCGACAAGCACTTTCCCCGGCAGCAGGTGAAGGAGCTCGCGGCGATGGGCCTGATGGGCGTGGCGATTCCGGAGGACTGGGACGGCGCGGGCATGGACAGCACCGCGCTCGCCATCGCCTGCGACGAGATCGCGGCCGGCGACGGCGCCACCTGCACCATCGTCATGGTGAACAACCTGGTGGCGAACATCCTGCAGGGCTACGGCAGCGAGGCGCACAAGGAGTCGTTCCTGCGCCCGGTGGCGAAAGGCGACATGCTCGGTGCTTTCGCGCTGACGGAACCGCAAGGCGGCTCGGACGCGGCGGCCATTTCCACGCGCGCCGAGAAGTCCGGCGCGCACTACGTGCTGAACGGCGTCAAGCAGTTCATCACCTCGGGCAAGACCGCCGATCTCGCCATCGTGTTCGCCGTAACCGACAGGGCGGCGGGCAAGAAGGGCATCAGCGCTTTCGTCGTTCCCACCGCCACGCCCGGCTACCGGGTGGCGCGCATCGAGGACAAGACCGGCCAGCGCGCCTCCGACACGGCGCAGATCGTGCTCGAAGACTGCAAGGTGCCGGCCGCGAATCGCCTGGCCGACGAGGGCATGGGCTACCGCATCGCGCTCGCCAACCTCGAATCCGGGCGCATCAATGTCGCGGCGCAGGCCACCGGCATGGCGCGCACCGCGCTCGAGGCGGCGCTCGCCTACGCGCAGGAGCGAAAGAGCATGGGCAAGACGCTCTTCGAGCACCAGGCGGTGAACTTCCGGCTGGCCGACATGGCGACGCAGGTGGAGGCGGCGCGCCAGCTGTACCTCCACGCCGCGCGCCTGAGGGACGCGGGCGAGCCCTGCCTGAAGGAAGCCTCGATGGCGAAGCTGTTCGCATCCGAAATGGCGGAGAAGGTGTGCTCGGACGCCATGCAGATCCACGGCGGCTACGGCTACGTGGCCGATTTCCCGGTCGAGCGCATCTGGCGCGACGTGCGCGTGTGCAGGATCTACGAGGGCGCAAGCGACATCCAGCGGCTGGTGATCGGTCGTTCTTTAGGAGCCGGCTGATGCCGGTCATCGCCTCGCGGCTCAGCCCGCGCGCGGCGGAATTCCGCGCGAATGCCGAGCGCATGCGCGGCCTGGTCGCCGACCTGCGCGAGAAAGTGGCGCAAGCGGCCATCGGCGGACCCGAGGACGCGCGCGCCCGGCACGCCGCGCGCGGCAAGCTCCTGCCGCGCGAGCGCGTGCGTACGCTCCTCGATCCCGGTGCGCCGTTTCTCGAAATCGGCCAGCTCGCCGCGCACGCCCTGTACGGCGGCGACGTGCACTCGGCCTCGATCATCTGCGGTGTCGGGCGCGTCTCGGGGCGCGAGTGCGTGATCGTCGCCAACGACGCCACCATCAAGGGCGGCACCTACTACCCGATGACGGTCAAGAAGCACCTGCGCGCGCAGGAGATCGCCGCGCAGAACCGCCTGCCCTGCATCTACCTGGTCGATTCCGGGGGCGGCTTTCTTCCCGAGCAGGACAACGTCTTTCCCGATCGCGAGCACTTCGGGCGCATCTTCTTCAACATCGCCAACCTGTCGGCGGCGGGCATCCCGCAGATCGCCGCGGTGATGGGCTCGTGCACCGCGGGCGGCGCCTACGTGCCGGCGATGGCGGACGAATCGATCATCGTCAAGGGCCAGGGCACGATCTTCCTCGGCGGGCCGCCGCTGGTGAAGGCGGCGACCGGCGAAGTGGTGACGCCGGAAGAGCTCGGCGGCGCCGACGTGCACACCAAGGTGTCGGGCGTTTCGGATCACTATGCGCAGAACGACGCGCACGCGCTCGCCATCTGCCGGCGCATCGTCGCCGGACTGAACACGCGCAAACAGGTCACGCTCGACGTGCGCGCGCCGCGCGAGCCGCTGTACGCCGCCGAGGAGATCTACGGCGTGATTCCTTCGGACGTGCGCAAGCCCTACGACGTGCGCGAGGTGATCGCCCGCGTGGTGGACGGATCCGAGCTGGACGAGTTCAAGCAGAATTACGGCACCACGCTGGTCACGGGATTCGCGCATCTGCACGGCTATCCGGTCGCGATCCTCGCCAACAACGGCATCCTGTACTCGGAAAGCTCGCTCAAGGCCGCGCACTTCATCGAGCTCGCCTGCCAGCGCGGCATCCCGCTCGTCTTCCTGCAGAACATCGCCGGCTACATGGTGGGCAGGAAGTACGAAGCGGGCGGCATCGCCAAGGACGGCGCCAAGATGGTCACGGCGGTGGCCACCGCGCGCGTGCCGAAATTCACCCTGATTCTCGGCGGCTCGTACGGCGCCGGCAACTACGGCATGTGCGGGCGCGCCTACGGGCCGCGGTTCCTGTGGATGTGGCCGAACGCGCGCATCTCCATCATGGGCGGGGAGCAGGCGGCAAGCGTGCTCGCCACGGTGCGCGGCGAATTCAAGTCGCAGGCCGACGATGAAGCCTTCAGGGCGCCGATCCGCGAGCAGTACGAGCGCCAGGGGCATCCCTACTATTCGAGCGCGCGCCTGTGGGACGACGGCGTGGTGGATCCCGCGGACACGCGGCGCCTGCTTGCGCTCGCCTTGTCCGCGTCGCTCAACGCCCCGATCGAGCCGACGAAGTTCGGCGTCTTCAGGATGTAGCCGCCATGCTCACCGTGCACAACGAAGCGGGCATCGCCCGCCTGACGCTGAATCGCCCCGAGATCCGCAATGCCTTCGACGACGCGCTGATCGCCGCCGTGACCAAGGCGCTGCGCGAGCTCGATGCCGACGATGCGGTGCGCGCCGTGGTGCTCGGCGGCAACGGCCCCGCCTTCTGCGCCGGCGGCGACCTGAACTGGATGAAGCGCATGTCCGGCTACACCTACGAGCAGAACGTGGCCGACGCGAAGGGACTCGCGGGGATGCTGCAGACGCTCGATCGCATGCGAAAGCCGACGATCGCGCGCGTCCATGGCCCCGTGTACGCGGGCGGCATCGGGCTGGTCGCCGCCTGCGACATCGCGGTCGGCGTGCCGGAAGCGAAGTTCTGCCTGTCGGAGGCGAAGATCGGGCTTTCTCCCGCCACCATCAGTCCTTACGTAGTCCGTGCCATGGGGGAGCGGATGGCGCGTCGGTATTTTCTGTCGGCGGAGGTCTTCGACGGGAACGAGGCATATCGCATTGGGTTGTTGTCGCATGTCTCGCCGTCGGAAAAGCTCGACGGCGAGATCGATACAATTCTTGAGAACCTTCTCCAAGGCGGGCCGCAGGCGCTCGCCAAGATCAAGGTCCTGATCCGCGACGTGGCCTCGGGTCCCGTCGACGACGCGATGGTCGCCGAGACCGCGAAGCGCATCGCCGAGATCCGCGCCACGCCCGAGGGCAAGGAAGGCGTCGCCTCGTTCCTCGAGAAGCGCAAGCCCGCCTGGACGCGCTGATGTTCGCGAAGATCCTCGTCGCCAACCGCGGCGAAATCGCCTGCCGCGTCATCGCCACCGCGCGGCGCCTGGGCATCGGCGTCGCCGCCGTGTACTCGGAGGCCGACGCCGGTGCGCGCCACGTACGGCTTGCCGACGAGGCCTTCCTCATCGGCCCGGCGCCTGCGGCCGAGAGCTACCTGCGCGGCGAGCGCATCCTCGAGGTGGCGCGGCAATGCGGCGCGCAAGCCGTGCACCCGGGCTACGGGTTTCTCTCCGAGAACGAGGCGTTCGCGCGCGCCTGCGCCGCGGCCGGCGTGGTCTTCATCGGGCCGACGCCGGAGGCGATCGCCGCGATGGGCGACAAGTCGGCCGCCAAGCGCCTGATGGAGAAAGCCGGCGTGCCGCTCGTTCCCGGCTACCACGGCGAGAAGCAGGACGGCGCGTTCCTCGCCAGGGAG
>Ga0210114_1000269_pt1 | contig 13435 bp, 15 predicted proteins | sample MayberryNW_TuleA_FD_185524 | JGI IMG/M metagenome (GOLD analysis project Ga0210114, IMG submission 185524) | Wetland microbial communities from San Francisco Bay, California, USA, that impact long-term carbon sequestration - MayberryNW_TuleA_D2... | ecosystem: Environmental > Aquatic > Marine >...
CGCCTAAAACGGCAATTTTCTTTATGGACATTGAATGGGGACTAAACGAAGTTTGTGCGGTTGCATTAGCCCCCTCCTCTTTCCTCCCCGCACCCGCGGGGGAGGATGCAGGTGGGGGTGCAAATAGCTTGGCGTCTTCTAACTGAGGCGATACTGTTTCAATTTATCTTCGTCGAGCTCGATGCCGAGCCCGGGCTTGGATGAAACGATCACGTCGCCGTCCGCATACTCGAAGGGGTCCTGAATGATGTCGTCCTGGTAGTAAATCCCGGCGATGCCGCCTTTGCCCTTCCCTTTGGGTGTCGAGACCGGCACCACGCAGCCGAAAGTAACCACACCGGTGGACGCGGCAAGATGCACATTGGCCGCATTGCCGACGCCGGTTTCCACCGAGCCGTTCACGTTGCACCTGAGCCCCGCCGCTTCGGCAACGGCCGCAACTTTCTTGGCCTTGAACATGCCGCCCGGTTTGGTCGTGTAAAGCGAAATCACATCCGCGGCCTTCTTCGCAATTATCTCGATGACATCCTGCGGCGTCCACGCGCTCTCGTCGGCCATGATAGGCGTGTCGACGCGCCGCGTCACTTCCGCCATCTGATCGAGACCCTCCACCGGTTGTTCCATATAGAGCAGATTATACTCTTCCATCGCCCTGGTGATTTTCACCGCGGTCTTCGCTGTGGGATAGCCCTGATTGGCATCGACGCAAATATTCAAATCCGGTCCGATCGCTTTGCGGATCTGTTTGACCAGTTCGATATCGCGCTTTTGATCGACTCCACATTTAAGCTTGATTGTCTTCACGCCTTCCGACTTTGCCTGAACAGCCTCCTCTATGGCCTTGTCGATTTCCATTAGACCTAGGCTGTGAGCGATCGGGATGCGCTCGCGGAAAAGGCCGCCGAGCAATTGATAAGCAGGAACTTGCAGCGCCTTACCGACAACATCATAAAGCGCCGCATCGATCGCCGCCTTACAATAGGGATAGCCCTTTACCGCCTTGTCCATCAGCGCGTGAATAGACTCGAAACGGCGCGGGTCGTGCCCCGCTAGCGCAGGCGCGAGAATATCATTGATAATGTGCATCGTTGTTTGCGGCGTTTCACCGAAATATTTGCCGTGGTCGCCGCCCCAATCTTTTAATACCGGGGCTTCTCCAAGGCCGATCAGCCCTTCTTCCGTATAGAGTTTGATGATCACGTATACGCCGATGGGCGTCGTCAGGCTCGCCCACTGGTGCACCCGGCGAGTGGGCAATCGAATCGGAATGGTTTCGATTTTAGAGATTTTCATAGCGACTCAACCCACCCTCAAAAGCGCGTCCGTGGGCGTGACATCGGAAAGCAGCTCGCACCCCTGCTCCGTCACGCAAAACATGTCTTTGTTCTGCATGCCGAACCGTCCGGGAATGTAGACCAATGGCTCGAAAGCGCCAACCATGCCGGCTTCAACAATCTCGTTGCCATAGCGGCCCATGTACGGCTCTTCGTGCAGATGAAGACCGATGCCGTGGGCGACGAAACTGATCGGCTCGAAACCGAGCTCGCTGAACTTCTGCAGAAATTTGCGATATACCTCCGGGCAGCTGGCGCCGGGCTTGATCAAATCCATCACCAGATATTTACACTCGATCAAATTCGACCAGATTTTGTATTGCTCGGGCGTGGCGTCGCCGACAACGGCAGTGCGGCAAACACCAGTAAGGTAGCCGTTCTTCTGGCCGAAGATCTCCATCCTGATAATGTCGCCTTTTTTAAGCTTGCGTTCGGTCGGACCGACGTTGGGAAACTGGCTGCGGTCGCCGGATGCGATGATCATGAGCTTATAGCTCTCCGCGCCGCCGGCAAAAAGCGCAGTCAGCAACGTGCCGGCAAGCTCCATCTCGCTCACCCCGACTCGGGCCGACCTGAGCGCATCGCCAAGAGCCTTATCGGTCAGCTTGCTCAAAGAGCGAAGCAAGGCAACTTCGCCTGGCGTTTTGATTTGGCGCGCTTTGTTGAAGATCGCATCCGCAGCCACCCACGTAACATCGGGAAGGTTCTTTTGCAGTGTGGTGAAATCTTTAGCCGGCAGAAATTCCAATTCGATAGCGACCTTGCCGTGATCGACTCTCAAGTCTTGCAGCGCCTCACCAAGCTTATCCATTGGATCGTCGCTGAACTCATGGTAGATCCGCAGATCGTCGATCCCCGCATGCGCCCGCACCGTGGTCGCTTCCATGTCGATGGCCACCATCGAAACCCGACCATCCGCCGTGACGATCACGGCCGCGTGCCGCCAGCGCATCAACGACTGCGACGGCACAACGAATCCCGACACGTATGTAACATTTTCCGGAGAGATCGCGACGATAGCCTCAACCCCCAACTCGACAATTCGCCGCTTCAACCGTGAGATAATTTCCTGGTCCATGATGTTGCTTGCGACAATAACGGTTGGTCCGAAAAGCGTCAAGCGAAGTGCCGGTCAGAGACCAGGAATTGATCGCAGCGCATGCGAACGGCATTTTCCAAGATGAAGCAGATAGTTCACCACAGAGGCACGAAGGACACGAAGGGTTTCCTGAGGTGCGCTACGCGCACATCCTGTTCTGAGGCACCGATGACATGGGGAATTCGGGAATCCTGGGGAACAATTCACCACATAGAACACATCGATCGCAAAAAAATGGGAGAAGTCACCGCAAAATGTGATCAACATCAGACGCCGAAACGTTAATTACACCAATTGTCATTTCGATCGGAGGGAGAAATCCTTCCCGCGTTTGATAAGCCAATGAAGCCCAGAATTTCCGAGTAGCTTGGGTCGTGAGTTTGTCCGCTTCGTGGTCGAACCGGGACTTGCGCGATGACGTTGAACTTACTGAGGCGAATTGCTTCTTTTCAAAATCCACTGCACCGGCGGGTTACCGCGGTCATCCTGCATGCGCATGAGGATTTCTTTACCATTCAGCTTTCCCGAATAGTAGTTCTTACGCGCGCGGCTATCGCTTCCGGAGACTTCTTCGTAACGAATGAAAAAGAAAATACTGTCGCCTTCGATTTTTCCTTCTTCGATGCCCCGTTTCATGCCGAGGAATCCGGCTGTGCCAAAGAGTCTGTTGCCTTCGGGTTGAAAGAAAAACCCCTCGGTGTGCTTGGCGCCCCAGCCATAGGTAATCTCGCCGGACCACCATCCCGTGAAAGCAGCGGACGCAGCTTCAATATGCGGCGAATTCTGCGGCTCCTTGCGCCACTCCCACCAGACAGCAATTGAAACTAGGAAAATTATCAACGGCACTTTCCAGATCAGACGGCGCAGTAATTTCGTCCGTAACGCTGTCTTCGGATCGTCTGCCGGGGGAGTTTTCGCGCTGCTAAAATTTGGAAGCTTTTCCATAGCAGATATCAAATGATCGGTGTCCCGCTGAAAGCCGCATCATTCGAACACGCAAAAGATTATAGCGGCTTTGCGTTTTAAATGCGTGCGAATCCGGCTGCGTTAAGAATCAAAACTTACGAGCAACGCGATTCCTCGCCTATGCGATTCGCGACATGGAGTCTCGCGTCATCATCCCAGTTGGCGTTGGTCTGGTTTATCGCTATAAGGGAACAATAGCGCGGAGGAACATTATGAATGCGCCGGATAGCGCCGATCCGGTGGTACCGGTACCGATCCCGATCCAGGTGCCGGCCAAGGAAGGCATGGCCCAGCTTCCCGACACTCGTCTGGGATATTGGGACACCGCGAGCGCGGGAGATCCCATCCTGCTGCTGCATCCGGCATCAGGAAGTGCGCTCATCTGGTTATACCAACAGCCGGTCTTTGCCGAGGCCGGCTACCGAGTCATCGCCTATTCGCGGCGCAACTACTATAACTCCGATCCCGCGCCTGCGGATCATCCCGGCGCTGCTTCGGAAGACCTGCAGAATCTTACCGAATATCTTGGTCTCGAGAAGTTTCATATCGTAAGCTCCGCTGCCGGCGGCAGCGTCGCCGCCGACTATGCGTTGTCTCATCCGGAACGACTGCTGAGCCTGACCGTGTCGAGCAACAACCTCGCCGCCGCGAATGGCTACATCGCCGAAGCCGCGAAAACAATGCACTTGAAAGAATGGGACGATTTGCCGCGCTGGTTCCGCGAGCTCGGGCCGTCGTATCGCGCCGCCAACTCTGCGGGCGTTGCGAAATGGACCGAGCTCAACGAAATTTCCGAGACCGGAAAAGGCGCCCGGCAAAAATTGCTCAACGTCGTGACGCCGGAAAGATTAGCGATGTTGAAGGTGAGGACCCTGCTGATGACCGGCGCAGCCGACATGTTTACACCGCCGTCGATCATGCGCATGATCGCCCGGCACGTGCCCGACAACGATCTCGTGATCGTGCCGGAGTGCGGCCACTCGCCCTACTGGGAGCAGCCCGAATTCTTTAACCGCACGGTCCTAGATTTCATCGGTCAGCGTGGGTGATACGCGCCACGAAGCCGGAGCTCGGTCTGGCTCGAAGTCGCCGCAGCTTTGCCGGGTCCTGGATCTTATTCTGCGCCTTGCGAAAAACGACGCCGAGCATGCCTTTTTGCTTGCCCAGGGTTTCTATCACGTGGCGATAGTGTGTCTCCAACTCATCGCCGTCCAAACGCATCAGGCTTTGCCAATCGACATTCTTGGGAATCGGGGACGGCTTGTAAAACGCCGGCCGGCTCTGCTCGTCCGCCATTTTGAGAAACAGCAGAAACGTCCATTGCTCGACGTAGTCGCATACGACAAACCGTCGTCACGTAGGATATTACAATGAGAGCCACCAGGAACAAGTGTGCTCATCTTTGCTGATCTCGTAATACGGATGAGGAGATTTTCGAGACCAATTTTTCGGCCGGCCGCCGGACCTCATAGCTCTCGCCGAACCCGTCGTGAGCGTCATGGCAGAATACAGCCGGACACAGTAATGCCTCCACCCGCAGCGGCCGGTGCCGGTGAGGCGCGTTTTTTAGGCGGCGGCATTATTGGGTTCTTTGGCGCGTTAAGACCTGCTCCATTTCCGGATTGTCTTGATCTGAAATCATTGTGCAGATACAGATGCCGTATGGACAAGCTCCGTTCGCTGCGCGATGCCATTGCGCTCGATGTTCGAGACGGCATGGCACTCGCCATGGGATGCGCGCTTGAGTCGCTGATTCCTTTCGCCGCCGGTCACGAGATTGTTCGCCAGCATAGAAAAGATTTGACGTTGATCGGACCGATCTCAGACATGCAGTTCGATCAACTGATCGGTGCCGGCTGTGTTCGAAAAGTCATTGCATCATGGATCGGCAATGTCGCCGCCGGCTTGGGGCACAATTACCGGCGCGCGGCGGAAGCCGGCGTTCCCCACCCCATCGAAATCGAGGAACATTCCAACTTCACCATCGAACTCGGTCTTCAGGCCGCAGCCATGGGAATGCCTTTTCTCCCGACGCGAACGATAAAGGGCAGCGACTTCGCGGAAGCCGATCACTTTGCTCGCGTGCGCTGTCCGTTCACCGGCGAAAACCTCATTGCGGTCCGCGCGATTCAGCCCGATGTTGCGATTCTGCATGTCCAGCGCGCCGACCGGGAAGGCAACGCTCACGCATGGGGCAACTTCGGCGTCATGCGCGAAGCGGCGATGGCGGCGAAGAAAGTGATTCTCACCTGCGAGGAAATCGTCGATCACGAAATGATTCTCAGAGATCCTAATCGCACGGCGATTCCGGGATTCGTCGTTGCCAGTGTCGTGCATGAGCCGTTCGGGTCGTTTCCTTCGCCAACTCAAGGTTATGCGAGCCGGGATGATGATTTTTATTTCGAGTACCACCAAGCGACCCGCACGCGGGAAGGCTTCGAGGAGTGGCTGCAGGAATGGGTTATCGGTGTCGGCAATCACCGCGAATTTTTACAACAGCTGAGCGAGGCTCGCACTGCGAGACTGAAGCCGCAAGACGATCTATTGGCCCCTGCCGTTAACTTTGGCTACTAATCAGAGGAGGAAAACATGAAGACGGTACCGTCAATGAAACTCACCCAGGAAGGCTGCGACATCATCGTCAACGCCGCCATCGAAAAAGCCAAGGAATTGAAACAGGTCATCAGCATCTGCGTCGTCGATGCCGGCGGCCATTTGATGGCGTTCAAGCGCATGACCCATGGGCGCACGCACAATACCCTCATTTCCCAGGCCAAGGCGCGCTCCGCGGCGCTGACGACTGCGGCCACGGGAAAGAAAGGACGCGACGGCAGCGAGATCCCCGATCATCAAGTGCTGGCGCAAACGCTCGCCGTTGGACCCGGATGGTTTATAAGCATCGAGGGCGGACTACCGGTTACGGTGGAAGGCCAATGCATCGGCGCGGTGGGTGTCAGCGGTGCCCCATCCGCGGTCGACCGGCAGATCGGCCAAGCCGGACTCGATGCGTTTAATAAAGCGTAGCCGGAAGTTTTGAGTTTCGAGTCTGGCCGTGACCCGAAACTTCAAAACTGAGATGTCTTTTCACAAGGTTCACGGCTCCCCGTTCTGTTCTCCCCCGCGTCGCGGGGGAGAATGCAAGAGGGGGTTTGAACGACTTGAACTATTTGAACGTCTTGAACGATGAAGTATACCCTTCGCGAGCTGATGGTCGCCGCCGCGGCTCGCGAGATTTGCGACGGCGACAAAGTGTTCGTCGGCATGCGCCTGCCCCTGCTTGGCTTCGCCGTCGCGAAAGAAACTCACGCGCCGGACGCGATCGGGATTTTTGAAAATGGCGTGATTCGCGACTGGCCCGCGCTCGAATCGATTTTTACTATGAGCGATCCGCCCAACGTCGCTCGCGCGCTCTACTGCGGCAGTCTCAGCGACGTGATGAACCTCTTGCAGGCGGGACGAGTCGATCTCGGTTTTATCGGCGGCGCCGAGATCGATCGTTTCGGCAACTTGAACACTCACTGGGTTAAAGAGAACGGCAAGCGCACTCGCCTGCCGGGAAGCGGCGGCGCGGCCGATATAGCAACCCTGGCCAAGCGCTGCATCGTTATCATGAACCATGAAAAGCGGCGCTTCGCTAGACAAGTTCAACACATCACCTCACCCGGATTCGGCAGCGGCGGCAACTGGCGCCTCAACAACGGACTTTCAGGCGGCCCGGTTAAGGTGATCACCAGCATGGGAATCTTTTCTTTCGACTCAGAAAGCCGCGAAATGATTCTCAGCTCGCACCACCCCGGCGTCACGATAAGTCAGATTAAGAGCGAAACCGGCTGGCCGCTAAAGGTCGCCGCAAACGTCATCGAAACCTTGCCCCCAACCGAAGAAGAACTATCCGCAGTGCGAAAATACGATCCCAAGAAAATCTGGACTTCCTAGCAAACAGTACTCCATCAGACTCGGTTTTATCACGATTCGGGTTTTATCGAATTGATTACGACCGCCTCCACCGGCACATCCTGGTGGTAGCCCTTGTTGCCGGTTTTCACTTTTTCGATACTCTGCACCACATCCATGCCCTCGATCACTTGGCCGAACACGGCATAGCCATATTCCGCCGGTGACGTACCGCGGTGATTGAGGAAGTCGTTGTTCTTCACGTTGATAAAAAACTGCGATGTCGCGCTATCGACCACGTTGGTGCGCGCCATCGCGACGGTACCGACATCATTTTTTAAGCCGTTCGCGGCTTCGTTCTTGATCGGCCCCTGGTTTTTCTTTTCTTTCATCTGTGGATCCATGCCGCCTCCCTGAATCATAAAGCCCGGGATAACGCGATGAAAGATCAGCCCGTCGTAATGCCCCGCGCTGACGTAATCAAGAAAATTTTTCGTCGTGATCGGCGCCTTTTCGGCATCGAGCTCGATCCGAATATTGCCCTTATTCGTGGTCATTAACACCACTGGATTTTTTTCAGCCATTGCGGCCTCCCGAGATTTTTCTCTACGCTTAACATCTTTTTTCCTGAAGTGATACCGGGGTGGAATTATAGAATTGATTGCGATATGGGTACGAGAAATTAGCCGGAATCCATGGAATCCGAAAGGAGAATTTATGCCGAGCGATAGAAAAATTGAAGGAATCCTAACGCCGATGCCGGTGGCGTTTAAACATGATGGGGCGATAGACCACAAAGCGACCGACGCGATCATCGACTTTTACCTGGACGCGGGCGTGCATGGCTTCTTTCCGTTGGGCACGCACGGCCAAGGCATGGTGATGGAAATCGACGAACGCAAGAAGACCGCCGAGCAGATTGTCAATCGCGTCAAGGGCCGCGTTCCGATCGTTATGCATATCGGCACCGCCAACACTCTTTCCTCCATCGAGCTTGCCAAGCACGCGGTCGGTCTCGGCGTCGATGCGATAGGCGTCGTGCCCCCATACTATTATCCGCACGATGACTGGGAAGTGTACGCTCACTACAAAGCCATCGCCAGGTCCGTGCCCGGCACGCCTATGTTCATTTACGACAACACGGAAACCACTTGGGTCGAGATCACCCCGGCCAAGGCCAACAAAATCATCGAAGCGATCGCGCCCAACCCCCTCGCAGGCATCAAAGTCTCTTTCATCGCCTACGACAAGCTTCTGGGATATGTCTATCAGCTGCCGAAGTCGGTCGGCGTTTTTCCGGGCGGCATATTTTCACTGTATACAGGCTATTCCGTCGGCGTGCGCGGCGCTATTCACCCGCCCTCAACACCCTTTCCGGAGGCGTGCGTGAAGATGTACGAAGCCCTCAAAGCGGACGATTTAAAGGCGGCGCGCAAGGAACATGATCTGCTGACCAGGCTCATGCAGGTGGTTGGTAAATATCTGCGCACCCATGGGCGAGGCGTATTCTGCGAGCTGATGAAACTTCGCGGGTTGCCGGTCGAGCGCTTCCCGCGATGGGAAACCTCGCCATTCACCGAGAAAGATCGGGCCGACTTGAAAGAAGGATTGGTCCAGGCAGGCCTCGCCCTCTAATCAAGGCAGTCAACGTTGTGGCAGAGACTCCCTTAACTCTCGAGATTGGCAAAAAGTTTTCGCCCACCGAGGCGAAAACTTTTACCGATGCGATCAAGCGGCGCATGTACGCGCGCTGGAACGACAAAGTGTTCGGCGGGGCGTTCATGCGCGATCTCGAAGCCGGCAAGTTGCCGTTCGAGACCATCAGACTGTTTTGGCGCAATTGGTACAGCTATCCGGTGGAAGTGAACAATTTCCACTTGATCATCTACCAGCGCCATCAGGGTATTTTCGCGCGGCACCGCGACTTGCTTGCACCCTATGTCGGCAAGATCAGCGATGAGCTAGTGAACCCGAGCATTCCGGGCCACATCCAAATCCTGATCAAACAGGGCGAGGCCTTCGGCGTTACAGCCGACGAAATGATCAATTGCGAGGTCTTGGCCGAATGCCGCGCGCTGACCGAGTTCGCCCGCGGGCTGGTCTATGAAGGCAGCATGATCGAATGGTGGGCACGCTCCCTCAATGAAGAGATGTTCGGTCATTGGGCCAAGCGCTGGCGCGACGCGCTGCTCGACAAGTACAAAATAAAGGACGCCGATCTCCATTATTTCCAGGTCCATGAGGAAGCCGATCTGCACGAGCATCTGGACGGGTTGATGGCGCACGGAGAAGTCGCACGAATTACCTTCGAGCGGCTTTTGCAGGATGGCAACACCTGGTACCGCCCCGGCTGGGGACCGGAATACTGCTGTTTGACTAACGCCGATTACGTCGCCCTTTTCCACGACGGCATTTATAATCGCGCCAAAGAATTGAAGCACTTCTAAAAGAATTCTCACCACGAAGTGCACGAAGGCCACGAAGGACAGAGACTGAAAATAGAATTTATTGTTTTCCTTCCTGAGCTTCGTGTCCTTCGTGGTGTAATTAACTCGAAGGGATCCTCACCATGCCTTTCAACGATCTTCGTGAGTTCATCGAAGCGGCCCGGCAGCTCGGTCAAGTAAAAGAAATCCACGGCGCGCATTGGAATCTGGAAATTGGTGCGCTGACCGAGATGTTTGCCTTCAAGGAGCCTTCGCCTCTGGTGCTGTTCGATCGTATTCCGGACCACGCGCCGAATTTTCGCGTTGCGTCCAACCTCATCAACACACCCGCGCGCTCGGGCCTTACGGTCGGCATGCCGACCGACGCCGCTCCGATCGAACTGATCGCGCGCTGGAAAGAAATCCTTAAAGGCGTAAAGCCCGTCCCCCCTCGTGTCCTCGGCAGCGGTCCGATCCTCGAGAACGTCAAAACCGGCGACGATATCGACATGACGATTTTCCCCACGCCGCATTGGCACGAGCTCGACGGCGGGCGCTATATCGGCACGGCCGACTGCGTCATCACCGGTGAGCCGGAAGAAGGCGGCTGGATCAACGTCGGTATTTACCGCGTCCAGGTTCACAATAAAAATACGTTGGGGTTGTATGTCTCGCCGGGACATCACGCGCGGATCATGCGCGAAAAATATTGGGAGAAAGGCAAGAACTGTCCTGTCGTTGTAACTTTCGGTCAAGACCCTCTGCTTTTTCTGGTTGCCGGTCAATCCATGCCTTACGGCATGTCGGAGATCGATTACGCCGGTGGACTGCGGGGCGCGCCCGTCGATGTCATACGCGGCGAAGTCACCGGCCTGCCGATTCCCGCTACGGCCGAAATCGCCATCGAAGGCGAAGTGCCGCCGCCCAAAGAACAGGTTCACATGGAGGGACCGTTTGGTGAATGGCCCGGTTATTATGCGCATGGCGCTGCGAATGAGCCGGTCATTCGCGTAAAGCGGCTCTATTATCGCAACGAGCCGATACTGTGCGGCGCTCCCCCTCTCAAGCCGCCGTTCATTACCTTTGGCGTGCCGATTGGCGCGGCGGCGATCTGGAATTATCTCGAGAAAGCCGATGTCCCGGACATCAAGGGCGTTTGGTGCTACGTCGGCGGATCCGCGCCGGGCGGCGGCGCACCCTTTATCATCGTATCCCTCAAGCAGCGTTATCATGGTCACGCGCAGCAAGCCGCCATCGCCGCGCTCGGTTGCCGGGCAGGCAATTATCATGGCCGCTTCGTGATCGTCGTCGATGAAGATATCGATCCATCGGACATGAAGGAAGTCATCTGGGCGGTGTCGACGCGGTGCGATCCCAAAACCGCCATCAGCGTCATCGATGGCTGCTGGAGCACGCCGCTCGATCCGGCAATGCACCCGGATCAACGGGATGCGGGCAACTTCGTCAACAGCCGGGCGATTCTCAACGCTTGCCGCCCTTACGCGTGGCGCGATCGCTTTCCTCCGGTCAACGCGCTGAGTCCCGAGCTGAAACAAAAGATCGGCGAGAAGTGGAAAGCAGATCTCGCCTGACGCCCAAATCGCCGTTAGTTATTATGGTTGCGTGATCGATCAACACCTGGCACCATATGGCGATGGACTTTCTCTGGGATCTGTTTCACCGCATTTACGATGTTGAAGGCTTGGTTCATGTCGGTGGTATCGTGGGGCTGACCGCGATCGTTTTCACCGAAACCGGTTTACTCGTAGGCTTTTTCCTCCCCGGCGATTCGTTACTGGTCACCGCCGGCCTCTTTGCCGCGCGCGGAGACCTCGATGTCGCGCTGCTCGTCGGTAGTCTCATCTGCGCGGCTGTTTTCGGCGACACGGTTGGCTACAATATAGGGGCGCGCACCGGACCCAGACTTTTTAGCCGGCCGGACTCTCTCCTCTTTAATCGCAAGCACTTGATGACCACCAAAGAATTTTACGAACGCCACGGACCGTTTACGATCGTGATCGCGCGTTTCGTGCCGATCATTCGAACCTTCGCGCCGGTGGTAGCTGGGATCGGCGCTATGGAGTACCGGCGCTTCATCGCCTACAACGTCGTGGGTGGGATTGGCTGGGTGCTCGCGATGGTCCTAGGCGGGTACTTTCTCGGTCAGATCGTTCCCAACATTCACGATCACATTCACAAAGTGATCGTGGTAGTGATCGTTCTCTCACTTTTGCCGGCGATCATCAAAGTCGCCAAAGACAAATTCAAGCGACAAAACTGATCTATTGTCGAGTTGAAGCTGCCGTCCGGCGCATTGCTGACTTGGCAGCGAAGCCTTGGCCTTGCCAAGAAAAGGCGCTCAGACCGGCCGCATATCAAATGACTTTACAGCCTGGCTAGCTAGAGTCGCGGTCGCGAGCGCGGCACCGAGCTTACCCTTGGTCTGATTCTGCTCATACGCACCGGCATTCTGGCGATATGCTCCGGACCTCTTACCGACTTGGCCTGCATTTTCGCCTTGATGCCGCGACGCAGATAGCTCGGATCGAAATTAAGAATTTCACAAACGTTCAAAAACGAAAATGGCTCTCTCTCATCCTGAGCGAAAATCCAATTATGAGCATCGCTAAAAAGCTTTGCGCGCATGGGCACCGGCTCATCGCAAAATTTCAATATACAGTCGATGGCATCCGTGAGAATCGCCAGCACCAATTCCTGCTCCGGTTCGAGATTGTTGGTCCGAGTAAAAATTTCTAAATATTGATCAGGGGCAATCACGTCCCCTTCGAATAGCCGTCCGGGAGAATTTTCCATGTCTCACCTCTCCAATTCTGGGACAGGTCTGCAACTATCTGTTCTGGGAAAGGACCCTCGGGCTGATGAAATGCCCGGCCGACAGTTGCTAATAAAAATAGAAACCGAAACCAAACACGCTCGGATAGAGCGGCAAAGGTTTCGAAGGAGGAAACAAATGCGAGGTCTGCTAAATCCGGTAAACTTCCTGGAAACGGAATATGTCTTGGCTGGTTAGTAGCGGCTGTATCACCTGCTCGAAAGCGATCAGCGGAGGCGGCGTAAATCGAATTCGCCGGACCTTTGCGCCCAATATAAAATTGCCGGTGACTTTGTCCCGCGCCGACCAGTTTATCGCCCGCGTAGGTTGGGCTCCATCGCTGAAGTCGTCCAACAAATCGACGGCAAAATAAGATGTCTCGATCTCAAGTGTGAAGGAAAAGTTTTTTTGTGCGGCTTCGGCGTAGGCATCGAAGGAGGACACCCCGATCAACAGCGCGCACAAGATGGCTCCCAACCAGCGCCTTGCCATAGTGCGGCGATCCTATTCATTGATCGATGTTTTGTCAAACATTGCCGTCATCGCGACAGGAAATACCGCCGCTACGCCGATCCAACTTCAACTTTTATGGGTCGGCGGACATCAGAACCTCCGGAAAATACCGTTGGCTGGATCGAATCTATCGCCAAGGGCAGGCAATTCAATTGGTGTCAAATTATAGGCTTAATCCAGATTACCAGCAGGTTGCGATGGAAAAGTAATCTCTTTCTTCTACTTTGGCTTGGTGATGAGCCCCCATTTTTCGCGCAGCTTTTCTGGGCCTGCAGCATGCTGGGTCACGGTTCCGGCAATTCATTCACGTACACCGACCTGCCCGCCCAATGCGCGCGCGATCAGCGCCGCCCCGACTACCATGGCTACG
>Ga0210114_1000270_pt1 | contig 13353 bp, 10 predicted proteins | sample MayberryNW_TuleA_FD_185524 | JGI IMG/M metagenome (GOLD analysis project Ga0210114, IMG submission 185524) | Wetland microbial communities from San Francisco Bay, California, USA, that impact long-term carbon sequestration - MayberryNW_TuleA_D2... | ecosystem: Environmental > Aquatic > Marine >...
CTCGTTCGATCTCGTGGTGGACTTCGGGACCTGCTACCACATCGCCCGGCAGGGGGCGGCGCTTGCGGAGATCGCCCGAGTGCTCGCGCCCGGAGGCCTCTTCATCCACGAGACGCCGGTGAGCCAGCTCCTGAGTCACCCCGTGCGCGCGTTCGGGCGGCGATTGCCGTGGAAGCGTTTCGCCTGCTTCGAGCGACAGCGTACCGCCGTCCTGTGTAGCGCGCGGCGCCGGCGCGTATTACGCGAGTTGTGGTGATCTCCCGTCACCCTGAGCGCAGCGAAGGGGGCCATGCTCCGTATGGTCCCCTTCACTTCGTTCAGGGTGACAGCGCTATGAAATCCTGACGCCGACCTCGTCCAAGTGGTGGAGGAGGTCGGCCGGGTCTTCGTAGACCCGGTACGCTCCCGCCCGCATGAGCTCGTCCTCCCCGTAGCCACCCGCGAGCAGCCCTACGCCGAGGGCACGGGCCCGGCGCGCTGCGAGCAGGTCCCACACACTGTCACCTACCACCACCGAATTCTCGATCGAGACGCCGAGTCCCTGGGCGGCCGCCACGAAGAGGTCGGGATCCGGCTTGGCGTAGCGCACCTGGTCGCGGGTGATGATGGTGACCTCTGGTCCCACACCGAGCATGTCGAGCGCGGGCTGGGCGCTCTTCCGCCAGCCGCTGGTCGCGATGGACCAGGGGACGTCGGCCCCCGTGAGGTACTGGAGCAGCTCGCGGGCGCCGGGGAGCGGCCGCACCTGCCCGACCAGCCTCGCGTACTCCTCTGCGTGGAGCTGGCGCAGCCGCTCGCTCTCCTCCGGTGTGACCTGGCGCCCCATCTCGCGCAGCAGGGCGTTGATCAGCAGCCCGCCGCTCATCCCGATCCGCCGGTGGATCCGCCACACCGACAGCGAGATCCCGGCGCGCTCGAGGGCCTCGCGCCAGGCGAGGACATGCTGGTAGACGCTGTCCACCAGGGTGCCGTCGAGGTCGAAGAGGAACGCGGGCGTTGAGCTTGCGCCGCCGTCCCGGGAACGTATGTTCTCGCTCACAAGCCCATTCCCTCCAATCGTTCCCGCAGCCTGGCGCTCCCACCAGGAGGCAGCATGACACGAATCGTCCACATCCTCGCCGTGGTACTCCTGGCCCTGGCAGCCGCCACACCGGCGGCCGCGCAGTTCGGCGTCAAGAAGAAGCTGCCCAAGGTGCCCGGCACGGAGAAGGGCACACCCGCCGCGGCTCCGGCGGCCACCGGCGGCGGAGCGCTGGTGCTCGACGACGAGGTCATCGAGCGGATGATCAAGGGGATGCGCGCCGCGAAGGCCTACCGCGAGCAGGCGGCGAAGGCGGACACGCCCTACGGCCGCTACATGCAGGCCAAGGCCGCGTACGCCGAGGCCCAGCCCAAGTGTGAAGAGGCCCGGGCGACATTCCCCACGCGCTTCGCCGCGGACCCCAAGCTTCAGAAGAAGAGCGAGGTCTTCATGGAGCGGTTCATGGCCGCGCAGGAGAAACAGGACACTACCGCGATGCAGATCTGGGGGGACTCGGTAGCGGTACTGCAAGGGGGACCGGCGTGCGCCGTGAAGAATCCGGCGCAGCCCAACGACTTTCACGATCAGCAGCAGGCAGTGGAGGAGGGCGCCGCGAAGGCGGAGCGCGACGCCTCCGCCTTCGAGGGGCGGGAGAGCGGGCAGGCCAAGGATCGCGCCATCGCCATCATCCAGGACGCGCCGCCGCCCGACGTGTCGCCCTCGGAGCAGCAGGCGGTGGACAAGCGGGAGAAGGAGCTCAAGGACCTGATGGGGCTCAACCCGGCGCCCGAGACGCGTGCGCCCAAGCCCGCCCCGGCGGCCGCGCCTCCACCGCCGGCCGCTCCACCCGTGGATACGGCGCTGCAGGCCGCGTCCGAGTGCAGGGCGAAGAACGCGCAGAAGAACGAGAAGGAGGTCCAGCGGTTGGGCGAGGCGGCCGCCGCGGCGGCCAATGCCGGCGACGTGGCGAAGGCGATGGTGTACGCCGACTCGATCAATAGGCTACAGACCGCCGGCTGCGCCCAGTGAGCCTGGCTCTCCGAACCGTCCTCGTCGCCGGGGCGGCGGGCGCGATCGCCGGGGCCGATCCGACGCCGCGGCTGTCGGTGGACCGTCTGCCCGCGCGGCTCGATCGCGTGGTCCCATGGCAGCCGGGCGTCGAGGGCATCGAGTACGGCGAGCTGCAGCTTTCCGGCTCGGGCGAGGCGTGGCGCACCCGCGTGGTGGTGGCGCGGCTGGATCCTCGCCGGGTGGCGCTGTCGCTCGAGGCGGCGTTCACCCAGGAGGGACTCTGGAACGTCGGGGACATCGGAGCGTCCGCCGCACTCGCGGTGAACGCGGGCCAGTTCCGCGGCGCGCTGCCCTGGGGCTGGGTCGTGACCGGCGGGCGGCAGCTTCTCTCGCCGGGCCAGGGGCCGCTCGCGGGCGCGGTGGTGGTGGACCGGTCCGGCGCGGTGCGGATCGTCCCGCCCGACGAAGTTGTCGCGGAGCAGCAGAGGGGCGAGGCGCGCGAGGCGTTCCAGAGCTATCCGATGCTGCTGGAGAACGGCGCGGTGCCCGAGGCGCTGGTGCGGCCCGGTCTGGGGGTGACCGTGAACCACCGCGACGCGCGGCTCGCCCTGGGCACGCTGCCGGACGGACGCGTCGTGGTCGCGCTCACCCGCTTCGACGCGCTCGGCCCGCGGCTCGGCGGGGTGCCGTTCGGGTTCACCTCGGCGGAGATGGCGCGGGTGATGCGGGCGCTCGGGTGCCGCGACGCGATCCTGCTGGACGGGGGGATCTCGGGTCAGCTGATGGTGCGGGAGGCGGGCGGGGCGGCGCGTACGTGGCCGGGTATCAGGAGCGTGCCCTTGGGGCTGGTCGCCCTGTCATCCCGAACGAAGTGAGGGATCTTGCTCGGGCAGCGCGGGTAGACCGGCAAGATCCCTCGCTTCGCTCGGGATGACAGGAGGGGAGCTCGGGATGACAGGAGGGGAGCTCGGGATGACAGGAGGGGAGCTCGGGATGACAGGAGGGGAGCTCGGGATGACAGGAGGGGAGCTCAGGATGACAGGAGGGGGGCTCGGGATGACAGGAGCGGGGGTCGGGATGACAGTCTTCCGTGACCCAGCAAAGATCTCCCACACCGTCACGAACAGCGCCGCGATCACAGGGCCGATCACGAAGCCGTTGGCCCCGAACACGGCGAGGCCCCCCAGGGTGGAGATCAGCACGAGATAGTCCGGCAGCTTCGTATCCTTCCCTACCAGAATCGGCCGCAGGATGTTGTCTGCCGAGCCGATCACGAACGCCCCGAACAGGGCCAGCACCGTCGCCTGCCACACCTGACCCGTGGCGAAGAGGTAGAGCGCGACCGGCAGCCACACGACGGGCGCGCCCACGGCCGGCAGCAGCGAGAGCAGCGCGATGAGCACGCCGAGCAGGACCGGCGCGGCTACGCCGAGGATCAGGAAGATCAGCCAGCCGAGCGCGCCCTGGACCAGCGCCACGACCACGTTGCCCTTGATCGTGGCCCGGATCACGGTGGTGAACCGCGCGGCCAGGCTGCGCTGTCGCTCCGGATGGAGCGGCGTCGCCTCCCGGATCCGGCGGGAGAGGATGTCGCCGTCGCGGAGCAGGAAGAAGAGCAGGTACAGCATCACGAAGAGGGCGACCACGAACTCGAAGGTGTTCTGCCCTATGCTGAGCGCCTTGCTGGCGATGAGCTGGGCACCGCCGGCGAGTAAGCCTGAGAGCCGGGCCTGGAGCGTGTCGAGGTCGGTGAGTCCAAAACGGTCCAGCAGATCCACGGCCCAGGCGGGCAGCGCGGTGGAGACCTGCCGGAACCAGGCCCCAACGTCGAGCTCGCCCGACTGGATCCGGCCGTAGACCGCGGTGCCTTCCCGGATCAGCGACTCCACGATCAGGGCCACCGGGAAAAGCACCAGCACCACGATGACCAGGAGCGTGAGCGCCGCGGCGATCCCCCGGCGCTGCCGCAGGCGGTCGCGCAAGTGCCGGTTGAGTGGGGCGAACACGATGGCGAGCACGGTGCCCCAGAGGATCGCGGCCGCGTAGGGTCGCAGGATCCAGATGAAGGCGAGGGACACGCCGAGGACCAGCCAAAGGAAGATCCTGTCCTCGAAGGCCTCCGATGTCCGGGTCGAGTCGGTCATGGCCGCACTATGGTAGGGTGGGTCTCATGGCGCCAGGGCGGACTTGTGACGCTGAAGGCTGATGCGAGAAGTGTTGGCCGCGGATGAACGCAGAAAAAGTCGCAGATTGCTCCGTGGAGTTACGGGTCGCCTCGATCCCCTAGGACTCGAGGACTTTGCGTAAGCACGGACCCGGTTGAGGTCACGGAGACCTGTGCCTACCGGAGCAATCTGCGGCCGTTTCTGCGTTCATCCGCGGCCACCGATCATCGACGTCGCTCACCGCGACGCCGCGCGCTCGCCCTGAAGCCGCCGCACCAGCGCGGGCAGGTTCTGGATGACTACGATCCGGGCGGCGGGACTGCGGCGCACCATGACGAACGTCTTCCCATCGGGCGAGACGTCGTAGTTGGCGTGGGGATTGGTGCCGACGACGTCGCCCACCGGGAAGAGCCGCTTCCGCCCGGTCACGGCGAGGGAGGGACTGGTCCGGATGCCCGCGGCGACCAGATAGGGATCGCCCTGCCTCGTCTCGCGGTAGAACAGCTCGCGTCCGTCGTGGCTCCACACCGGCTCGGTTCCCCCATCCAGCGAGACGAGGACCTGGTCCTGCTCGCCCGCCAGGTCGCGCACATAAACCTCGTCGCGGCCCGACTGGTCCGACACGAAGGAGATCCAGCGGCCGTCGGGCGAGGCGCCGACGAACTGCTCGGCGAAGGGACTGGCGACCAGCGGCTCGATCGGACCGCGGCCGGCGTTGCGCACGATGGCGGCGTCCGCCCGCGAGCCGGCGTCGGCGGAATCCGCTGCGCGAGGGTCGCGCCGGAGGCTCGTAGCGGTGGTGACGAGGGCGCTGCCGTCTCGCAGCCAGACGCCCGTATAGGACAGGAACCGGGACACGAGCAGGGTGTCCGGCGGCTCCGCGCTGCCGGGCCGCTTCCGCAGGAGCACCAGCGTCACACCGTCGGGTCGGCTGACCGGCGCGATGTAGGTGATGAAGCGCCCGTCGGGAGTCCAGGTGGCGTCGTGGCCGTCCCGGTCGAAGCTCGCACGCGTGAGCGTGCCCTCATCCAGCCCCAGGACCCAGACGTTTCGCCCCTCCACGGAGTTGAAGTCGAGTGAGAGGCGCCGGCCGTCGGGCGAGAACATCGGGTGGTGAAAGTTCCGCCGCTCGGACGTGGCGAGGCGGCTCGAGCCCGCGCGGTCGAGGAAGACCAGCGAGTACGCCTCCTCCGGGATGTACGCGACGTTGCCGTTGGGCGCCACCGCGAACTGGGCCACCGCGGTTCCGGTGACCGCGACGTTCGTCGCCACCGTCACCGGGCCGCCGACCACCCGCCGTCCGCTCGGGTCCAGAGGGATGGCCTGCAGGTTGCCGCCGGAGGCCACAACGACGAGGTAACCGGCGGTGATCCTCGCCTCGACGACCGGCGTCTCGTAGATCGGAGTCTCGCCACCGTCCTGGAGGTCTATCAGCAGGACGGGGCCGGTGGCGTTGCCCACGCGGGCCCGCACCGTGAGCGCGGTCCGGCCGTCGGGGAGAATCTGCTGGATCCGGTGCTGGCCCTTGCTGGCGATCCGGACGAGCGAATCGCCCACCACGTATCCGATCTGGCCCGTCTGGTCGCTGATCCAGAGTCTGCCCTCGGGGCCCCATCCCGCGTCGTCCGACGTGATCAGCGCGCGGACCAGCAGCTCCGGGCTGCCGCCCTGCAGCGGCAGGCGAAGCACCTGGGTCTTGACGGCCTGAGTGCCGACGACCGACCTGCCGTCCGGTGACACTAGCGGACTGCTCAGCTGGACGGCGCCGGAGATCGGCCTCGGCGACTCGGCGTCCAGCGGCTGCCGCACCAGATGCAGCATGCCGTCCGTGCCCACCATGGCGTACACCAGGGTCTGCCCGTCGGGCTCGAAGGTCAGATGACGCTGGGACGAGCTGGCACCGCTGCCGCCGATCCCGGGAGCCAGGATGGCGAGTCGGGAAGGCGGCAGCTCCGGCCGCGGCCGGGTCAGCGTCCAGGCAGCGACCGCGCCGGCGATCCCGGCTGCGACCCAGCCGAGCCATCCGGCCGCGGACCTCCAGGCCGTGCGCGGCCGGCGGTGCGGCGCAACCAGCGGTATCGTCGCGGCGCTCGGCGTCTGGTGCGTGGCCGCCCCGGCCAGGGCGTCGCCGAACTCCTTCGCCGAGCCCCAGCGGTCGGCGGGCAGCTTCTGCAGCGCGGTGAGGATCGCCGCCTCTGCGGCCGGCGGGACGCTCGGCCGCTTGGCGCGGAGCGAGGGCGGCTGCTCGGTGAGGACCTTGGCCACGATCGCCTGCGAGCTGGGGCCGGTGAACGGCGGCTCGCCGGCCAGCATCTCGAAGGTCATCGCGCCGAGCGCGTAGACGTCGCTCCGGGGGCCGATCTTCCGCTCGCCCATCGCCTGCTCGGGCGACATGTAGGCGGGCGTGCCGAGCGACATCCCGGTCTGGGTCATGCGGTGGCCGCCGGCCTCCTCCACGGCCAGGGCGATGCCGAAGTCGGCGACCAGCGCCGAGCCGTCCTGGAGCAGCGTGTTCTCCGGCTTGATGTCGCGGTGGACGACACCCTGACGGTGGGCGTAGTCGAGCGCCGAGGCCACCTCCCTCGCGAGCCGGAGCGCCTCGTCCACCGGGAGCTGCCCTTCGCGGACCAGCCGCCCGCGCAGCGATTCCCCGGCCACGTAGGGCATGACGTAGTAGAGCAGCCCGTCGGCCTCGCCCGAGTCGATCAGTCCGAGGATGTGGGGGTGCTGGAGATTGGCGGTGACCTTGATCTCGGCCAGGAAGCGCTCGCTGCCGAGCACGGCGGAGAGCTCGGGGTGGAGGACCTTGATCGCGACCTTGCGGCCGTGCTTGAGATCCTCCGCGAGATGGACCGTGGCCATGCCGCCCTGGCCCAGCTCCCGCACGAGGCGGTAGTGGTCGGACAACGCCGACGCGAGGCGGGCGGCTGGGTTGGTCATGGGGTAAGATGAATATTGCGCTCGGGATGGCGCGTTGTCACGCCTCGCTCAGGATGACACTGTGACGTCCGAGGCCATGACGCGTTTCGCCACCCCATCCAGAATGGCCCCGAACCGCCGGGCGACCTCCCGCCGCGAGTAGGCGGCCACGGCGGCAGTGGGCGCGGCGGCACGCGTGCGTGACAACCCACCCAGCTCTGCGATCACCCGGCCCGCGCGCGCGGACTCGTCGTGAGCCATGACGTGCGCGATCGGCACCGTCTCCAGCACCTCACGAATCATCCCGTCCCGCGGAACGAAGGCGAGGATCGGACGTCCGGCACGGAGATACTGGAGCGTCTTCGACGGCCAGGCGCTGCCGTACTCTTCCACCAGCAGCAGGTCGGCGCCGAGCATGAAGCCGATCGCTTCCCGCTGGGAGACCGGCGGGAGGTAGTGCACCGTGACGCCGTCGGGCGCGGCGTTCAGCACCCGCTCGGTGCCGGGCTCCACGAATCCGATCTGCCACAGGTGGACCTTCCCCCGCAGCTCCGGGCGGTCGCGCAGCGCGTGACTCAGCGCCTCCCAGAGGGCGAGCGGCGGCTGGCGGAGCTGGCCGGTGTGGACGATGGAGAATTGCGGCAGCGCGGCGGGCTCGACGCCCTCGAAGTCGTCCTCGTCGTAGCCGTTCCGGATCACGTGCAGCGGCGGGCGGTCCTGCTGCGGGATGCCGGCGTACACGTGCTCGACGAAGCGGGCGTCCACCGAGACGACGGCCGCCGCGTCCCGGATCATCCGCCGCTCCAGCCGGCGCTCGAGGTCGGCGATCGGGGCGGGCCGCCGCGGCGCCTGATAGTGCGTAGTCCACGCGTCGCGGAAGTCGGCGATGTAGGGAATGCCGAGCCGCGCCGAGACGGTGTGCGCCACCAGCAGGGCGGTGGGCGGGAAGGAGGTGGCGATGATGGCGTCCCACCGGGTGTCCCGTGCTGCGCGGAGCGCCGCGGTCACGGCGAAGGGATACCAGAGGACCTGCGAGTCGGGGACCAGCCAGGACTTGGGATGCCAGCTGCCGCGCTTCGGCGCGCCGCGGTAGGACGACTCCGCGCCCTTTCCGCGGGATCGCGAGGCGTAGAAGCGGGAGAACTCGGGGGCTCGGGTCCGGACCAGCGGCACGCCCCGCACCTGGTCGAGCAGCGCGGGGTCCTCGGCCAGCCCGGCCGTCGGGTGGGCCCCGGTGAGCACCGTCGGATGCCAGCCGAAGCGGGGCAGATACTTGGCCAGCTTGGTCGCGCGCTCGGCCGAGACGTGGCTCACGGGCGCGAAGTTGCGGGCGATCAGGAGGACGTTACAGGGCATCGCATCAGGATCACGAAGACTCGCCGCCGGGGTCGTGAGGTGGATCACTTGATCGCGGCTCGCCGCGCTGGATAATTGTAGTACATGACCACGCTCGAGCCGCCGCCCGCCGGCTGGTACCCCGCCGCGCTCGAGATCGACTATCCGGACCGCGATCTCGACCGCCTCACCAGCTTTTTCCGCCCCATCGTCTTCATCCCCGTCGGCATCCTGCTCATGCTGCTCAGCGGCCCGGCCAGGCTGGGCGGGCCGCCCCAGCAGCTCGACGGCTCCGATCCGGCGGTGATGCTGACGGTTGGCGCCGGCGGCATCCTCGCGCTGCCGACGGCGCTCATGCTGGTGTTCCGCCGGAAGTATCCCCGCTGGTGGTTCGACTGGAACCTCGAGCTGACCGGGTTCACCACCCGCTGCCTGGCGTATCTGGCCCTGCTGCGCGACGAGTATCCCTCCACCGACGAAGAGCAGGCGGTCCACCTCGACCTCTGGTATCCCGATGCGATGGAGCTGAATCGCTGGCTGCCGCTGGTGAAGTGGTTCCTGGCGATTCCCCACTACCTCGTGCTCGCGTTCCTGTGGATCGCGGCCGCGCTCTGCGTGGTGGCGGCGTGGTTCGCCATCCTCTTCACCGGGCGGTATCCGCGCGGCCTGTTCGACTTCGTGGTCGGCGTGTTCCGGTGGACTCTCCGGGTGTGGGCCTACGCCTTCCTCCTGACGACCGACCGCTATCCGCCTTTCAGTCTTGCAGCCGAGCCCGGGTGAGTGCGCAGGCATTCGCCTCGGCACTGGCGACCTTGAGCGAAGCGCTCCCTCCGAGGCCCGATGCATCCGTTGATCCTCGCCGCCGTCGCAGCCGCCGCGGTTCAGGCCCAATCGCCGCCCGATCCACGCCCCAACATCGTCGTCTTCGTCGGCGACGACCTCGGCTGGCGCGACACCAGGCCCTACGGCAACGCCGCGGTGCGCACGCCGAACATCGAGCGGCTGGCACGCACCGGTCTCCTGGTCCGCTACGCCCTCGTCACCTCGCCCCAGTGCAGCCCGTCGCGCATCAGCATCCTCTCCGGACGGTACTCGCACGCCACCCGCACCGAGGACCTGCACACGCCGCTCCCGCCCGGGGAGCGGCTGCTGCCGTCGTACCTCCAGGCGGAGGGCTACTTCACCGGCCACATGGCGAAGACGCACTACGGACCGCTCGCGGAGAAGCAATTCCAGTGGTACTCGGCGACGACCGCCGACTCGCTGCCGTACTTCCTCGACGCCGCGGGCGACCGTCCGTTCTTCCTCTGGGTCGGGTTCCACGAGCCGCACCGCCCGTATGACTCGGTGCCGCCTCCCGGGGGACACTCGCCGTCCCGGGTCACCCTCACGCCCTACCTGGCCGACACCCCGGAGACCCGGACGGACCTGGCCCGGTACTACGACGCGATCGCCAGGATGGACAGCGGCATCGGTGGGATGGTCGGAGAGCTGGAGCGGCGGGGGCTGCGGGACCGCACGCTCCTCGTCTTCCTCAGCGACAACGGCGCGCCCCTCCCCCGGGAGAAGGGGACCCTCTACGACTCGGGCACCCGAACTCCGCTGATCTTCTCCTGGCCACCGGTGATCCGCGCCGGCACGACCTACGACCGGGGGCCCGTGAGCACCATCGACCTGATGCCGACGCTGCTGGAGCTGGCGGGGGGAGGGGTGCCGGGGTCGGTGCAGGGGAAGAGCTTCCGCGAGCTGCTCACCGCCCCGGAGTCGTACGTCGGACGGGAGTACGTCTTCAGCGAGCGCAACTGGCACGACTGCGACGAGCACCAGCGGGCGGTGCGCACCGCCCGCTACAAGCTGATCCGCACCGACGCCTACACCGCGCTGCCGCTTTGTACCGCGGCGGACATCGGCGCCAGTCCCTCCTTCCTCGCCCTCCGGGCGCGGGCCCGGGCCGGCCGGCTCACCGCGGCCCAGCGGCGGCTGTTCGAGGCGCCGCGGGCCCGGGTGGAGCTATACGACCTCCAGCGCGATCCGTGGGAGCTGACCAACCTGGCGGACCACCCGGCCCAGGCGGCCCGGGTGCGCCAGCTGGCGGCGGTGCTGCAGGCGTGGATGGAGAAGACCGACGACTTCCCGGCGGCGTACCGGGTGCGGGACGACCACACCGACCGGATCACGGGAGTGCAGTTCAGCACCAAGATCCCGCCTCTCCGGAACCCGGAGCCACCGCCGGCGGACCAGCGGTGGGGAACCGGGGGCCTTTAGGCCGCCCAGAATGCGCACAAGCGGCTCGACGCACCGATACTACCTTCGTACCAGTGCGGACGACGGTACCGTTCGCCAGACTTCATCATCCAGGCGATCAGTCACCAACTCCCTTCACTTGATGTCCACTTGACGGGGAGGCGCGAGCCTGCCGAGTGCCCGTATTTCGACCATTCCATCCACCGCGAGGATCGCTTCACCATGCGTGTCGATAGTCGTCCGGCCGTCATCGCTCTTCTCGTCGCCCTAACCGGCTGCCAACAGGATTCCCAGTCTCCCACCCAGACCGAGCCGGAGACAGCCCTCGCCGATACCGAGGCAGCGCCGCCGTTCCGACATCTGAGCGCGGGCATCTTCCACACCTGCGGCGTGGCCACCGACGGCAAGGCCTACTGCTGGGGGAGCAATCCCTTCGGGGGGCTGGGGGACGGCACCTTCGAGGATCGCCTGCGCCCCACCCCGGTTGCGGGAGGCCTCACCTTCCGCCAGGTGAGTGTGGGCGACGGCTTCTCCTGCGGCGTGACCACGGACCGCCTGGCGTACTGCTGGGGCTGGGGCTTCGACGGCATCCTGGGCAATGGGAGCATCCAGGATAGCCCGGTGCCGGTGGCGGTGCGCGGGGGCCGGCGGTATCAGGGCGTCACCTCCGGCGGGAGTCACAACTGCGCCGTGAGCCTGTCGGGCGCGGCCTTCTGCTGGGGGAACAACGGGTTCGGCCAACTGGGTGACGGGACCAACCTGTCGCGCCGCCATCCCGTGAGGGTGAGCGCCGGCGACTTCCGCCAGCTGAGCACCGGCACGTTCCACACCTGCGGGGTCGGAGCCGACGGCAAGGCGTACTGCTGGGGCGGTAACACGGGGGGGCAGGTGGGCGACGGCTCGTTGGAGAACCGCCTCGTGCCCACCGCCGTGAAGGGCAGCCGGAGCTGGATCGACATCGACGCCGGCCTCCTCCACACCTGCGCGGTGGCGACGACGAACGACGCCTACTGCTGGGGCCTCAACGACGAAGGCCAGCTCGGCATCGGCACCCGGAGCTCCTCCCAGCTTGTCAAAGCGCCGAGGCTGGTGCTCGGCGGGAATGCGTTCGTGCAGGTGACGCTGGGCGGCGGATTCAGCTGCGGTCTCACGACCTCGCACGAGGGCTGGTGCTGGGGCGGCAACCTTCGCGGGCAGCTGGGCGATGGGTCCGGCGTCAGCCGGACGTCGCCGGTGAGGATCGCGAGCGACCGCCACTGGACCCTGCTCGCGGCGGGATACGATCAAGCCTGCGGGGTGGCCTCGAACGGGCGGGGATGGTGCTGGGGGGACAACCTGTTCGGCGAGCTGGGGAACGGGACCACGGACGACAGCGCGGTGCCTCGGCGAGTGGTGTCGCCGATGTGAGGCGAGGTAGCGAAAATGCCAGGGGCGCCGGGGGCTTTGGAGCAGCCGCCGGCGCCCCTTGTAGTGCCGGCAGCCCGCTAGAACTGAAGGTGGACCGACACTCCCGTGGGGGCGACCTGGACCGGGCCCATCTTCCGGCCGATCCACCGTGCGCTGAAGTGTCCGATGAGCCCCCCGATCAGGACATCGGATGCCCAGTGACGGTTGTCGTTGATGCGTGAGAGGGCGGTGACGCTGGCTGCGCCGTAGAGCAGGTAGTCGGACCAGCGGTCGTGGGTCTGGTCGGCGACGGCCGTGGCGATGGCGAACGCGGCGGCGGTGTGGCCCGAGGGGAAGGACGCGGAGCCGCTGAACGGCCGGAACTCGATGTTGGTCCCCGCGACGTCGGGGCGACTGCGCCCGACGCTGTACTTGAGCGCGCTGGAGATGCCGGTGGCGAGCGCCACCGCGGCGCCGGCCCGGAGGACCGTCCCCTTGATCTCGCCGCTGCCCGCGATCTCCCCGGCGAGGTAGCCCGCCGCCGTGGCCGGGATGAGCATCTTCCAGTCCCCGAAGCTGTTGCCCACGCTCGCGACCGAGTTGGTGGTCACGTCGCGGTGCTCCTGGGCCTCCTCCCGGAACTCGCGGTCGCCCAGCAGGGCTCCGGCGAAGAGGAGGCCGGCGACGGCGGCGACCGGGCGGGAGATGAGCGGGCTGGAGGTGTGGACCGGCGCGACCGCGGACGGGACGTAGTCCGTCTGTGCCAGCGCGGGCAGGGGCAAGAGGGTCGCGTTGAACGCCAGGACGGCGGTCGCGAGACTTCCGCGAACGGTCATCGCATTGCTCGAGTTGTTGCGGTGCTAGGTCCTGCCGCTTGCTGTGGTCGAGCTGAACAACAGACGAGAGGAGACGAGAGCGACCGGGCAATCTAGCGGGTGGTCCGTCCGCCCGACACCCTGACGCCGTTCCAATCTGCAAGGACCCGCCCGTCTCCGTCGCTCCAGCCAATTGACAAATATACTTGTCGATAATACCGTGGTCGACATGTCCACTCCTGCCGTCGCCGTGGAGTCGGTGCGGGACCGCTCCCGGGTCGGGACTCTGGTGGAGCATCCCCTCCGGCTCGCCATCCTCCGGGCCGCGGCCGAGCCGCGGTCGGCCACCGAGATCGCGGCCGGGCTCGGGCTCCCGCGGCAGCGGGTCAACTACCACATCGGCCGCCTGCATCGCGCCGGCTTCCTGCTCCCGGCCGAGCGGCGGCAGCGGCGGGGG
>Ga0210114_1000271_pt1 | contig 13302 bp, 9 predicted proteins | sample MayberryNW_TuleA_FD_185524 | JGI IMG/M metagenome (GOLD analysis project Ga0210114, IMG submission 185524) | Wetland microbial communities from San Francisco Bay, California, USA, that impact long-term carbon sequestration - MayberryNW_TuleA_D2... | ecosystem: Environmental > Aquatic > Marine >...
ATGCCGTCGGCCCGTGGGCCTCCAGATGTTCCAGCCGTTCCACCGCCTCCGCCACGGACGGCCGGTGGCCGGCCGGCACCCACCAGAGCGCCAGGTAGACCCGCTCGAAGCGCTCGAACCACTCGCGGCGGCGCCGCATGTACCCGGCGTGACCGCTCCGGAACACGAAGCCGCGCAGGGCATCGAGTCCGGTCCAGACCGACAGGTTGATGAGAATGCGTGAGTCCTCGAAGGGACGGATCGCCGTGGCGTCGCCGTCCTCGGTCTGCAGCCGCCAGACGAACCCCGGGCTCCCCTCGGCGAGCGCGTTGATCTCGGGCAGGGCGGCGGCGAAATCGGCCATCACAGGGTCGGTCATCTCGCCGCGGGCGCGGCCGATATTGACCTGGGCGAGGTGGAAGCGAAGATCAAGGCCGCTCACGGCTTCCTCCGACCAGTCGTACGAATCAGTCTCCCTGCAGCCGAAGCCGATCCGTGGCCCTGCGGCGCAGGGGCGTCTCCGGCCCTTCCTGTCCCCGGCCCTGACGAAACTCGAAGTGCGCCGGATCGAGCACCCGGCTCGCGAGCGAGATGTCGCCCCGCTGCAGCCGCTTGGACGCGACGATGTCGGCCATGACGGCGGCCTGGATCCAGACCTCCGTCGGAACCCCGGGAAAGAGATGGGCCGAGGCGCTCCGGAGCCTGGCCTCCCGCGGCCGTCCGTAGCCGCCGCTCTCCCGCTTCATGCTGTGATGCCACTCATAAACTTCAAATGTAGCGACTTGCGCCGCTACGGGATCCAATCGGGGTCGGCAGGCGTTATTGTGGGTGACCAGAAACCGGTGGGATACGATGCGAGGCTGGCTGCTGCGATTCGCCGTTGCGGCGCTCCTGGTGCCTTCGGGAGCGGTGTTGGCTCAGACTGATACAAGGGGATGGAACCCGATGACATTCACCAAGCCCTCCGAGGCGCAGCTCAAGCAGAAGCTGACGCCGGAGCAGTACTCGGTGACCCAGCAGGACGCCACCGAGCGGCCCTTCCACAACGCCTACTGGGACAACCACGAGGCGGGGATCTACGTGGACGTGGTGTCCGGGGAGCCGCTGTTCAGCTCGCTCGACAAGTACGAGTCGGGCACGGGCTGGCCCAGCTTCACCCGGCCGCTGGAGCCGAAGAACATCACCACCAACACGGACCACAAGCTCATGATGGAGCGCACCGAGGTGCGCTCGAAGCACGCCGATTCGCACCTGGGCCACCTGTTCGACGACGGGCCGAAGCCGACCGGCCTGCGCTACTGCATGAACTCCGCGTCGCTGCGGTTCATCCCCGTGGCGCGGCTGGAGGCGGAGGGGTACGGACAGTACCTGCCGTTGTTCCAGCAGGCCTCTCACCGCTAGGTCTACCACCGTATGTCATCCCGAGCGTAGCGAGGGATCCCTCGCTGCGCTCGGGATGACATACGTTTTGGCGGTGGTGTCCGACCCGAGCTAGCTTGCCGGGCATGAACACCACCCGCATGGAGGCGTTCACCGACGGCGTCCTCGCCATCATCATCACCATCATGGTGCTGGAGCTGAAGGTCCCCCACGGCACCGGGCTCGAGGTGCTCCGCCCGCTGCTGCCGGTCCTGGCTTCCTACGTACTCAGCTTCGTCTACCTCGGCATCTACTGGAACAATCACCACCACATGCTGCACGCCTGCCGGCGGGTGACCGGCTCGGTGCTGTGGGCCAACCTGCATCTCCTCTTCTGGCTCTCCCTGGTGCCCTTCGCGACCGGCTGGATGGGAGAGAACCACTTCGCCACGATACCGGCGGCGGCGTACGGGGTCGTCCTCCTCATGGCGGGCGTCGCCTACTGGATCCTGGAGCTGCGAATCATCGCGGCGGAGGGAGAGACGTCGTTGGTGAAGCGGGCCGTCGGGGCGGACTGGAAGGCGAAGAGTTCCCTGGTGCTGTATGCGCTCGCCATCGGACTGGCGTTCGTGTCGCCCTGGATCTCGATGGCGATCTACGCGGGGGTGGCGATCATGTGGTTCGTACCCGACCGGCGGTTGGAGCGGGTGCTGTCGGAGACCTGAGATCGGCCCGACTACGTCGTGCCCCCCACCAGTGCCTGGAATCCCGGGTGGCTCCGCAGCGGATCGAACGTGGGATCCACCCGCAGCCAGGCCTTGGACAGATTGTTCGGCACCTCGACCAGCGGCTTGAGCAGCTCGACCGCCTTGTCCTTCCTCCCCACCATCATGTGGACCCGGACGAGCTGGAGCTGGACGTAGGGGCCGAGGTAGGCGTCCTTCTCGATCGGCTGGACTTCCACACCGCGCTCGGCCGCGCGGATCGCCTGTTCGCGACGGCCCAGGAATGCGAGGCTCACGCCTAGTAGGGCATGCTGCTGCCCGTCATCAGGGGCCGCCTGGACGCCTGCTTCGTAGGCCAGCCGGGCCGTGTCGGCGAAGGCTCGGGCGAGCGCCGGCTGTCCCCGCATGGTGTAGAGCTGGGCGTTGACCAGTCCCCAGTTGCCTCGGTCTCCCTCGTAGAAGGCGACGTCCAGCTCGAGCAGCCGGCGCTGCTGCGCGTCGTCGAGCAGCCAGCCGAGCTCCTCGAACCGGGCGAAGTAGTAGGCCAGCTCCGTCGGGTCCACGCCGGGCGGCGGGTTCCGCGCGATCCGCTCCGCCCGCGCGCGGTTCCCCTGGGCCAGCGCCAGCATCGCGCTCTGGTGGATGAGCACCAGGTCGGTCGGTGCGAGCCTCAGGCCGCGACGGTTGGCGCTCTCCGCCTCCGGGTAACGGCGGAGCGACAGGAGGGTGGTTCCCAGCCGGCGTGCGGCGCTGGAGGAGCGCGGGTCGAGGGCCGCCGCGCGCTCGGCGAGGGTCAGCGCGGCTTCCCAGTTTCCGCCGGCCTGCTCCATGCCAGCCATGGCGCCGATCATGGTCACGTCGCTCGGCGCCAGCCTCAGGCCCGACCTGAAGGTGGCCAGCGCTCGCACATTGTCCCCGAGCACGAAGCGCTCGTAGGTGCCCTGCGCCAGATAGCTCTCCGGCCGGGACGGGCCCAGGCGGCGGGCCCGTTCCGCGGCCGCGGCCGCCTGCCTCGCCAACTCTGCGGTGGGAGCCAGATTGGCGTACGACGCCGAGTAGGCCTGGGACAACCGCGCCCAGGCCGGCTGAAAGCTCGAGTCGAGCGCCACGGCTCGCTCGTAGTACGGCAGCGCCCGGGTGACGCTCACCAGGTCGACGGCACTCATGCTGGCCGACGCCGCTTCTCCCTTGAGAAACGCATCGTACGCCTCGAGGTTCGTCGTCGGCCTCGCCTCCAGCCCGGCCCGCACGCTGTCGGCCAGCGCCACGCCGAGCGCGTCCGCCACCTTGGTGGCGATGTCGGCCTGAACCTCGAAGACATTGGTGAGCGAGGCGTCGAACTGCTGGCCCCAGCGGGTCCGCTCGGCCTGTCCCGGGTGGGCCTCCACCAGCTCGGGGCTCACCCGGACACGGCTCGCCGTCCCCGCGGTCTTCTCCCATCGGACCGTTCCGGTCAGCAGGTAGTCCGCCCCCAGCTCCCGGGCAATCTCGGCTGGGCGTTTCGTCGTCCCCCGGTACTGGATCGAGCTGCCCCGGGCGATCACCACGAGCCCGGACACCTGGGTCAGCTTGGTCAGCACCTCGTCGGCCACGCCGTCGGAGAAGTACGCGTCCGCGGAGTCGCCCAGGTTCTCGAACGGGAGCACCGCGACGACGCGGCCGGCGCCGTTGTCATCCGCGCCGGGGTGTCCGCGACGCCAGGCGAAGAGCGCCCCGGCGCCGATGAGAAGGCCCAGAATGAGCGCCAGCGCCGCCACCGGCGGGCGGCGAGCCTTGGCGGGGAGAGCCGCGGTGCGAGTCGGGGAGGAGACGCTAGCCGTCGTCTCTACGGTCGATCCCGTCTCCAGCGCCGCGCCGAACTCGGCCGCGGTCGCGAACCGATCGGCCGGGGTCCGCGCCAGCGCCCGCTGGAGCGCGCGCTCCACGCTCTCCGGCACCGCCTCGCGCGCCTGCCGGACCGGCCGGGCCGTCTCGGTGAACCGCCGCGCGATCATCGCCTGCGCCGTCGGCGCCGCGAACGGCGTCTCGCCCGCCAGCATCTCGTAGAGCACCACGGCCAGCGAGTAGACGTCGGTCCGCGCGTCCAGCTCCCGCTGGCCGCTCGCCTGCTCGGGGCTCATGTAGGCCGGCGTCCCTACGGCCAGCCCGGTCTCGGTGAGCCGCTCCTCCGGCCCGGCCTGAAGCGCCCGCGCGATCCCGAAGTCGGCCACGAGCGCGTGGCCTCCACCCGTCGCGCCTCGATCGCGCGACGGGTTCCCGGTCAGCAGGATGTTCTCCGGCTTGATGTCCCGGTGGATCACGCCTTCCCCGTGGGCGAAGGCGAGCGCATCGGCCGCCTCGCGCGCGATCCGGAGCGCGTCCGCCAGGGGGAGCTGGGTCTCCCGGCGGAGCCGGTCGCGCAGACTTTCCCCCCGGATGAAGGGCATGGTGAACCAGAGCAGCGGCGCCGCCCCGGGCACCGGCAGCTCGCCGGAATCGAGCACCGTGAGGATGTGGGGATGCTGGAGCCGGGCGGCGAGATGGATCTCGCGGAGAAAGCGCTCGGGGCCGAGCGTGGCGGCGAGCTCGGGATGCAGCACCTTGATCGCGACCGGCCGGTCGTGCCTGAGGTCGCGGGCGAGGAAGACGGTCGCCATCCCGCCACGGCCGAGCTCGCGCTCGAGCGTGTAGCCGGCGCCCAGCCCTTCCTGGAGCTGTGCCCGCAGATCCGTCATGTGGTGGGGCCGGTGTCGGGGATAGTGGGTAACCGCCTCAATAGTAGGGTGGGGAGTGTCGCCGGGCTAGGCGGCGCCTTCGACCGGCGAAGCCGGTCGCTGAGGATCCACGCTTCAGAGCGGACTGCCGCACCGGCGGCAGTACACGGCGTCATGCTCGTGGCCCCCGATGCCGCAGGCCGGGCAGGCCTGGGTGCTGATCGGCGCGATGCTCGCCCGCGTCAGCTCCACCGTGACGATGCCGGTGGGTACCGCGATGATGCCGTAGCCGGTGAGCATGAGCACGACGGCCAGCGCCTGCCCCAGCGGAGTCACCGGCGCCAGGTCGCCGTAGCCCACCGTCGTGAGGGTCACCACCGCCCAGTAGATGCTGATCGGAATGCTGGTGAAGCCGTGCCGCTCGCCCTCGATCACGTACATCAGGGTCCCCACCAAGACCACGATGGTCAGCACGGCGAGGAGGAACACCAGGATCTTTCGCGCGCTGGCCCGCAGCGCCAGGACCAGCGTGCGCGATTCGCGCAGGTACTCGGCCAGTTTGAGCACCCGGAACACGCGCAGCAGCCGCAGCAGCCGGACGACGAGCAGGGTCTGCGCGCCCGGCAGGATCGCGCTCAGGTAGGTCGGGAGGATCGCGATCAGATCGATCAGGCCGAACGGGCTCAGAGCATAGCGCAGCGGCCGCCGGACGGTGAAGAGGCGGAGCAGGTACTCGATCGTGAAGAGGATCGTGAAGCCCCACTCCAGCGCCCGCAGCGTGGGCCCCACCCGCGCCCGGACCGTGGCGACGCTCTCCAGCAGCACGACCACCACGCTGGTGACGATCGCGAGGAGCAGCAGGAGGTCGAACAGCCGTCCTTCGGGGGTGTCGGCCTCGAAGATGATCTCGTGCAGGCGGGCGCGGAGCTCGCCGGACCGGGGGCTCACCCTTAGGCGGTTCCTTCGACCAGCTTCTTGAACCGCGGGTGGCTCCGGAGAGGCTCGAACGTCGGATCGATCCTGAGCCATCCGGGCGAGAGGAAATACGGGCGAGCCAGCAGCGCCTCGAGCTCATCCAGAGCACGCTCCGGCTCGCCGACCAGGACATAGATCCGGGCCAGCTGGTGCTGGTTGTACACCCCGGAGAAAGCGTTGGCGGCGGGAGGCAGCAGCTCCACAGCCCGGTGGCCCTCACGGATGGCATCCGCCTTGCGCCCCAGGTAAGCCAGCGCGGTGCCCAGCAGCACGTGGAGCTGGGCATTGTCGGGAGTCTCACGCACCTGGGCCTCGAGTGCGAGCCGGGCCGAGTCGGCGTAGACGCGTGCGCGGTCTTGGTCTCCCGCCACCGCATGCGCACCGGCCAGGGCCAGTCCCCAGGATGCCCGATCGTCGTCGAAGTACGCCGGGCTCAAGCGGAACAGCAGCGCCCGCTCGGCGTCATCGAGCACCCAGAAGAGATCCCAGTACGTGGCGAAATAGGCTACGACGGCAGCAGGATCGTCGTGCCGCATCGCGTTGGCGAGCGCCGACCGGGCCTCGGCGAGGTTCCCCCGCGCCAGGTGGACCATCGCCAGGTTCTCGTTCATCGCCGGATTCTCTGGCGCGAGCTGGAGTCCTCGCGCGCTCGCGGCGAGCGCCTCGTCGTATCGCCTGAGCCAAAGCAGCCCGCGGGCAAGGCGCCCGGTGGTAGTAACCGAGCGCGGGTCGAGAGCCTGCGCCCGGGCCAGGAGCTCGGTGGCTTCCTGCCACCGGCCCAGGGCCTGCTGGGTAATGGCAGCCGTCACCAGGAGATCCACATTGGCTGGGGCGAGCTTGGCGCCGAGCGTGGCCTGCTCCAGGGCCTCGCCGCTATTGCCGGTGACATTCAGGTGGTAGTCCGCCAGGGCCAGGTACCCGTCCGGCCGGTCGGGAGCGAGGGCATGGGCACGCTGGGCCGAAACCAGCGCGACCTTCCCGATGGCTGGATCGGGGATGCTGTTGACATAGAGCAGGGCGTATGCGCGGGCGCGCCGGGCCCAGGCCGTGGCGAAGGCGGAGTCGAGCGCGATGGCCTGCTCGTAGTACACGAGCGCGCGTCGCAGGGTGGGGGGATCGCCCACGCTCATGCCGCGCGAAACCTCCTCTCCCTTGAGGTAGGCATCGTACGCCGCCAGGTTCGCCGTGGGCCGCTCGCCGAGGGCCTCCCGCTCGCCGGTGCCCATCGCTACGTCGAGTGCCTGGGCCACCCGGCCGGCGATGTCCGCCTGCACCTGGAACACATCGGTAATCCCCGCGTCGAACGGCTGCTGCCACCGGGTCGAGCCGGTGGAGATCTCGATCAGCTCGGGGCTCACCCGCACCCGGCTCCGCTCGCCCTCGCCCTTCTCCCACCGCACCTTGCCGACCAGCAGGTAGTCCACCCCCAGTTCCCGCGCGATCGTCGCCAGGTCCTTGCTGCTCTTCTTGTACTCGGCGGCGCTCCGGCTGGCGGTGACCTGGAGCGTCGGCAGGGCGGAGAGCTTGCCGCGGATCTCGTCGGTCACTCCGTCGGCGAAGTACTCGTCCTCCGCGGCGCCGAGATTGTCGAACGGGAGCACCGCCAGCCGCTTCACCCCTTTCGACTCGGCCGTTGGACCGTCGTGCCGCCAGAGCCACCCGAAGAGCACTCCGAGGCCCAGGAGGAAGCCGAGTCCGAGGAGGACCACCGAGCGGTATCGGTGGGCGGCCTGACGGGGAGCGGCAACCGTGCCCGGCTGCGTGGCCGTCGTGGGCGGCGCCTCCGAGGCGGCCGGGGTGAACACTAGGCTGCGGGCCAGGTCCGCCACCGTCCCGAACCGATCGGCCGCCACGGGAGCCAGCGCCTTCCGGATCGCCTCGTCCACCGCCGGCGGCACGCTCGGCCGCACCGAGCGCACGCTCGGTGCAGGCTCCGTCAGCCGCTTCACGATCAGCGCCTGGGTCGTGGCCCCGGTGTAGGGCGGCTCGCCCGCCAGCATCTCGTACAGCACCGCCGCCAGCGAGTATACGTCGGTCCTGGCGTCCAGCCCCTTGTCGCCCGCCGCCTGCTCCGGACTCATGTAGGCAGGGGTCCCGACCGCGAGCCCGGTCTCGGTCAGCTTCTCGTCGGCCGCGCCGCTCAGGGCCCGGGCGATCCCGAAGTCGGCGACCAGGGTGTGCCCGTCGCCGGTGAGCAGCAGGTTCTCGGGCTTGATGTCGCGGTGGATCACCCCGTGGTCGTGGGCGTACTGGAGCGCCTGCGCCGCTTCCCGGGCGATGCGGAGGGCGTCCTCGACCGGAAGCTGGCGCTCGCGCCGGAGCCGGTCGCGGAGCGACTCGCCCTCGACGAAGGGCATCGTGAACCAGAGCCGCCCCGCTGCAGCACCCGAGTCCAGCACGGTGAGGATGTGGGGATGCTGCAGCCGGGCGGCGAGCCGGACCTCCCGCTGGAAGCGCTCGTCACCCAGCCCGACGGCCAGCTCGGAGTGGAGGACCTTGAGGGCGACCGGGCGGTCGTAGCGAAGGTCCCGCGCGAGATAGACCGTCGCCATCCCGCCGCGGCCCAGCTCCCGCTCGATCGTGTAGCGGTCTACCAACGCTTCACGCAGGCTGGCGATGGGATCGGCCATGGGTCCTTGGGTGGGGTAGGCGCTTCAGATACACCAAGATACGGCAAGGTGAGACGGGCTGCCACAAGGCCTCCGCCCGCCGCTTGACGCCTCGCGCCCGGCGTTCAATGTTGGGTGCCGCCCACATCAGGAGGACATCATGGCACAAGCAACGGCAGTTTCCCCCCAGGCGCTCCTGAAGGCCGCGAAGGCATTGGTCGAGACCTACAACGCCAAGGACTGGGACCAGGCCAGGGCCGCCATCACGGCCGACTTCGTCTACGAGGAGATGGGCACCGGCAGGAAGGTGACCGGTGCCGAGGCGACGATCGAGTCCTCGAAAGGCTGGGCCCAGGCATTTCCCGACTCGGTCGGAACCTACCGGGCTACCCACGTCGCGGACGACGGGACGGTCGTGCTGGAGGTCACCTGGTCGGGCACCCATCGTGGCCCGCTCGAGACACCCGAGGGACCGATCGCCCCGACCGGCAAGCGCATCGAGATACCGGCCTGCCTGGTGATCGAAGTCGCGGGAGAGAAGGCGAAGGCGCAGCGGCACTACTTCGACATGGTGACGCTCTTGCGCCAGCTCGGAGTGACCAAGTAGCGCTTGCGTTTCAGAACCCCAGCGTCACCCTGAGCGCAGCGAAGGGGGCCATGGCTGCCATGGTCCCCTTCACTTCGTTCAGGGTGACAGCACGCGCTCTAAGTCTTCCGTCCCCGCCCGAAGAACTCCCGCTGCAGCCGCCGGAGCAAGGGGATCGAGATCAGCACCGAGATCAGGTTGGGGATCGCCATCAGGCCGTTCAGCGTGTCGGCGATGTCCCAGACAACGTGCAGCGAGCCCACCGCGCCGAGATAGATAAACACCAGCCAGGCGAGCCGATAGGGCAGCGCGGCCCGGCTGCCCAGCAGATAGACGATGCCGGTCTCTCCGTAATAGCTCCACCCGATGAGGGTGGAGAACGCGAACAGCACCAGCCCCGTGGTCACCACCAGGTCGCCCCATACCCCTGGAAGGCCGATCTCGAACGCCTTGCCGCTGAGCGCGGCGCCGGTCTCACCGCCCTCCCAAGCGCCGGTTACCAGGATCACCAGCCCGGTCGTGGTGCAGATGAGCAGGGTGTCCACGAACACCTCGAAGATCCCGTACAGGCCCTGGCGGACCGGATGGTCGGTGTTCGCCGCCGCGTGGACCAGCGGCGCGCTGCCCAGCCCGGCCTCGTTGGAGAAGAGGCCGCGGGCGATGCCGTAGCGCAGCGCAAGCCAGACGGTGCTGCCGGCGAAGCCGCCTGCCGCCGCCGTCCCGCTGAACGCGCCATCCACGACTTGCCGCAGCGCTCCCGGGATGGCGCCCGCGTGGGTCACCAGCACCAGCAGCCCGCCGCCGATGTAAATCAAGGCCATGAACGGCACCAGGATCTCGGCGAAAGCGGCGATCCGGCGAAGGCCGCCCAGGATCACCGCGCCGGCCAGCACCACCAGCACGAAGCCGACCAGCGGCGGCGAGAAGCCGAAGCTCGCCTCCAGGCTGTGCGCCACCGAGTTGGCCTGAACCATGTTGCCGATGCCGAAGGCGGCGAACGCGGTGAGCAGGGCGAAGATGCTGCCCAGCCAGGGGAGGCCCAGCCGGCGAAGGGTGTACATGGCGCCGCCGCGGATGACACCGGCGTCGTCCCGCTCCCGGTAATGCAGCGCGACCACGATCTCGGAAAACTTCGTCGCCATCCCGAGGATGCCGGAGACCCAGAGCCAGAACAGCGCCCCGGGACCTCCCAGGGAGATCGCGGTCGCCACCCCGGCGATGTTGCCCACGCCGACGGTGGAGGCCAGCGCGGTGGCCACCGCCTGGAACGGCGTGACGCTGCCCTCGCCGGTGCCGGGCCGGCGCAGCTTGCCCAGGACCTCGCCCAGCGCCGTGCCGAGGCGGCGGAACTGCACCCCGCCGGTGACGATCGTGAGGAGCAGGCCGCTGCCCACCAGCAGCAGCAGCATCGGGGGGCCCCAGACGAGGCCGTTGAGCCAGGCGTTCGCCTTGGCGAGGAGATCGATCACTCGATGAGGCTCGTTGATGTACTGTCTTGCCCGACCAGCTTCTGGAACCGCGGGTGCGTCCGCAGCGCATCCCACGTCGGGTCGATGCGAAGCCACCCGGGAGACAAGGTGTGGGGCACACGGAGCAGAGGCTCCAGCCGATCCAGGGCCTTCTCGGGCTCGCCGACCAGCAGGTAAATCCGGGCGAGCAGTTGCTGGAGATAGGGTCCGAGATACGCGTCCTGAGTCATCGGTTGCATCGCGACGCCACGTTCTCCCTCACGTACCGCGTCCGCCTTTCGCCCCGCATACGCCAGCGTGAGGCCGAGCAGGGCGTGCGCCTGTCCTTCGTTCGGCGCCTCCAGTACAGTCTTCTCGGATGGCGGAAGAGCGGAATCGGCATAGACCCGCGCCCGCTCGGGTTGACCGCGGTGCTGGTACACTTGCGCCCGGACCAGGCCCCACGTGGCTCGGTTGTCGTCGAAGGCGCTGGGTGGCAGGGTCAGCAGGCGACGCTGCTGCGCCTCGTCCAGCACCCACCAGAGATCCTCGAAGACGGCGAAGTAGGCGATCAGCTCGGTCGAGTCGATGCCTGTCGGCGCACCGCGGAAGGTCCGTCGGGCACCATCCAGATCCCCCCGTGCGACCGAGACCATCACCTTCTGGTGAAAGATCGTCACATCGGTCGGCGCCAGTCCGGCGGCTCGGTCCGTAGCGGTGTCCGCGCCGGCATAGCGGCGCAGCACCAGGAGCGTCAACCCGACACGCCTCGCCGCGTTGGCCGAGCGTGGATCGAGCGTCGCGGCGCGTTGGAATCGCACCAGCGCGGCTTCCCAGCGGCCCAGCGACTGCTCGACGAGGCCGGTTGCGCTGAGCAGATCGACGTTGCTGGGGGCCAGGCGAAGTCCCGCCTCGCAGGTCGCGAGCGCGCGCTGGTAGTCCAGCGACACGCGCCGATAATAATTGCACAGCGCGACATACCCCTCGGGGCGATTCGGCGCAAGCGCCCGGGCCCGCTCCGCCGCCCGGAGCGCCTGCTGGCCGGTGGCCGCGGTCGGAGTGCCGGCCGAGTACAACGTCGTGTGCGCCTGGGAGAGCCGGGCCCAGGCGGGCACGAACACCGAATCGAGGGCCACGGCCTGTTCATAGTATGCCAAGGCCCGGCGGACGGTGGGCGCGTCCTGTGCCACCATGCTCTGCGAGGCGGCTTCTCCCTGGAGGAAGGCATCGTACGCCGCCAAACTCCCGGTCGGCCGGGAGGCGAGCTCGTCGCGGACACTGTCGGCCAGGGCCACGCCGAGGGCGGTCGCCACCTTGCCGGCGATCCCGGCCTGGACCTCGAAGACGTTGGTGAGCGCGGCGTCGTACTGATCGCTCCAGCGGGTCCTGGCCGCCTCTCCCGGGCGGGCATCCACCAGTTCCGGCGTTACCCGCACCCGGCTGGCGGCGCCCGGCGCCTTGTCCCAGCGCACCGTCCCGGTGAGCAGATAGTCCGCCCCCAGGTCCCGCGCGATCTCCGCCGGCCGCTTCGTGGTACCCCGGTACTCGAGGGAGCTGCCGCGGGCGATCACCTCCAGCCCGGCGACCTTGGCGAGCTTGGTGCGCACCTCGTCCGCGACGCCGTCGGCGAAGTAGGCATCGGCCGAGTCGCCCAGATTCTCGAACGGGAGCACCGCCAGAACCTTGGGACCGGTGCCGCCCGGAGCGGCGCTGCCCGACCGCCGCCAGGCGAACAACACACCCAGTCCGATCAGGATGCCCAGCACCAGCGCGACGGCGGCGATCGGAAGGCGGACAGGCGGACGGGCGAACGGGCGGACAGCGGCTTCCGCACTGGGCACGGCTTTGATCGGCGCAGTCGAGCTTTCCACCTGTCCGCCTGTCCGACTGTCCGCCGCCGTCAGGGCCTGTCCGAACTGGCCCATCGTCACGAACCTGTCCGCCGCCACCGGCGCCAGCGCCTTCCGGATGGCCTGGTCCACGCCTTCGGGTACGCTCGGCCGCACCCTCTGCACGCTCGGCGCGGGCTCGGTGAATCGCTTCGCCAGGATCGCCTGGGTCGTGGCGCCCGTGTACGGCGGCTCCCCCGCCAGCATCTCGTAGAGCACCGCGCCCAGCGAGTACACGTCGGTGCGCGCGTCGAGGCCGCGGTCGCCGACGGCCTGCTCCGGGCTCATGTAGGCCGGCGTGCCGATCGCCAGGCCGGTCTCGGTCAGCTGCGGGTCATCCCCACCCAGCGCGCGGGCGATGCCGAAGTCGGCCACCAGCGTGTGTCCCTCGTCGGTGAGCAGGATGTTCTCCGGCTTGATGTCGCGGTGGACCACCTCGTGCCGGTGGGCGTAGCTCAGCGCATCGGCCGCCTCGCGCGCGATCCGCAGCGCGTCGTCCACCGGGAGCTGTCGCTCCCGGCGGAGCCGGTCGCGCAGTGATTCGCCTTCGACGAAGGGCATGGTGAACCAGAGCAGGGGCGTACTGCCCGCCCGGGGGAGGTCCCCCGAGTCGTGCACCGTGAGGATGTGCGGGTGCTGCAGGCGGGCCGCGAGGCGGATCTCGCGCTGGAACCGTTCCGGGCCGAGGGTGGCGGCGAGCTCGGGATGGAGCACCTTCAGCGCGACGGGGCGGTCATGGCGGAGGTCACGCGCGAGCCAGACCGTGGCCATGCCCCCGCGGCCCAGCTCGCGCTCGAACGCGTACCGATCGCGCAGCCCTTCGCGCAATGCCGCTACCGGGTCCGTCATGGTGCTCTTTTGATGAAGAGGGATGACGCGCAAAGATACCGACCGAGACAAGGCGGGGGAACTGCCTTGACCCGGCGGTCTACGGACTCCGCCCTGGATGGCCTACGCGGTGCCCTCCAACAACTTCCGATCCATTATGGCGCCTACGGCATGGCGCCTACGGCGCCGCGGCCACGCGTACCGGTACCGT
>Ga0210114_1000273_pt1 | contig 13247 bp, 10 predicted proteins | sample MayberryNW_TuleA_FD_185524 | JGI IMG/M metagenome (GOLD analysis project Ga0210114, IMG submission 185524) | Wetland microbial communities from San Francisco Bay, California, USA, that impact long-term carbon sequestration - MayberryNW_TuleA_D2... | ecosystem: Environmental > Aquatic > Marine >...
ATCCGGAAGGAATTCTTTTGAGAAGTTCAAACATACATCCATTAATAACATGATAGAATCAGCATCTCCATCACAATCTCTGCGTTTTGCAGAATGCCATATAGGTGATGCTAAACATACTTGCGAATTTGTGTATCCTATAATTCTACCAATAATCCCTACAGAAGTATGAGGTGCCAAGCCCACTATGATATGTCCTATCAAATCATCTACAGAGGATGCATTATAAAATGAAGAGAGTCCGTATAGTTTTACAAGCTCGTTATCTATATATTTAGATACATCAAGTAAATGTTTTGCAGTATCTAGTGGTATAACAACATCTTGACTAAATATTTCAATCAACTGATCTTCAGAATTTAGATCTTTGCCAAGATGATCTATTTCATATCCTAATTCTTTTAACTTTTCTGGATTACTCATTATACACTTAGGAATAATATGAGTTAATGGTTCGTTGGTTGCATCATAACGTATTGTGCCATCTTTGAAAGCATAAAGATTGAATGTTTGTCTTAAGATCCCTTTTTCAATTGGCTCAGCAGATCTATTTTTACCCATTAAAAGTTTTACTCCTTTCAATGGTTCTTTAGCTTGAATTTGCAATTTTGTTTGTGCTTCTTCTAAAATTTTTCTAAGAGGGTATTTCATTGGGGAATATGTTTTCCCTTCTTTCTTACATTTACTGCATTTATTGTTGGAATATTTATGGTCTTTGGAAGTTAAATGAGATATAGATATAGGTTCTCTACAGATTTTACAAAGAGTTTTTATTATAGTGTCAGAAAAACATATTCTGCATCTAGCACCAAGTGACGGTCTTTTACATTTATCACAATAACGATTTGCAATTTCTGTATAGAGAATTTCTTGTTTTGATGCTTTAATAAGATCTCTAGTAGCTCCTCCTTTATTTCCAACTGGAAATAAAACATGAACTGGAGGTTTCATTTTCCTCTCTGCTGCTTTTTCTGGACGTCCTACTCGTACCGCAATGGATGAAGCAAATTTTTGTTTAACAGTTATCCCAGATATTTCATATACATAATCATGTGTTGATATTTTAGTTGGTAATTGTTGTACATCTATATTGTTTTTATCTTGGTAAAGTAGTATATACAGAGAATTTACTTGATTTATATCATTCAGAACGATCAATTGTCCATCATTTTTCAATGAATGAACTACCCCTAAACGTTCAAGTATATCCTTTAATTTGTTTTGATAATCAAATTCAAGTGATTCAAAGTCTTGAATTGCTTGGTCGATATCAGCAGTGTTGAATAGTCTAACAAGTTCTTTTTGTAAGAGTAAAATTTCATCTATTGATATTGACTCCCAATAAAATGAATATTTTGGATGAAGAGCAAGTTTCAACGATTTACTAAGTTGAAATGCTTCTTTTATTGTAGGAATTTCTTTAAAAGGATTATATGCTAGATCTATTAATCTCTGTTTGGTAGGTAACTTATTATTAAAAAAATTATCTTCATTTTCAAAGATTTTATTCAATTGGGATTTTAATTCTAACGCCCATAATTCCTCTACATAAGAGGCTGGAAGTAATTTTGCATTATTTTCTAAAAAATCACCATAACTAATTAGAATGTCGCCTAAATACAAAATTTTTTCTACTCTTTTTCGGAGTTCTAATGCTTGTTCTATTGTAGAAACATATGTAACAGTTCCATCATCTAGTTTAACCAATGGAGGCTCTAATGAATCTACGAGAGCTATTGTAGATGCCTTTCCAGGTGTATCAATTTTAATCTGAGTTCCAACAACTACTGCATAATTTAATAAAACTGGAATAACAGGATGAATTCCGATGGTTGAAAAACCAGTATTATAACAACGACCATATCTTAATCTGAAACCACCAATCTTCTTTGACATTGACAACACAGGTCTTCCGGTTATTACTTCAGACATTCTGTGGTGAACTGTATCATCTTCAGTAACACCTTCTTTTTGTATAGCTCCTTTTAGATCTTTTAGCCAATCCCATCCCTCCAATCCTAGACTATCTATTAATTTTAATAATTTTCTACTTCTTCCTATCAGACCATCGTTCATTACTCTGAGCGCTCCTCCTCGTACTCGATCTGTGTTTATTCTTTTCATACTTCTATGTCCAATTATCTCTACTGGATCGGTATCTACACCATCTAATTCAACTGGTAAATTGGCTATACATTTAATGACGTCTTCATCTAAAGTTTTAAATTGAAAATTCCCAACTTCACGTTCGTATATACGTAATTCTTCCACAAATCTTCCTGTTTCATCATCAAATGAATTTGCTTGATATTTTTCTAGACCTACTACTTTTCTAACATGATCGGCAATTAGCATTGTCAATGCTGCTTCTGTACCACCTGCTGATCTAATAGGTCCTGCAAATGATACAGAAAGATATTGACTACCATCAGCATTCATTTTAATTTGAACATCGGAAATTCCTTGTATTGGCGCAACTGTCACTGCTTCAGTAACAATTGCAAGACTTACACGTACAGCATTATCCAATCTGGTTCTGAGATCATCAGTACCATATTCTCCTAGCGCAATTTGTTCTGATATCTTTAAAGCAGCTTTTTCCTTTGTTGTTTGTGATAATAAGATACGTAATCGTTGCGTGATATCAATATCATGCATCTTTGCAACCCTATCTGCTAAATCATAAACTATTTGTGATTCTATAGTTGTTGTTACGTCTATTCCTTGATTACGAGCATGACCTGCTATGTTATAAATATTATAGACTGATTCTAGAATAGATGTATGATATCTTTCATAAAATAATGGTCTTTTTAACTTTTTTAATTCATGGATGGAGTTTTCATCTAAAAATGAAAAGGTATTATTCATTTCGTGATTGCTTGAATAATTTTGAATAGTTTTTTCTCCCAGTTATCGTCATCTTCAATCATTGTTCCAACTACGATAATATCAGCACCAGCATCTGCTATGTTTTTTGCAATTTCTGGACTGCGGATACCACCTCCTACTATTAGGATTCCTTCATAGTATTTTTTAACTGCTGATACCATTTCAGGAGAAACATTCTGATTTGCACCTGAACCTGCTTCAAGATATAAAAATCTCATACCAAGATATTGAGCGGCTAGTGAGTACATGACAGCTAGATTTAATTTATTAAATGGAATACCTTTAGCCTGCCCGATGAACCATGCAGTAGTTCCTTCTCCGATTATCAAATAACCTGTTGGCAAAGCTTCCAATCCAGATTTTTTCACTCCAATTGCACCTAATGCTTGTGCTCCAGTTATAAAATAGGGGTTTTCTGAATTTAAAAGTGACATGAATAATATTGCATCAGCATATGGTGATATTCCCGTGATGTTACCAGGAAATAATATCACAGGGATTTTAATTGACGATTTTAATTTTGATATCACTTCAGATAACTCAATCTGATCACTAACTGATGAACCGCCAACTAAAATGGCTGAAGCACCTAATTGTTCAGCTTTTTTGGCAACAGTTAGCGAATCAAGTGTATTTTCTGAATCGATCAAAGGAAAACAAAGAGTTCCCTTTTTTTTCTTTTCACTTAAAATATATTTTTCAATTTTATTCAAGATTATAATGGGATCGTATAAAGATATTTACTGACGTAAAATATGTTTTCGGTTTTGAAGTTAGTAGAATTTGATTAATAGTATTAACATGAGTAAATTCAAGTCATTAAATGCATGAGAATTCATAAAATTGATATTTTTGATAGGAAAATTATTATGGCAACTAGTTTTTAATTACTATACAGATATGTATAGTACTAATGATGATAAGAGAAATAAAAATTTTTATCTTTTTGATAAAATTATTGAGAAATCCTTATTTACAAATAGACAAATTTCAATAATTTATAATAAATCAACCGGCGGTAAAATCCATAAAAGAATCAGTTCAGGAGCATATTACCGACAAATCAAACAGTGTAGAGTTAAAATTGAATCTTTGTTATACAGTGTGTTGCTATTAAGATCGTTAAACATTATTGATAATAAAACAATGAATGTTATTGAATCTGTAGTTATCCAACTAAATTCACTATCTGAAAATACCGAGAATCACATCACATCCAATAATATACAAAGTGATGTGATTGATGTAATTGACAAAATAATTAAAAAGTCAATTTCAATATGACAGTTATGGTAGATGTATCACATACCAAGTCTATGTTTTATATTAATCACGTTAGCATTATATAATAGCGTGATATATGTGACATTAATTGGAATTTGATCTCTTTTTAATATTAGTGATTGGAATATTTTTCGTTGTTGGTTTCGTTATTTCTCTTTTAGCTAGAACACAGAAAAGAGAATATAGCATTGAGAAAGAAAAGGGAAACGAATTCAATCATTACGATATTTTGGAGGCATTAGAAAAACGTAAGCAGAATCAAATAGACTATCTTAATAATAAACTTGTGGATGTTTATACAAAACTTGATAATATAGAATCACAATTATTATTATTATCACAATCTATTCTAAAAAACCAGTTTATTTCTGATAAGATAGAAGACGTAAAAAAACCAGATGTGATATATCACAATAAATCACATAATCAAGATAGTCCAAAAAAATTATTGGATATTGCTGAAAATCAGAATTCGACAATTCAGTATATTTTAAAACTTTTGCACAATGAACCAAAGACATCTAATGAGATAAAGAATACAATTGGTAGAACCCGAGAACACACATCAAGACTAATGAAAAAATTGTATGAAATGAATCTTGTTGAAAGGGATGTTAAAAACAGACCATTTAGATATAGACTTACGGAAGGAGGAAATAAATATCTTCATGAAGAGTATCACAATGATGCTAAAAATAAAGAATCCGAGTCTCTGGTAAGAACTAATTAAATTTTTCATATAACATTCTGAGGTTCTACTACGTCAATAAACAATATGTTAGCTGATTGAGTAGTCATAGTGATGCTAGTAGCTATAAACAATATTACAGTCTTAGTAAAAGTTCTGTACTTGACTATGCGATAGGTTAGTATTACTTTTGATGATTATATGAACCTCTTTTTATGAAACTGCTTAGCAATAAGGGAAAAAAACGGTTTTATCATCATTATTACATGGATTTTTTTGTTTATATCAGATTTTTTTGTTTATATCTATAGATCAGGTTCTATTAGTAATTTTTAACAAAACATTCATCCTATTAATCCATCAGGTCAAAAGTCGTGATAAAAGTAGTTCTGACCTCACATTTTATTTCAAAATGTGATATGTGTGTGAGGATGTAATCTTGAACAGCTGTATTTATGCTATTTGTATTACAGAAAACCATTAATTGAATAAATAAATACAAAAGACAGAGACAACATTAATCTTTCAACTATTTCTTTTAATAAGATTTGATTCAATCGTTACGTAAAATTTATTATTTTATCTTGAAAACAATTTTGAGAATAACATATATTGAATGTTTTTATCTAAAAAATACAGAGTATCTAACAGCCTATCTTTCCAATTATCATATTAACTATGGTAAGGTGATAGAGGGGTAGAGCTTTTGATATATATACGGTTATTAATTGGTGTTTCATGGAAAATACCATTGAAAATGAGTAGATATAAACAAAACCTATGCTATGTGGCATAACAACAAAATAACACTATAACGATAATGAAACCATTTTTTCTGTTGTTGGACAAAGTGAAATGTTATTATTAAAGAATGTTGTTACAATGCACTTCTTAAATAGTACTAAGGTCAGTATTGTTCTATGACATTGTAGTATATTTAGCTGTAAAGAAAGAAATTAACAATCCTCTTATAACATAACAACCTCTTAACTGATTATGGCCTTTGCACAAATTACTTAACAAGAGTTTGATATATTATTTTATGAAGAAAAACACGTTCAAATTTACTTTTGTTAATAATGTGTTAATTATTAAAAAATAAAAATACGTCTACTTCATTCTCCAGTGGAAATAAAGGGGTTGAAAATAGACCATTAACTAAATTAACATAAATTCAACTTTCCAGTGGAAATAAAGGGGTTGAAAAATACATTTTCTCAATCTAATAATGAATATCTGTGATCTCTGTTAATAAAAAGTTTAATACGGGACTTTTGATGTCTCCCCCTATATTTCTATTCCACGATATAATAGAAAATAAGATTAATAAAACTATATTTGTTTAATAAATTTGTTAATATTATTAGATTTAGCGGTTTAAATTTATTTGTTAATAACAAGTTATCAGCAAATTCAATATGTTAAAATAATTTGGAAAAGAAAAACAGGGGTGTGCGTTATATTTTAAATGGTGAGAAAATATATTGAGTGACGATTTACTTAATAATATCTTTGATGATGCAGTAAAAGGTAAATCATTAATTAAAAATCGTAAAATTTTGACAATAGATTATGTACCTGAAAAACTTCAATTTCGTGATGAAGAAACGATGACTATTGCACAAACATTGTCAGTAGCTCTAAAGGGTTCTAGACCATCAAATCTATTGTTATTTGGAAAACCAGGTACGGGAAAGACTGCTGTTATAAAAAATGTTATTAAAAAATTCACGGAAAAATCTTCCTCACTCGGAATTGAAGTAATAGTGCCATTTGTTAATGCGAAACTAGCGAATACTGCATATAAGGTATTATATGAAATTGCTGAAGAGATGTCTATTAACAAGATCGAAAAAAGAAACCAAGTTTATTTTACTGGTTTGTCTTTAGGTGAAGCAACCAATAGAATTCTTGATTTCATCCAAAAAAGAAAATTACATGTCATTTTTGTTATTGATGAAATTGATTCACTAGTTGATAAAAATGGAGATGATATTCTTTATAATTTTACCAGGGCAAATGAACAGTTTCAAGATTCTGGATTTATTACATTAATCGGAATTTCAAACAGTCTTACATTCAAAGATAAATTAGATCCTCGTGTCCGTAGCAGTTTAAGTGAAGAAGAAATTGTATTCAATCCATATAAAATTATTCAGCTGCAAAAAATATTATCAGAGAGAGTAAAGTTAGCATTTTCTGTTAATGTTGTCACAGACGGAGCTATAAATCTATGCGCAGCTATTGCAGGAAAAGATAATGGTGATGCTAGAAAAGCGATAGATTTACTTAGGGTAGCAGCAGAAATAGCAGAACGAGAAAAAGATTCTAAAATTGATGAAAAATATATTCGATTGGCTCAACATAAAATAGAGAAAGATACAAATTTCGAAGTGATAAAAAACTCAACTACTCATACAAAAATAGTACTACTGGCAATTACTAAATCCAAAAATGGAAATACTGGTGAAGTTTATGAGATATATTCGAACTATTGTAAAACAATTGATAACGAGCCTCTCAGTCAACGTAGAATAACTCAAATTATAAGTGAACTTGATCAATTAGGGTTAATCAATACTAATATAGTAAATCAAGGTAGATATGGTCGTTCACAGAAAATAAAAATTTCTATTTCTACAGATACACTAAAAAAAGCCCTAAAAGAAGATCCATTATTTCTTACATTGATGCATATTCTTGATTAAAATTGATCTGAAAAGGACGAAGAGTAGCAAGATTAACTAAAATTGCGATCGCAGATGTAGGTATTATTCCCATAGTTTGTTGAAAAGGAGTTTGACCCTGCCATGTACCAGAATTAATAATTAATGTACCACGATAATTTTGTACATCCATGACATGAACATGTCCTGAATGGAATACATCAGGTATCTCATTTATTACCATCATATCTTCTAATTCAGGAGAAATTGGTGTTCTTTGTCCATAAATTGGAGATAAATGTCTTGCCTTTAATAATATTTTCATTGCCTCAGCAGGATTTGCATAGCTTAAACCAGGTATTGTAGCGATGATATCATCTAATCCCTGTCCATGATACATTAAAATTTTAACTCCCTCAAGTTCAATAAAACTAGGATTTCCGAGCATCGTAAAATTTTCAAATGAATACAATTTTGGACAATCTTTTTTAGGAACTGCAGGTTGTGGTAACGCTCTTCGTCCAAGATCATGGTTTCCAGGGATAATAAAAACTTGAATTCTCTTAGGAATTTGTTCTAATAATTTTGTTAATTGACTCATTTGTCTAAATGTATTATTATACTTTAATTCTTTGTCTTGATTAGGAAATATTCCTACACCATCTATTAAATCACCACCAATACATAAAAAATTTATTTTAGATACTATTTCATCATCAGACGAGTTCAGCCAATTTAAAAATCGTAAAAAATCTGTTTCTTTGAAATACTTACTTCCAACATGAAGATCTGAAATTAAAACCGCATATGATTCTCTTTTTCCTTTATTTGGGATGTGATCTGGGATATCTGGAGAAACAACATTTTTTATAATATGATTATATCCCTTGTTTTCAATTTCTATCATTACCATTTGATCAAGGGTCAATTTAGAAACAAGTTTTATTGTCTCATCAGTTACTGCTAATGTATTAATAATTCCAGTTTGATCGTCTATTATTAATTCTGTGCTATTTCTTTTCGATCTCTTTGACATTACCAAACCTGCAATAACTGAAGAATATCCACCCAGAGAGGCATTATTATTTTCTATTTTTATATCATTATATTCTGTGTTTAAATTATTATTTTGTTTTTTTTGATTATTACTTTTTTTTACAAATGCTATCTTATTAATACGTTTACTATCTGGCCTGGTTGATAAGATTTTTAACGATTTCGTAAAACGACTTTTAAAAAGTGAAGTGTAACCGTTTATTCCTTCACCTGAGTTAATATAGTCAGTAGAATCAAAAATTATTTTATAGGAATCCTTTAAATCAATATTTTCAGTTGATGAATTTGTAGATTGATATACTGATGAGCTAGAAACCACATGGGGGGTATGAAATTTTTCTATAATCTCTTGATCATTTTTAACAAAATTATTCTGATCAACAGTAATACAACAAATTTTGATATCATCTGTACCAATAATAGTATCACTACCATTTTTTTTCTTGTATTTTACTACCTGTTGAATAACATTCATTTTATTTGAATCAATATCTTTTAAAAGCGTAAATGCATCAGGATGTATTTGGTATCCATTGGCAGTAATAAAAGATAATACATTAGAAATTTCTTTTTGTAATGACAATTGTAAGACTTAGGATGTACCAAAGTTATTTAATTATATTTCTATTTTTTTAACAAAAAGGTATTATTACCATAAAAATTTCTTCATAAATAGACATTGAAACAACGTCTATTGTATCTCGTGATTGGAATGATAGTTTTTCTCATTTCATATACTTCTGGTGCCTACTCACATATTGGTTCAGAACAATCTAAAATATTAAAAGAACAATTTGAATCAAAAATACAAGGCATTGATGAATTTGGAATATTTTTCAACAATGTAGTCATAGCCTTAGGCATGTTTATTCCTGGACTTGGAATAGGGCTTGGAATATTCTCTGGTTTTGGTACTGGACTGGTTTTTAGTGCATTAGCAGAGAGTAATATAGCATTACAAAATATTTCGCCTCTTTCGATACTTCTTACACCATTTGGTATCTTGGAAATATTTTCATATGGATTGGCTATATCTAGAAGCGGAATGATAATTCACGATTACTTTATAAAAAAAATTTCATGGAAAAAATTTCTTAAGCCAACTATAATAGAGATTATAATCGTTGTATCTCTTTTAATAATAGGTGCTTTTATAGAATGGAATATGATCAAACAATTTACAGAAACTCTAATTTAGATATGATCCATTTATTGTCGAAAGAGTTAAATAAATTATTAAAAATATCATATTATTTTATAGAATATGTAAGATCTTAGATATATTTAGAATTTATTTCAAAAATTATAGATAAACAATTTAAAATTATACAACTACTCTTTTTTTATTACTATAATTAGTAAATCAAATAACCAGTCAAAAATATCTTATAAAATAGCTATTTTCAAGCTTACACATTTTTATTAATTGATTTATAAGTTCAAAAAGATAATGATAAAACTAATATTGCAAGGAATAAAAATTCACTATAAACCTAAATTTAAAGAAAATCCAATTATTATTGCAGCACTTCCAGATATGGGTAATGTAGCTGGATTATGTCAAAAATTATTATTGAATAAAATAGAGACAAAGCTTTTTGCAGAAATATTTGCATTTTGGCCTCCTTATGTTACCTATAACAAAGGAATTATTAACTATTCTCAGTCCAGCTATAAGTTTTATGCAAGTATAAAATATAATGTTATCATATTTACAGGCGATTTTAATCCTTCTGATCCACGAAGATTATATGAATTATGTTATGAAGTTTTGAAAATTGCTCAGGAATTTCATGTAAAAACGTTATATTCTTTGGGTGCATCATTAAAACCAATAAATACAATTGAGAAACTTGTGTATGCTGCTGTCAATAAAATAGATCTTGTTAAATTCTTGCAAAATCTAAACATACAAATATTACCAGACGATGGACAAATAACAGGTTTTAATGGTTTAATTTTAGGAATATCTAAAGAATACAACTTAGATGCAATTTGCATCTTAGGAGAAATAGATAATCCAGATGTAATTCAACCAAAAACCGCCCAAGAAATCCTGAAAGTATTATTAGAAATATTAAATCTTTCTTTTATTGATCTTTCGGAGTTAGATGAAGAAGAAAAAAGGAAAAAGTTTATGGAACAACAAATGAATTATTTCAATAGTGCAATTCAAAAAAGTGATCTTCCTGGAATATCATAAGCATATGTCTAACAAATAGATATTTAAAATCCGGACCTTTAATTATTGGCTTATCTGAGCTTATTTTCATATCTTGTTATGCTTCAAAATATTCAAATATGTCTGTCTTTTATTCTGATCGATTACCATAACTGAAAGATCACTGAATTGCTTATTTTCCAAATCAGAAATTTTTCCTCTGAAAATACTCTCTTTATCACAATCAGTCAAATATTCAAAAACCCAAACATCTATTTCTGAAGTATCGATTCCTTTTTTCTTCAAAAAGAAAGCAATATCCGATTCCATAAAATTTTTTAATGGATCTTTTGGCCAAGGTCTAGGTACTAAAATAACACTCTTTTTATCCAATATTGCTTTTACCATTTCAATTTTTTTTTGTTCTATATCAGAAGTTACATGAAAACTCACGATGTACGATTTATCCAATGGTATTCTTGATTTTGAAGATGCAATTTGAATGGAGCTTATACCAGGAATAATTTCAACGTTTTTGTCCCCAAAAATCTCTAATAGACGATCTACTACCTCTGATTCAGAAAAATTTACATCTCCTGTAAAGGGAACCAAACAAAATTCTCCATCTTTCATATTTTCATATACATACTGGTATGTTGATTCTTGATTTTTCATAGTTATCTCATAAATAATCTGTTTTTCTTGATCAATAAGTTTTTCAATAGTTTTTAATGTATATTTATAACCTATAATATAGTTAGATAATTCAATTTTCTCTTTTGCCACTTCAGTAATATATTTTTGATTACCAGGACCTACTCCAATCACAAATAATTTTTTAGGCATAGAAGATTAATTAAATCATAAAAATCCCTAATAATATCATATTGTAGATAATAAATAAATAATCATATTTTTGTAAAAATATTTGGTGCTCAAAACAAAAAAAAGTCGTTAGAATTTGCATGAAAAAAATAATATGACTAAATAATACAATTATTTTGACATTCTTGTCATTATATGCATTTCTTGACGATTTGTAATGAGCGAACTAAAGCTCGAATTTGTGGGTAAACAAGTTAAGGATATGTATGGAACACTTATGGGAACAGTTATTGGAATAATTACAGATACTGACGGTTCTATAGAATCTGTTAGTGTAGATTGTGGTGATTCTGGTATAAAACAATTAGCTTATGAACAATTACTAGTTCAAGGAGACTATGTCATATTTATTCCAAGATGGAGACTAGATGCACAAAAATTATTTAGGCAAAAGAATCTTACGCTAAAGAGGATTAAGGCACTTCAAAAATTAGTTGAAGAAGATGATGCGATGAAAGAAGATGTTGAAATAGTTTATGCAAGATATGAAAAAAAATTACAAGATTTAGAAGATAAAGAAAAATCAATTAATAACAAATTAATAGAAAGACTTGATGAACTAAATAAATCAACGAAAAGTATTAAATCAATTCTATTTGATGCCAAATTACAATACCGAAGTAATGAAATTAGTGAAGAAACCTATCTTCAGGTTACACGATATACAAAAGAATTAATGGATCATATTAATTTGGAAAAAGAGGAAATTAATAGTATAAAAATTCGACTTGAAGAACAAAATTTAGAAAACACATTACCACTACCTCATTCTATACCACAACAACATGAAACAGAAGAACAAAAAGAAAAGTTAATAGAAAATACTTCCTATACTAGTACAAATTTGATCACCAATTCTGCTGACACCACAACAACGACAACAACTATTGATACCACTGGTACAGTTTCTACTACTTCTAATATTCCTACAACAGACCCAAGTACAGATACAAAAGAACCTGAACAATTTAAACAAGTTTCAACTAATACTCAACCAGAATCATATACAAAACAAAACAAAGAAAGATATTATTCTACAACCAATGACACTGATAATGAAACCAACTGGCTAGATCAAGTAATTAATAGTTAGAAAAAAATAAAAAAATAAATTTCTTTTTATAATTACTCTTTTTATAACCAATAGCTTTTATTAGAAATCTAATTAGATAGATCAATAATGTTTCATAGTATATCAAAATTTTGCTACCTTAAAATATAACATACAAAGTTACTAGTAATTATTATATAGACGAATTAGATTAATAGAAATTTAGTAGAATGATATATCTTAATTATTGTTAATTCGATGTTTTATAAAAAATAATAAAAAAAGAGTAATTCTTCTGTCTTTTTTATTCCAACTTCTTAGAATTTTACTGGAGTCTGTAACAGTTCTCCAATTTCATTATGCATCTTGAGGAAATTTAGTCCTTTTTCTGTTGTCTTGTATGTTTGAGATCCATCAAGATATTCCAAGAGGTTGTTTTCAATCAAAACAGAAAGATACTCCCTTAATTGTGCATAACTTAGAAAAGCTTTGTACATAATTTTTGTCTTGGTTGCTCCTCCATTAGCTGCCTCTAGTATCATTGCTACTATTTCTGTTCTACTT
>Ga0210114_1000274_pt1 | contig 13245 bp, 16 predicted proteins | sample MayberryNW_TuleA_FD_185524 | JGI IMG/M metagenome (GOLD analysis project Ga0210114, IMG submission 185524) | Wetland microbial communities from San Francisco Bay, California, USA, that impact long-term carbon sequestration - MayberryNW_TuleA_D2... | ecosystem: Environmental > Aquatic > Marine >...
CGTAGGGGTCAAAACCTTGCTGCATTGAAAACCTCCCGTTTACGGCAGCAGCCCTGATGCCGCCATGGCGGTCGCCACACTGCCAAGTCCCACCCTGTCGTACGTTGCCTGGGTCGGCAGCCCCGTCGCATGGTCCCAGCCGAACTGGTCATACAGCAGATCCTTGCCCAGCTCCATGTCGTCTACATCCAGCACCTGGCTATTGCCGAAGGGCACGCCATGGAACGCCCATTCGTACACGTAGTCGTGCTTGTTCCGCATGTCCGTTCCGTCCCCTGCATGAGCGTACTCCATGTAGCGGGCCGTGAGCGCCCGGAAGAGAGTGAAGATCCTCAATCCGACGAGCTCCAGCTCCTTCTGGGTCTTGGGGTCCCCGGTGACCGCCGTATATGCCTGCGCCTCGAGTGAAGCATCCCCGCGGTAGGTGCGGCTCTTGAGCGGAGAGGCCCAGACCGGCAGGGTGTAGTTGCACTGGGTCAGGGAGTTGTGCAGCTCCAGGTAGACGACCGACTGTGCGACGAAAGCGGCCTTGGCCATGTTCATGGGCGTGATGTTGCTGTTCGCATCCAGACCATCGGACCCGTCGTCCGCGTTGAAGATCGAATTTCCCTGGTTGAAAAGCTCCTGCGCGAGCTCTTTATTCAAGGACATCGGCAGCCCGGTGACCTGGAAGTTGGTGTGGGTATGGCACATCGGGTCGCGGTTCCACATCATGTTGATCAGCGCCCCGATCTGGGCTCCGCTCTCCACGCCGTGATGCTTGCCGTGTCCCATCTTCCAGCAGGTCAGGCCGTGCGTGATGCCCAGGGGATCTTCGTGGGCGTACTGGAGGTCGGGCCACAATGCCGCAAGCCGGGCCGGTCCCACAGCGATGTAGGCTCCCAGCGTCGCCGGCTGGCCGGCGAGCAGAGCCGCCACCTCGGTTCCGATTTCAATCAAGACGGGGTTCATCCAATGCTGGCAGGTATTGAAGAGCAGGACGACGCCCTTCTTGTGCTCCGGCAGCAGCGCCAGGTAGGCGCCGCTGCGGCCGTCGATCTCGCGGTAGTGGAGGCTCGCCATGGCTACAGTCCCTGGTAGCGCACGCCGGTGTTCAGCGCGAGATCGGCGCGGATCTGGCTCGAGGGCTCGTTCACCAGTCGCCGGTGGATCGTGGAGGACGCGTCGTTCAGGTCGCCGAAGGCCATCGCGCCGCCGCCGTCGCGGTTGCAGGCCTCGACGCAGGCCGGCGTCTCGCCGCGATCGACGCGGTGCACGCACAGCGTGCAGGATTCCACCGTGCCCTTGCCGCGCGGCACGTCCGGCTTCTGGCCGCTCACCGCCTCGTGGACGAAGGAGCGCGCGCCGTAGGGGCAGGCCATGACCCAGTAGCGGCAGCCGATGCAGGTGTGCTTGTCGACGAGCACGATGCCGTCGGCGCGCTTGAACGAGGCGCCGGTCGGGCACACGTCCACGCACGGCGGGTGCTCGCAGTGCTGGCACATGAGCGGCAGCGTCTGCGCGTAGCCGGTGCGCCGGTCGCGCAGGTGGACCGTGCGGATCCACTGCGGATCGGTCTCGGCGCGGCCGTGGCCGGTCCAGCCGTTCTCCTCGCTGCAGGCGGTGACGCAGGCGTCGCATTCCCCGCACTTCGTGATGTCGATCAGCAGGCCCCAGCGCTGCAGCCTGGAGGCGGCCTCCTGCGGCGAGCGCGCCTGCGCGAGCTCGATCAGCCGGAACCCCGGCGCGAGCGCCGCGCCCGCCGCGGCGGCAGCGCCCCAGCGCAGCAGCTGGCGCCGGTCCGGGTTCATGGCTTCGCCGCCGCCTGCGCCCGCCGCTGCGGCGAGTGGCACTCGAAGCAGTCGATGCTCACCGCGGCGTAGGTATGGCAACTCGAGCAGAAACCGTCCTTGCCGAGCACGCTGCCGGTTGCGCGGCTGGCGTGGCAGTCGACGCAGTTCTTCAGGCTGAAGCGCGGCTCGCGAATGCCCTGGTGCATCGTCAGGTCGCGCTGGCGGAGCAGCACCTTCATGTGGTCGCGGCGCATCTCGGCGGTCGGCAGCACGCAGGCCTCGCCGCGCTCGATCTTGAACCTGGGCGCATCGGCGTGCGCAGCGGCCGTCAGCACGGCAGCCAGGATTGCGGCGACGGCGCGCATCATGCTCTCAGTGATCGCCCAGCCCCATCTTGATGTAGCCGGTGGGGCAGACGTCGGCGCAGATGTGGCAGCCGATGCACAGGTCGTAGTCGGTGTAGACGTAGCGGCCCATCGTGGCTTCGGACTTGGGCGTGCGCTTGACCGCGGTCTGCGGGCAGTAGATGACGCAGTTGTCGCACTCGAAGCACATGCCGCAGCTCATGCAGCGCTTGGCCTCGTCCACCGCCTGCTTGTCGGTGAGCCCGACCATGCGCTCGGCGAAATGCCCGAGCACTTCCTCGGCGGACGGACCGATCTCGGTGCGCTTGATGCGCGCCTGGTACGGGAAGTGGCCGAGGAACAGCTCCTCGGACTTGCTCACTTCCGCGGCGCTGCGGTCCTCGTAGTTGTGGACGGCGAAGCCGCCCACCGCCTTGCCGTGCTCGGAGGTGCCGCGCAGTCCCTGGTCGATGAGGCGCGGGCCATTGGCCTCGGAGGGCTCGTATTTCCCGGGTTCGAGGTTCACCTCGCGCAGCTTGTCGAGCAGGTTGAAGTGGTGCACGTCGACCTTCGGCCGCTTCGGCATCTCCGCGCGGTTCAGGTAGCGGTCGATGCTGTCGGCCGCGATCGAGCCCTGGCCGATCACCGTGGTGAGCAGGTGCGGCCGGATGATGTCGCCGCAGGCGAACACGCCCGGGCGGTTGGGCAGCTGGTAGAACTTGTCCGCGGCGATCAGCCCCTTGCCGTTGTCGAGCTCTTCCATGCCGGTCAGGTCGCCCGCCTGCCCGATCGCCACGACGATCAGGTCGGCCTCGACGTCCATCTCGGTGCCGGGCTTCTCCGTGAACTTGCCCTTGTCCCATTGCACCTCGATCAGGCGCAGCGCCTTGGCGCGCCCGCTCTTTTCGTCGACCAGCACCTTCTTGGGCAGCAGGTTGCCCTGGATCTTCACGCCCTCGCGCTGCGCGTCCTCGATCTCGTGCCGGGCGGCGTTCATCTGCTCGATCGGCTGCATCGTGGTGAGCATCACGTCGGCGCCCTGGCGCGCGGCGAGCGTCGAGACGTCGTGCGCCGCGTGCCCCATGACCACGAACTCGGGCCGCTCGCTCTCCGCCGCGTCCTCGACGTAGCCCAGGCGCCGCGCCACCGACACCACGTCGACCGAGGTGTCGCCGCCGCCGACCACCACCACGCGGCCGGCGACCGCCGCCAGGCGCCCCTGGTTGAAGGCTTCGAGGAAGGCGACGCCGCTGATGCAGTTGGGCGCGTCGGCGCCCGGCACCTGCATCGGCTTTCCCGCCTTGCAGCCGAGCGCCAACAGCACCGCGTCGTAGTCCTTTTCCAGGTCCTTCAGCGCCACGTCCTTGCCGATGCGCGTCTCGAGCCGCAGCTCCACGCCCATGGCGGCGATACGGTTGATCTCGCCGTCGAGGTGCTTGCGCGGCAGGCGGTAGCCCGGCACGCCGTATTTCGCCATGCCGCCGAGCTCCGCGTGATCGTCGAACAGCGTCACGCCGTGCCCCTTGCGGCGCAGCTGGTACGCCGCCGACAGCCCCGCGGGCCCGCCGCCGACGATGGCGACGCGCTTGCCGGTCTCGGGCCCGGCCTGGAACGCGAATCCCTTCTCCAGCGCGGTGTCGCCGATGTACTGCTCGACCGCGTTGATGCCGACGGTGTCCTCGACCTTGTTGCGGTTGCAGCCCGTCTGGCAGGGCGCCGGGCACACGCGCCCCATCATCGACGGGAACGGATTGGCGTCGGTCGAGCGGCGGAACGCGTACTCCTGCATGCTCGTGTCCTTGGGCGCTTTTTCCACCCCGCGCACGATGTTGAGCCAGCCGCGGATGTCCTCGCCCGACGGGCAGCTCGCCTGGCACGGCGGCGTCTTGTGCACGTAGGTCGGGCACTTGTCGGACTCGTCGCCGGCGAAGATCTGCTCCTGGAACGATTTCCACTCGTGGTCGCCGTCCCTGAACTTGCGGAAGGTGTGCCCGCTTTTCGCTTCGGGCTTGGCTGCTGGCGCTGACATGGCTATCTCCGATTCAATTCTTCAATACGATGGCGTTGCCGACCAGAGCGTGCACGCTGCCGATCATGTCCATGGGGTGCTTGTAGTAGGGCAGCACCTTGCTGAACTGGCTCTTGCAGATGGCGCAGATCGCGGCGAGGTAGTTCACGCCGTGCTCGTCCACCACGGCCTGGAGGGCCTGCATGCGCGGCAGCGCGCCCTTGACGCGCAGCTCGATGAGGTCGTCGGTCAAGAGGCCACCGCCGCCGCCGCAGCAGAAGGTGGCTTCGCCGATGGTCTCGGGGGCCATGTCGACGAAGCGCTCGACGCAGGCGCGGATGATGTCGCGCGGTATCGTGAACTGCCCGCCCGGCACGCCGCCCATGCGCGAGGCGCGCGACACGTTGCAGGAATCGTGGAAGGTCACCACCCTGTCGGCGTTGGCGCTCTTGTCGAGCGTCAGGGCGCCGCGCTGGATCAGGTCCCAGGTGACTTCGCAGATGTGCTGCGGCGCCGGGTAGCGCGCATCGAGAAAATCGAACGGCCCGATGAGCGTGTTCCAGAAGCTGTAGGCGACGCGCCAGGCGTGGCCGCACTCGCCCACCACCAGGCGCTTGGTCCCCAGGTCGAGCGCCGCTTCGCGGATGCGCTCGGCCACTTTTTGCAGGTTGTCGTGGTTGCCGATGAACAGCGAAAAGTTCGCCGCTTCGGAGGCGTGCGTGGAGAGCGTCCACGAGATGCCCGCGGCGTGGAACACCTTGGCGTAGCCGATCAGGCCGTCGATGTGCGGCTCGGCGAAGAAATCGGCGCTCGGCGTGACGAGCAGCACTTCGGCCCCCTTCTCGTCGAGCGGGAAGCGCACGTCGACCCCGGTCGCCTCCTTCACGTCCTCTTCCAGGCCGTCGAGCGTGTCGCGCAGCGCGGGCCCCGGCAGCCCCAGGTTATTGCCGATCTTGTGCACCTTGCCGATGATCTCGTTGGAGTACTTCTGCCCGAGGCCGACACTGTCCATGACGTCGCGCGCCGCCATCGTGATCTCGGCGGTGTCGATGCCGTAGGGGCAGAACACCGAGCAGCGCCGGCACTCCGAGCACTGGTGGAAGTAGCCGTACCAGTCGTCCAGCACCTCCTTGGTCATGTCGCGCGCGCCCACGAGCCAGGGGAAATGCTTGCCGGCGAAGGTGTAGTAGCGCCGGTACACCGAGCGCAGCAGGTCCTGGCGCGCCACCGGCATGTTCTTGGGATCCGCGGTGCCCAGGTAGTAATGGCACTTGTCGGTGCAGGCGCCGCATTTCACGCAGGAGTCGAGGAACACCTGCAGCGCGCGCGACTGCGATACCAGCTCGCCGAGCTTCGTCACCGCGGCCTTTTCCCAGCCCGGCGTCAGCTCGCCGGGAAAGCCGAGCGGCTTCTGCAGCTCGGGCTTGGCGACGAACGGCCTGGAATGCGCCATCGCCCCTTCGCGCACCAGCGGGATGACGGGATATTCGCCGAGCGGCGGCGTCTCGAACGCGGCGGCCATCAGCGACCCCGCACGATCTGCGCCGACCAGCCCGCGGTGTGCCGCCGCTCGCGCGCATCGTCCACCTGGTTGAAGCTCGGGCTGAAGAACACCCCCGGCGCGTGCAGCAGCTTCGACACGGGAAAGACGATCATCAGCGCCGCGACCAGCGCGAGGTGCGCAAGGAGCACCGGGTCGGCGGGCAGCGGCCGCCAGTCGAACGCCATCAGCCCGAGGAAGAACGCCTTCAGCGCGACGATGTCGGTGTGCGCCACGTACTTCATGGCGAGGCCGCTCGCCGCGATGGCTGCGAGCAGCGCGAGCATCAGGTGGTCCGAGGGGCTCGTGATGTAGCGCACGCGATCGACCAGGAAGCGCCGCGCCCAGAGACCGCCGAGCCCGGCGAGCATGGCGAAGGCGGCGTACAGGCCGAACGGCTGCACCAGGTCCACCCAGAACCACACCGGCTCGGTGAAGTAGCGCAGGTGCCGCAGCAGCACCAGCAGCAGCGCTGCGTGGAACGTCCAGCCGAACAGCCAGATCCACTTGTTGGAGCGGAACAGCGTGCGGAACAGCGTGACCTCGAGCAGCATGCGCAGCGCGACGCCGCCGCGCGTGGTCGGCGCCGGCGGGATCGGGATCTTCAGCGGCTGCGGCGTGCGCGCGTACACCCAGCAGCGCCAGCCGACGCCGAAGACGAGGATGCCCGTCGCCGCGTAGAACAGCAGCGCGTAGGCGATCGTCAGCGCGGACACCAGTCCGCTCCGCGGGCTAGACGCAGCCGGTCGGCTTGGGCAGCCCCGCGTACTTGCAGGCCTGCTTGGCGGGGCCGTAGGGGAACAGCTCGTACAGGTACTTGCTGTTGCCCTTGTCCGCGCCGAGCTTCTTGCCGATGGCCTTGGTCAGCACGCGCACCGCCGGGGCGATCTGGTACTCGTCGTAGTACTCGCGCAGGAAGTTGATCACTTCCCAGTGGTTCTCGCTCAGCTCGCAGCTGTCGACGCGCGCCATTTCCTTCGCCACGTCCTCGCTCCAGTCGGTGCGGTTGGCGAGGTAGCCTTCCTCGTCGGTCTCGATGGTCTTGCCGTTCATTTCGATGGACATTTCAAGTTCCTCTAGAGGTCAAAGCCAGGATTGCACGGCGTTGTGCCCGGCCACGAGGTCCACGAACCCCCCGTAGTCCACCAGGCGCACGCCGTCCATCACCCGGTCCTGCATGCCTCGCGCCTCGACGTCGGGCTTGAGGGCGTAGATCGAAACGCTGCCCAGGGCTTGCTGTATCCGCGGCGAGACCGCGGTGTCCCGCGCCGCCGCGTACACCCCGTCCTCGATCAGCAGCACGCTGCTCCCCTGCCGCGCGTACTTCAGGCAGGTCTCGAGCGCCTTGTGCTCGAACGGCGACTTGTTGACGGTGTGCAGCATCGTCTTCCTTCAGAAGCTCAGGATCACGTCCTGCGCCTCCATGATCTCGGCCATGCGCGCGGCGTCCACCACCTCTACGGGCACCACCAGGTCGGCCGCGGTGAGGCCGCGCGCCTCGAGCGCCTCCTGCTCCACGTAGAGCTTGGTGACGTCGTAGTCCTCCAGCGCGCGGAAGGTGGGCGAGAAGTTCTTCACTTCCAGTCCCTTGGTGTCCTGGCCCCTGGTCAGCTGATAGACGCCGTCGCCCAGGAACGCGAGGCTCACGTCCTGCTCGAACGCCGCGCCGATCAGCACGACTTCCAGCGACTCGAGCGCGTAGATCGAGCCGTAGGGCGCCCGGCGGTTCACGTACAGGAACCGCTTGGCGACGCCGCCTGCGCCTTCTTCAGTCACCGAACACCACCAGCCGGTCGGACTGGATGCCGGCCTCGATCAGCTGCCCGAGGCCCGAGATGCGGAACCCCGGCGCGATGTTGTCGGCGTCCTTGCCGTTCCGCTTGGCCTCGCTCTTGTCCATCAGGCCGCGGCGCTGCGCGGCGGCGATGCACACCACGAGATCCAGCTTGTGCTCGGCGGCGAGCTCGCTCCAGCGCCTGACGACGTTGCGATCGTCCTGCGGCGGCACCGTGAGGCGCGTGCCGTTGTTCACGCCGTCGTGATAGAAGAACACGCGGTAGATCTCGTGGCCCTTGGCGAGCGCCGCTCTTACGAACTGGTAGGCGGTGTCCGAGGCCTCGTGCGTGTACGGGCCTTCGTTGACCAGGATGCCGAACTTCACGGTCAAAACCGGATATGGGCCGACGCGTTGAGGCTGTTCCGCGCGCCGCGCCAGTTGTCGATGTGGAACTTGGTGAACGGCAGGCCCGTCAGCTCGAAAAAGCGCGGCCAGCCGATGCGCTCCACCCAGTCGCCGACGCGCTCCCAGTCGCGCGCGTCCTTCTTGTAGGTATAGAGGATCTTCTTCACCACCGCGGCGACTTCGGGCCAGCGCGGCGGGTTGTTCGGCAGCCCCGCCGCCACCAGCTTCTGGAACATGGGCTTGGAGCGCGCGTTGGAGTTCTTGCCGCCCACCCAGATGGCGAGCTTGGAGTGCTCGGGGTCGTTGATCTGCATCGGCGGGCACGGCGGGTAGCAGGCGCCGCAGCAGATGCATTTCTTCTCGTCGACTTCCAGCGAGGGCTTGCCGTTGACGATCGCCGGCCGGATCGCCGCCACCGGGCAGCGCGCCACCACCGACGGGCGCTCGCAGACATTCGCCACCAGGTCGTGGTTGATCTTGGGGGGCTTGGTGTGCTGCACGTTGATCGCGATGTCGCCCTGGCCGCCGCAGTTGATCTGGCAGCACGAGGTGGTGATGTGCACGCGGTTCGGCATCTCCTCCTTGACGAACTCCTCGTAGAGCTCGTCCATCAGCGACTTCACCACGCCGGAAGCGTCGGTGCCGGGGATGTCGCAGTGCAGCCAGCCCTGGGTGTGCGAGATCATGGTCACCGAGTTGCCGGTGCCGCCGACCGGGTAGCCCGCGTCGTTGAAGGCCTGGATCAGCGGGCCGACCTTCTCCCACTTCGAGACCATGACCTCCAGGTTCGAGCGGATGGTGAAGCGCACGTGGCCCTCGCCGTACTGGTCGACGATGTCGCACAGCAGGTTGATCTCGTAGGGCCCGAGCTGGCGCTGCGTGCCGACGCGCACCGTCCAGATCTCGTCGCCCGAGTAGGCGACGTGGTGCAGCACGCCCGGGCGCGGCCGGTCGTGGTACTTCCAGTTGCCGAAGTTCTTCACCATCAGCGGATGCATGTACTGCATGCCGTCGGGACAGCCGCTCTCGATCGGCGTGCGCATCTGCTTCTTCTCTACGGTCTGTGCTTGTGCCACGGCGCTCTCCTCGTCAGGCCGCCTGCTGGTTCTTGCGATCGATCCACTTCTGCGCTTCCTGGTCCCAGTCGTCCATGCGCACGTAGGAGCTGGTGCGCGGGTGGGCGATCATGTTCGGGTCGACCTCGACGCCGATGCCTTCGAGGAAGTTGGCGAGGCCGATGCGCTCGATCATCTCGCCGCAGCGCTCGTGCTCGAGGCCGTTCTCGGCCCAGAAATCGATCACCGTGGCGGCCAGCTCGCGCAGCTTCTCGTAGTCCTCGTCGGTCTCCATCTTCATGAACGGCACGATCACCGTGCCCATGGTGTCGCCGATCTTCAGCGTCCGCTTGCCGCCGATCAGCAGCGTGATGCCGTGGTCCTTGCCGGGCTTGAGCGCCTTGGTCATGACGTTGATGCAGTGCATGCAGCGCACGCAGCTCTTGTTGTCGACGTCGAGCGTGTCGTCGTCGTTGAGCGACAGCGCCTTCGTGGGGCAGCGCGCGATCACGTTGTCGATCGTGTACTTGCGGCCGTGGCCCTTGACGTATTCCTTCACGCCCTGCTGGTCGACCTGCATGTCGTCGCGCCAGGTGCCGATGACGGCGAAGTCGGCGCGCTGGATCGAGTTCATGCAGTCGTTCGGGCAGCCCGAGACCTTGAACTTGAACTTGTAGGGCAGCGCCGGGCGGTGCATGTCGTCGATGAAGTTGTTGACCAGCGTGCGGTGGATGCGGTGCTCGTTGGTGCAGGACTGCTCGCAGCGCGCCGCGCCTACGCAGGACATCGCCGTGCGCACGCACGGGCCGGCGCCGCCCAGGTCGAAGCCGTACTCGTTGATCTCGTCGAAGAAGTGCTGCGTATTCTCGCTGGTCGAGCCGATGAACATGATGTTGCCGGTCTGGCCGTGGAAGGCGATCAGCCCCGAGCCCCACTTGTTCCACGAGTTCGACAGCTGCCGCAGGAGCTTGGTCGTGTAGTGGTTGCCCGCCGGTGGCTGCACGCGCAGCGTGTGGAATTCCTTGGATTCCGGGAACATGGCCGCCACTTCGGAAAAGCGCGGGATGATGCCCCCGCCGTAGCCGAACACCGAGACCGTGCCGCCTTTCCAGTACCCCAGGCGCGTCTTGTAGGAGTGCTCGAGCTGGCCGAGCAGGTCGACCATCATGTTGTTGTCGTGCGCGAGGCGCTTCAGGCCGGTGACGAAGCTCGGCCACGGGCCGCTCTCCAGCTGGTCGAGCATGGGCGTCGGATGGAAGGCCTTGGTGGACTTCTTCTCCTTGGGCACGTAGGTGCTGTGCCGCGTAGGATCCTTCGGCGGCGTGCGGGCGTCGGACATCTCGTTCCCTCCTCGGGGTGCGGGATCGAACTCTGCGAGTGTAATGACCGGCCTGCGAAGGCCGCGTGGTTATTGGGGATAGGCCGGCGCGCGCGCCTCCCCCTTTGGAGATATAGGGGTTGCTTATGACCCAAGCGCCGGCAAATGGGGTAGCGTGTCCGCGCCTTGATCGCCGTCCTGGATAACGAATTGCCGTCGTACTTGCGCTGGCGCGAGCGCAAGCTCGCGCGTTACCCGCGAAGCGCCGAAGATCTGGTCGTAGAGGTGCGCGACCCGCGCGCATTGAGCGACCGCGAGGCGGCGCAGATCCGGCGCGTGTGCGCCGCGGCGAACATGGCGGTGTACTCGAGCCCGCTCGCGGGCGTCGCCGACAAGGACATCGCCCTGCGCCTCGGCGCGCGCCTGGGGCTCGAGCGCCTGCAGGCGAATCCCCTCGCGGACGAGGACGGCATCAGCTCGCTCGAGGTGTCCGCTCAAAGGTCCGAGCGGGGCTACATCCCGTACTCCAACCGGCGGCTGCTGTGGCACACCGACGGCTACTACAACCCGCCCGAGAGCCGCATCCGCGCCTTCCTCCTGCATTGCGTGCGACCCGCGGCCGCAGGCGGCGAGAACCGCCTGCTCGATCCCGAGATCGCCTACCTCCTGCTGCGCGACGCCGATCCGCGGTTCGTCGAGGCGCTGCAGGCGCCGGACGCGATGACCGTGCCGGCGAACGAGGAGGACCCGGCATTGCAGCGCGCGGCGCAGGCGGGCCCGGTGTTCTCCTTCGAGCACGGCGTGCTGCACATGCGCTACACCGCGCGCACGCGCAGCATCGTCTGGCGCGCGGACGCGGTGACGCAGGCGGCGGTCGAGCGCCTGCGCGAGATCCTCGATTCCGACTCGCCTTATGTCTTCAGGCTGCGCCTGTCGAGCGGCCAGGGCCTGGTGTGCAACAACGTGCTGCACGATCGCAGCGAGTTCGCCGACGCGCCGGGCGCGGGGCGGCTGGTCTACCGCGCGCGCTATTCGGATCGCATCGGCTCCGCATGAAAACCTTCCCGCTCAAGTACATCAAGGAAAGCGCCGCCGTCGGCAACGCCGACGACAGCAGCGACGCGGCCGAGGAGACCGGGAAGCTCAAGCGCCTGGTCGCCGGCGTGCGCGAGGAGCTCGACGCGCTCTCGCCCGGCGCCGCGCCGTTGCGGCGCGCCGACCTCCTGCTGCAGCTCGGCCGCGCGCTGGTGCGGCTCGAGAGCGGCGTCGAGGCCTGGGCCGCCGCGCGCGAGGCGTTCGACCTGTACCTGGCCGAGCAGGCCTGGGAAGGCGCGGCGCAGGCCTGCGACATCCTGTTCCTCGCCGGCGAGCCGCACTCGCTCGCCGCGCTCGGCCAGGGCATCTGGCTCGCGGTGACCTACCCCGTGGACCCGGAGCTCTCCGTAGCGCTGCTGCAGCACGTGGTGGAGGAGACGCCGCCGGAGGCCGACGGCGCGGCGGTCGCCGCGGTGACCGCGCACTACCTCGTCGATTTGCGCGCGCAGGAGCCGCAGCGCGAGCACCTGCTCCTTTACACCAACCAGCTGCTGGCGACGGTCGCGCGCCGGCATAGCGGCGTCGACGGCCAGGAGGCGTTCAACCGCTGGATCGAGGACATGGAGCTGAGCGATCCGGCGAAGTTCCTGCCGCGCTTGCGGAACGTGGTCGACGTCCTGGTGCAGGACGAGTGGTGGCTCGACCGCGACGCCCTGCAAGCGGCGCTGCCCGCGGACTGAAGGCCATGGACGAGGTCGTGGACGCGGTGTTCGCGATCGAGTGCCGCAGCCTGCCGGTCGACCACGCCTGGGCGCTCTCGGCGGCGATCCAGGCGGCGCTGCCCTGGTTCGCGGACGAGCCGCAGGCCGGGCTGCACACCGTGCACGGCGCGGCCTCGGGCGCGGGCTGGATGCGGCCCGAGGGCGGGGATGCGCGGCTGGAGCTTTCGCGGCGCACGCGGCTGGTGCTGCGCCTGCCCGGGCGCCGCGTGGCGGATGCGGCGGCGCTCACCGGGCGGACGCTGGACGTCGCCGGCTCGCCGATGCGCGTGGGGCGGCTGGTGCCGCGCCCGCTCCAGCGCATCGCGTCCTTGTTCTCGCGCAGCGTGATCTTCGAGGGCGCGGCTGGCGAAGCGGCGTTCGTCGCCGCCGCGAACGAGGGCCTGCGCGCGCTCGGCGTGGAGGCCTCGACGATGCTCTGCGGGCGCGACGTGACGCTCGCCACGCCGGAAGGTGCCTATCGCACGCGCAGCCTGATGCTGACCGTCGCGACGCCGGCGCAGTCGCTCGAGCTGCAGCGCCAGGGCCTGGGCGAGGCGCGCAAGCTCGGCTGCGGCGTCTTCATCCCGCACAAGGACGTGGGCGACCTGCGCGCCCGCACAGATCAGTTTCAGCGAGAGGACCTTTGACATGACGTACGAAGCGAACGGCAAGACCCTCGAAGCGACCGAGAGCGGCTACCTGGTGAACCAGGACGATTGGGACAAGGACGTCGCCGAGGCGATCGCCGCCGCGGAGGGGCTTTCACTCACCCAGGATCACTGGGACGTGATCGAGTACCTGCGCGACGCCTGGTTCAACCACAACGGCGAGCAGCCCAACAACCGCGCCATCCTCAAGGCGATGCAGGACAAGTGGTCCGGGCGGAAGGTGGACAACAAGACGCTGTTCGATCTTTTTCCGGGAAATCCTTCCAAGCAGGCGGGCAAGGTCGCGGGGCTGCCGGAGAGCATGCGCAAGGGCGGGTATTGACGAACCGCTGGATCTCGATTTGTTGACGGAGATCAAGCCCGGCCGGCCCGCAACGGATATGTCTATGCATCCGACATGGGCGGCCCCCATGATTCCCCAAGGAGACGTGATCATGCTCGGCAGGACATTGAGGATGGTGCTGGTCGGTGCGGCCTTCGCCGGCGGCGCGAGCCTGGCCCTCGCAGCCGACCCCGATACCCAGAAGCAGCTCGATGCCATCAAGGCGGCGATCCCGAAATT
>Ga0210114_1000275_pt1 | contig 13157 bp, 13 predicted proteins | sample MayberryNW_TuleA_FD_185524 | JGI IMG/M metagenome (GOLD analysis project Ga0210114, IMG submission 185524) | Wetland microbial communities from San Francisco Bay, California, USA, that impact long-term carbon sequestration - MayberryNW_TuleA_D2... | ecosystem: Environmental > Aquatic > Marine >...
GGCGGCCGCCGCCGTCGCCGGCGAGATCGCGGACGCAAGGACGCTCTGATGGAAAAATTCAGCGTCCTGACGGCGATCGCGGCGCCCTTCCCGCAGAAGAACGTCGACACCGACGCCATCATCCGCATCGAGCGCTGCACCGGCACGCCGAAGGAGGAACTCGGCCAGTACGCGTTCGAGATGGCGCGTTACCTGCCCGATGGCGGACCAAACCCGGAATTCGTCCTCAACCAGCCGCGCTATCGCGGCGCGCGCATCCTCGTCTGCGGGGAATTCTTCGGCACCGGCAGCTCGCGCGAGATGGCGGTCTGGGCGCTCGCCGGCATGGGCATCCGCTGCCTGATCGCGCCTTCGTTCGGCCGCATCTTCCAGGGCAACTGCTTCCAGAACGGCGTGCTGCCGATCGCGCTGCCCGCGGCGACGACCGAGGCGCTCATGCACCGGGCGTGCGCGCCGGGCGCAGCGCCCTTTACCGTCGACCTGGAGCGTCAGACGGTGAACGGCGACGTCCGCTTCGAGATCGGCGCGCGCCGCAGGCGCATGCTGCTCGAGGGTCTGGACGAAATCGGCCTGACGCTCGCGCTCGAAACGAAGATCGCCGCGTTCCAGGCCGCCGACCGCGCGCGGCGGCCGTGGATCTACGGCTTCAGGCGTTCCTGACGAATTCGGCGCAGCGCTCGCCGATCATGATCGACGGCGCGTTGGTGTTGCCGCCGATCAGCGTCGGCATGACGGAGGCGTCGGCGACGCGCAGCCGCTCGATGCCGCGCACGCGCAGCCGCGCATCGACCACCGCGCCGTCATCGGCGCCCATGCGGCAGGTGCCGGCCGGATGGTAGACCGTATCGGCGCGCCGCCGCACCAGATCGGTCAGGGCATCGCCGGTCATGCCCTCTTCGCCGAAGACATTTGCGCCGCGATGGGGCGCAAGCGGCTCGCGGCCGAGTATGTCCAGCGTCATCTGCACCCCGCGCGCGAGCAGCGCCGCATCGTCTCCTGCCGTGAGAAACGCGGGATCGATGCGCGGCGCCGAGAGCGGATCCGCCGAGCGCAGCGTCACCCGGCCGCGGCTCCGCGGCCGCAGCAGGCACACGTGGCAGGAAAAGCCGTAGCGCGGCGTCTTATCGCGGCCGTGATCGGCCACGAGGCCGATGCAAAAGTGCAGCTGCAGGTCGGGCCGCTCGAGATTGGGCGCGGACCCTAGAAAGCCGCCCGCCTCGGCGACGTTGGAGGAGAGGATGCCGCGGCCCTCGCGACGGAAGGTGCCGATGCCGCCCAGGAGGTTCAGCAGGCCGCGCGGCGTGAGGCCGAGCAGGCCGGGCGCGCCCGAGAGGTAGCCGATCACGTAATCCGGGTGGTCCTGCAGGTTGCGGCCCACGCCCGGAAGCTCGCGCCGCAGCGCGACCCCGTGGGGCTCGATCTCCTCGCGCGGCCCGATGCCCGAGAGCAGCAGCAGTTGCGGCGAGCCGAACACGCCGCACGCGACGATGGTCTCGCGGCGTGCGCGCAGGGTGCCGCGCGTGGTTTCGACGCCGAGGCAGGCCGAGCCGTCCATGTGCAGCCGCAGCGCCCGGGTCCCGCTCAGGACCGTGAGGTTGCCGCGGGCACGCGCGGGATCGAGGAAGGCGCGCGCCGCGCTCCAGCGCCGGCCGTCTTTCTGCGTCACCTGGTAGAGCCCCACGCCGCGCTGCGATGCGCCGTTGAAGTCCGCGTTGCGCGCGTGACCCGCCTCCACGCCTGCCTCCACAAAGGCGAGCGACAACGGATGGGGCGAGCGCACGTCGGCGACGTTCAAGGGGCCGTCCGTGCCGTGCCACGCGTTGGCGCCGCGCTCGTTGTGCTCGCCGCGCACGAACGCGGGCAGCACGTCGCGCCAGCCCCAGCCGGGATTGCCGGCGGCGGCCCAGTCGTCGTAGTCGCCGGGATGACCGCGCATGTAGATCATCGCGTTGATGGCGCTCGAGCCGCCGAGGGCCCTGCCGCGCGGCTGGAACCCGCGCCGCCCGCCTAACCCCGACTGGGGCTCCGTTTCAAACGCCCAGTTGTGGATCTTTCGCGGCACCGTGACCGCGAGCAGGAGCGGCGTGTCGATGAGGAACGAGCGGCCGTCGCCGCCCGCTTCCACCAGGCAGACGCGCAACGCCGCGTCTTCCGAGAGCCGGGCGGCCACGGCGCAACCCGCGGAGCCGCCGCCCACGACGACGTAATCGAACTCGTTCATCGGCGCCCAAACTAGGGGTATTCTTTCGGTCTGGCAAGGGCAGGAGCAATCCCATGGATCTCAACTATTCCCAGGAAGAGCTCGCGTTCCGCGACCAGGTGCGCGACTGGCTGAAGTCGAACCTGCCGGCCGACTTGCGCGACAAGATCGCCAACTACGAGGAGCTGACGCGCGAGGACCTGCTGCGCTGGCACCGTATCCTCGCCAAGCAGGGCTGGGTGGCGCCGTCCTGGCCTAAGGAGTGGGGCGGCACGGGCTGGAGCGTCGTGCAGCGCTATATCTTCGAGGAGGAGTGCGGCTACGCCGGCACGCCGCCGCTCATCCCCTTCGGCCTGTCTATGTGCGGCCCGGTGCTGCTCCGGTTCGGAACCGAAGAGCAGAAGAAGAAATTCCTGCCGCGCATCTATAACGGCGAGGACTTCTGGTGCCAGGGATATTCGGAGCCGGGCTCGGGCTCGGACCTGGCTTCGCTCAGGACCAAGGCCGTGAGGAACGGCGACCACTACGTCGTCAACGGCCAGAAGACCTGGACCACGCTGGGGCACTACGCGGACTGGATCTTCTGCCTGGTGCGCACCGACCCCGGCGCGTCGAAGCGCCAGGAAGGCATCAGCTTCCTCCTCATCGACATGAAGACGCCAGGCATCACGGTGCGTCCACTCGTCCTCATGGATGGCGGGCATGAGGTAAACGAGGTGTTTTTCGACGATGTCGCGGTGCCGGCGGCCAACCTGGTGCACAAGGAAGGCGAGGGCTGGACGGTGGCCAAGTACCTGCTGGGCCACGAGCGTATGAACACCGGGCGCATCGGCGGCTCGAAGCGCGAGCTCGCCAAGCTGAAGGAGTTCGCCGCGCAGCAGCCGGGCGGCGGCGGCAGGTCGCTCATGGAGGACGCGCGCTTCCGCGACAAGCTCTCGCGCCTGGAAGTGGAGCTGATGGCGCTGGAGGTCACCAACCTGCGCTTTCTCGACCGCATGCGCCGCACCGGCCAGCCGCCGGGCGCCGACGTCTCGATGCTCAAGATCAAGGGCACCGAGATCCAGCAGGGGCTGACCGAGCTCATGATGCAGGCCGTGGGACCGCTCTCGCAGCCGTTCAAGGCGGTCAACGGCGATGCCGGCTTCGACGAGTTCACCGCGGCGATCGCGCCGCGCTACTGCAATTTCAGGAAGACCACGATCTACGCCGGGTCGAACGAGATCCAGCGCAACATCATCGCCAAGATGACCCTGGGACTGTAGCCATGAACTTCGACTACAACGAAGAGCAGCAACTGCTCGCCGATTCCGTGCGGCGCTTCCTGCAGAAGGACTACGAGTTCGAGGCGCGCAAGAAGCTCGTCGCCTCGGTCGACGGGTTCGGCGACAAGGTGTGGGGCGCGTTCGCCGAGATGGGCCTCACCGGCATCCCGTTCTCGCCCGACTACGGCGGGTTCGGCGGCGGCGCGGTGGACCTGATGAGCGTGATGGAGGCTTTCGGCGAGGCCCTGGTGGTCGAGCCCTACCTGCCGACGCTGCTCGGTGCGCAATGCGTCGCGCGCGCGGGCAGCGACGCGCAGAAGAAATCGGCGCTGCCGCAGGTGGTCGAGGGCAAGCTGAAGATGGCGTTCGCGTTCTCGGAGAAGGGCGCGCGCTACGGCCTCGCGCCGTTGGCCGTGAAGGCGAAGAAGGCCGGGAGCGGCTGGACGCTGGAGGGGGAGAAGGTGGTGGTGCTGGGTGCGCCGTCGGCCGGCAAGCTCGTCGTGTCGGCGCAGGCGCCGGCGGGCCCGAGCCTGTTCCTGGTGGACGCAAAGGCCGTGAAGATGAAGTCCTATCGCACGCTTGACGAGATGCGCGCGGCGGACGTTGCGTTGGCGGGGACCCCCGGGGAGCTGCTCGGCGCCGAGGGCAAGGCGCTCGCCGTGATCGAGGCGGTGGTGGACTTCGCTAACGCGCTCGTCTGCGCCGAGGCCGTCGGGGCGATGAAGTTCGCCTGCGACACGACGCTCGAGTACCTGAAGACGAGGAAGCAGTTCGGCGTGCCGATCGGCACTTTCCAGGCGCTGCAGCACCGCATGGTGGACATGTTCGTCGCCTACGAGCAGGCGAAGTCGATGGCCTGCCTCGCCTGCTCGAAGGTGGACGGGGCTGCGGATGCGAAGGAGCGCGCGCGCTCGGTCTCGGCGGCGAAGATCAAGATCGCGGACAATGCGCGGCTGATCAGCCAGGAGGCGATCCAGCTGCACGGCGGCATGGGGATGACCGAGGAGCTGAAGGTCAGCCACGCGTTCCGGCGCCTCACCATGATCGCGCAGCAGTTCGGCGACGCGGATCACCACCTGGAGCGCTTCGCTAGCGCCTGAGCAGGAAGCGGGAGGCCTCGTCGGCGATCTCGTCGAGCGACTTCCGCCCGCCCGCGTGGTACCAGCGCGCGGTCCAGTTGAGCACGCCGAAGGTGAACAGGCGCGCAAGCTGCGGGTCGCCCCCCATGATGCCTTGCGCCTGGAGATCGTCGGTGACCTTCTGCCACAGCGCGTCGTAGCGGTCCTTCAGCGCAATGACGCGCCGGCGATTGGCCGGCGTGAGCGAGCGCCAGTCGTAGAGCATCACCGGGATGAAGTCGTGGCCGTTGCCGCAGATGGTTTCCAGGTGCACGCGCACGAGGCGCTTGAACTTGTCGGCGGGCGGGAGCTTGAACGCCGCGACGGCCTCGAGGTGCCGAAGTCCTTCGGTCAGGCCCTGCTCCATGACGGCGACCAGCATCTCCTGCTTGGTCTTGAAGTGGTAGAAGGGGCTCCCCGAGTGCATGCCTGCGGCCTGCGAGATGTCGCGGATCGAGGTGCCGTCGAAGCCCTGCTCGCGGAACAGCCGCGCGCACACGCGCAGCAGGTCCTCGCGGCGGTTGCCGTTCTGCGCCGGCTTTTTCTTCGCTTTCGTCACTCGGCTTTCAGCCGCGGCAGGTCCGCGGGCGCCTCGATCTCCATGCGCAGGAGCTGCGCCGCCACCGCCTTGCCGAGGTTGTCCATGCGCAGCGAGCGCGCCGCGCCGCCCTGCAGCGCGCGGTTGAGAACGATCTTCAGCGCGAGGAGGTTATCGAGCGGCCAGAGCTCCACGGGGCCCTCGCACATCGCCTTGAAATGTTCCTTTACGCGCGCGGGCGTCACCTCGCGCTTGAGCACCGCGTAGGTCGGCGCGTCCCAGGCGAATAGCCCGATGTCGGCGCGGTCGGCCTTGTCGCCCGAGCGCGCGTGCGCGATCTTCCAGAGCGGCACGCGCATCAGACCTTCTCCACGGCGACGTCCACCTTCGATTCGACCAGCTCACGCTTCACGAGCGTCGGCCAGATGCCGAGCAGCTCCTTCGCGCCCTGTACGCCTTTCATGCTGCCGACGTACGGCGGGCCCGAGAGCCCGAGCCAGGGGAAGAGCCGGCCGTAGGCGTCCGCGACCTTCCTGTCCTGCGTGCGGATCGTCATGCGCAGAAAGCACTCGTTCAGCTGGTCGCGGTAGGTCGGGTCGGCGTTCGCGCCGAGCAGCGAGTCATAGCCGATGTACTCGACGTTCATGTCTTCGACCGGCCAGCCGCGCTCGGCGACCAGCGTCCGGATCGTCTCCGACGCCTTCACGCACTTCGCGTAGGCTTGCGGCCAGGAGAAGCCGATCATCCCCGTTCCCATCCAGCCGTCGTGGTAGCCGCCGACGATCTTGAGCTTCGCCGGGCGCGCGGCGCCCGTCGCGCCGACCACTCTCACGCGGTCGTTGCCCTGGTCGTCGAACTTGAGCGTCCCCATGTCGAGCACCACGTCGGGCGAGAAGTAGGCGTGCGGATCGTGGACCTCGTAGAGGAGCTGCTGGCGCAGCGTGTCGAAGGAAATGCGGCCGCCCGTTCCGGGGGCTTTCATGAACAACGCGCTCGCGTCCTCGCTCACTTCGGCGATCGGGTAGCCGAGGTGCGCGTAGTCCGGAATCTGCGCCCAGGCCTCCGCCGAGCCGAAGTTGCCGCCCGAGCCCTGGCCCGAGCACTCGAGGAGGTGGCCCACGGTGAGGCCGAGCGCAAGCTTGTCCCAGTCGTCCCATTTCCAGCCGAGCTCGTGCACGATTGGCGCGAGGGAGAGCGCGGCGTCGGCCACGCGGCAGGTGAGCACGATGTTGGCTCCCTGCTCGAGCGCGCGCGCGATCGGCTGCGCGCCGAGGTAGGCGCTGGCGAAGAGCATGCGATCGCGCACCGTGGCGAGCGCCGCGCCGCTATCCATGTGCGCGAGCGCTTCGCCGGCGGCCTGCAGCTCGTCGAAGCGATCGAGCACCGCATCGCCGGTCACCGTGGCGATCGTCGCCTTCCAGCCCTTCTCGCGGAACGCCCTGGCGATCGCCTCGCGCGCGCCGGCCGGATTGAGGCCGCCCGCGTTGAGGATGAATTTCACGCCGTGCTTCGCGGCGAGCGGCCAGAGCTCGAGCAGCATCGGCAGGCCGTCGCGCGCGTACCCGGCGGCGGGGTCGCGCTGACGGTCCTTCTGCAGGATGGCGAGCGTGAGCTCGGAGAGATGATCGGAGGCGATGTAGCGGACCCCGCCGCGCTCGATGGAGGCGCGCACCGGCCGCCAGGAGTCGCCGTAGAACCCCAGGCCCGCGCCTACGCGCACCGATTTCATCGGGCGATGGGCATGGCGCGCTCGATGAGCGCGTCGAACGGCAGGTTCGGCGCCAGGGTGCCGAAGGCGCCCGTCCAGTCCGCGCCCAGGCGCGAGCGCACGAAGGCCTCGAACACCATCTCCGGGGCGTGCCGCGCGAGCAGGCTCGCCTGCAGCGCGAGCGCCAGGTCCTGCGTCAGGCGCCGCGCCGCGCTCTCGTGCTCGGCGGCGTCAGCGAGGCGGCCCTTGAGCGAAGCACAGAACGCGTCGTAGGCGCGCTGCTGCCCGGCAGCCGCGTCGAGCTCGGTGGCGACGGCTTCGACCACGTCGGGGGCCTTGCGCAGCGCGCGCAGCACGTCGAGACACATGACGTTGCCGGCGCCTTCCCAGATGGAATTGAGCGGCATCTCGCGGTAGATGCGCGCCAGCACCTGCTCCTCGACGTAGCCGTTGCCGCCGACCGCCTCCATCGCTTCCTGCGCGAAATGCGCGCCGCGCTTGCACACCCAGAACTTGGCCGCGGGGGTAAGCACCCGGCGCAGGAGCTGCTCGCCGTCGCTGTCGTAGGCGCGCGCCAGACGCAGCACGAGCGCGGTCGCCGCTTCCGACTCGAGCGCGAGGTCGGCGAGCACGTTCCTCATGAGCGGTTGCTCCTTGAGCAGCTTGCCGAACGCCTGGCGCTGCGCCGCGTTCCATAGCGCCTGCGCGTGCGCCTGGCGCATGAGGCCGGCGGTGCCGATGGCGCAGTCCAGGCGCGTGTACACACCCATTTCCAGGATCATCGGCACGCCGCGGCCTTCCGCGCCGAGAAGCGTCGCGGTGGCCTCCTCGAACTCCACCTCGGACGAGGCGTTGGAGCGGTTGCCGAGCTTGTCCTTCAGCCGCTGGATGCGGATGGCATTGTGCGTTCCGTCGGCCATTACGCGCGGCATGAAGAAGCACGACAGACCGCCCGGGGCCTGCGCCAGCACCAGGAACGCATCGCACATCGGCGCCGAGAGGAACCACTTGTGGCCGGTGATCGCGTAGCTGCCGTCGCCGAGCGGCACGGCCCGGGTGGTGTTGCCGCGTACGTCCGAGCCGCCCTGCTTCTCGGTAAGGCCCATGCCGATGAGAGCGGCGTCCGGGCGGTGCGAGTACACGCGCGGCAGCCAGGCGGCGGCCAGCCGCGCGTCGGCGCGGATCGCCGGTACCGAGCCGTAGGTCATGGTGATCGGGCACTGCGTGCCGTTCTCGACCTCGGAATAGAGCAGGTAGCCGGCGGCGTGCTCGACGTGCGCACCGGGCGCGGGCTCCGCCCAGGGTGCCGCGTGCAGGCCATGCTTCAGCGCCAGGGCCATCAGTTCGTGCCACGCCGGGTGGAACTCGACTTCGTCGCGGCGCCGACCTTGCGGATCGTGCGTCTTCAGCTCGGGCGGATTGCGGTTGGCCGCGTCGGCCAGCGCGAGCGTGCGCCGCATGCCGAGTTCGGCGCCGAGCGCGTGCAGGCGTACCGCGGCAGGCGCGCGGCGCGCCGCCGGAAGATTGAACGCCAGCGCGTCGGCGAGCGCCGCGTTCGAAGCGTAGAGGTTGTAATCCTCGAGCGGCGCGCTCTGGTTGAGGACTTCGTGCGTCGCGCTCATGCGCGGCCTAGTCTAGGCGCGGGCATCCCGAAAAGCAATTGCTTGCTTGGCGCGCGCTGTAGAATCCCGTGGCGAAGGAGACGGCGGATCGCCCAGTTCCTGCAATTGCTGCTCGCACGGGCCGCGCATGATGGCGCGGCCACATCCCCGCAGGCCGGCACCTGGCCGCGGCGGCTCGTGGCGCGAGTGGGCAATCTCTGGCTGCTGAAGATGACCTCGACCGCGGGCGGCATCGCGCTGTTCTTCTACGCCTACTTCTGGGTCATGCGCCATCCGCTCGGCGCCGTGACCGTGATGCCGACGACCTGGGTCGACGACCTCATCGGCTTCCAGCCGCTCGCCTTTCCGCTGTATGCGTTCCTGTGGTTTTACATTTCGCTGGGCACCGCCTTCGCCAGGGACCTGCGCGAACTGGTGGCCTTCGGCCTGGCGTCCCTCGCCATGGGCGTCGCCGGCCTCGCCGTGTTCATGGCCATGCCGACCCGCACGCCCGATTTCGCGATCGATTGGGCCTCGCACCCGTCGATCCACTTTCTGAAGCGCGTCGATGTCACCGGCAATGCTTTCCCGTCGCTGCACGCGGCTTTCTGCGTGTTCACGGCGTTGGTCATTCATGCGCAGCTCAAGGCGGTCGGCGCCACTCGCTGGGCGCGCATCTTCAACGCCCTGCTCGGCGCCGGAATTCTCTACTCTACGATCGCGACCCGGCAGCACGTCGCCCTGGACGCCCTCGCCGGGGCGGCGCTGGGCGGGGTGGTGTGGCTCGTCTATCTCCGGTGCGGGCGGGACTGAGGCTGGGAGAAGTCCCGGGTACGCTGAAGGGCGCCGCCGTGATCTTCCTGGTGCTGCCGTCGGTGGGCCTCGGCTGGGGCCTGGTCCATGACCCGATGGCGCTGCCGGTCGCCGCGGTCGCTGCCCTCGCAATCTGCGCGTCGCTGGTCTGGAATCTCCTGAAGCGGCGCTCGTGGGCGCGCCTCGCGCTCGCCGCGGTCGTGCTTCTCGATCTCGCGCAGTACCACTGGAGCCCGGAGGCGTTCCGCGCCACTTACGCGGTGCTGCCCACGGCGACGGTCGCCACTCTGGCGTTGAAGCTCACCGCCATCCTGGCGCTGGCGCTGATGTTCGTGCCGGCTTCGAACCGGTGGCTCGGCACGCCGCGGCGGCATCCCGCCGCAAGGACTTGAACACAGGAGACCCGCCATGGATCTGAAGACATCGGTCGAGGAGAAATTCAAGGGCCTGCTGCCCGAGCTGCTCGGCATGCAGCTCACCGAAGTGAGCGTGGACAAGGTGGTGGCGACGTTGCGGGTGCGCCCCGATCTGTGCACGACCGGGAAGATCCTGCACGGCGGCGCCGTGATGGCCTTCGCCGACACGCTCGGCGCCATCGGCACGATCGTCAACCTGCCGCAGGGCGCGGGCACGGCGACCATCGAGTCAAAGACAAATTTTGTCAGCGGCGCCGCCGCGGGGGCCACGGTCACGGGCGAGGCGACGCCGGTGCACAAGGGCAGGACGACGCAGGTATGGCAGACGCGCGTGAGCAGCGCGGACGGCCGGCTCGTCGCGCTGGTGACGCAGACGCAGATCGTGCTGCCGCCGCGGGGCTAGGCGCGCGCGGCTCGCTATAATGCCCGCGCGCGACGCAGGAGGAACAGTGCGCGATCTGGTTCGCGGAATCCGACGTTATTTCATCTATGCCGGGCTGTTCAGCCTGACGATCAACGCGCTGCTGCTGGTGCCGGCGATCTACATGCTGCAGGTGTTCGATCGCGTGCTCTCCAGCCGTAGCGACGAGACGCTGGTGATGCTCTCGGTGGCGGCGATGCTCGCGCTTCTGATGATGGCGGCGCTCGATGTGCTGCGCGCGCGCCTGCTCGCGGCCTGCGGCGTGGTGCTCGACCGGCGGCTCGGCCCGCAGGTGCTGCAGGGAGTGCTCGCGCAGACGGCGCGCCTGTCGGGAGCGGAACATCTGAACGGCCTGCGCGACGTCGCCACGCTGCGCAACTTCCTCGTCGGTGCCGGCATCATCGCGTTGTTCGACGCGCCGTGGCTGCCGCTCTTCCTGCTGCTCATCTACCTGTTCCATCCGGTGCTCGGCGCGGTGGCGTTGGCGGGGGCCGTGCTCATGCTCCTGCTCGCGGTGCTCAACGAGCGCCTGACGCGCGCCCCGCTCGAGCAGGTGCTCGCCGCCGGACGGCGCGCCGGGCGCTTCGTCGACGCCGCGACCGGCAACGCGGAAACGGTGAGCGCGCTCGGCATGCAGCGCGCCGTGACGCAGCGCTGGCAGTCGCTGAACGAGGCGGCGCTCGGCGAGCAATCCGCGGCCAGCGGCCTCGGCGCCACCTTCGCCGGGCTCACCAAGTTCACGCGCCAGTTCATCCAGATGGCGATGCTCGGCACGGGCGCCTACCTGGTGATCGTGCAGCACCTGTCGGCCGGCGTGATGATCGCCTGCACGATCATCCTGGGGCGCGCGCTCGCGCCGGTCGAGATGCTGGTGGCGGGATGGCGCCACCTCGTGGAAGTGCGCGGCGCCTGGCAGCGGCTGCAGAAGCTCTTCGCGGCCAATCCGCGGCCGCAACCCGGCACGGTGCTGCCCGCGCCGCGCGGCGAGCTGGCGGCGGAGCGCGTGGTCTACGGCTTCCCGGGCGCCGAACGGCCGGCGCTGCGCGGCGTCTCGTTCAGCCTGAAGGCCGGAGAATCCCTCGGCGTCATCGGCCCGACGGCGGCGGGCAAGTCGACGCTGGCGCGGCTGGCCGTGGGAGTGTGGAAGCCCGCGGCCGGCGCGGTACGGCTGGACGGCGCGGACGTGGCGAGCTGGCCGCGTGAGCAGCTCGGCCCGCACATCGGCTACGTGCCGCAGGCGGTCGGCCTCTTTGCGGGCACCGTGGCCGCGAACATCGCGCGCCTCGGCGAGCCCGATGCCGCCGCCGTGATCCGCGCGGCGCAGCGCGCGCACGCGCACGAGATGATCCTGCGCCTGCCGCGGGGCTACGACACCGAGATCGGCGAAGCCGGTGCCGGGCTCTCCCCGGGACAGCGGCAGCGCGTCGCGCTGGCGCGCGCCCTGTATGGCGAGCCCCGCCTGCTGGTGCTGGACGAGCCTAACGCGAACCTGGACGCCGAAGGCGACGAGGCGCTCATCCGTACCCTGGGCGACCTGAAGCAGGACGCCGTGACGGTGATCGTCGTCGCGCACCGGCCTTCGCTGCTCGCCGGCGTCGACAAGCTGCTCGTGCTGAAGGACGGGGTGGCGGAGATTTTCGGGCCGCGAGCCGAAGTCATGGCGCGCGTGACGCGCATTGCGCCGGTCCGGGGGGCGGCATGAGCGCCGCGCGGCCCGAAACCTGGGAGCTGACGCGCATTGCGCGCGGTGGCCTGGTGGTGCTCGCGCTGGGCGTGCTCGGGCTGGGGGCCTGGCTCGTGGTTGCGCCGCTCTCGGGCGCGGTCATCGCGCCGGGCTTCGTCAAGGTGGACATGAATCGCAAGGTCGTGCAGCACCAGGAGGGCGGCATCGTGAAGCAGGTCCTCGTGCGCGACGGCGAGCACGTGGCACTGGGCCAGACGCTGCTCGTGATCGACGACGTGCGCCTGGACGCGACGCTCGACCTCCTGCGCACGCAGCACGACGGCGAACGCGCCAAGGCCGCGCGACTCGAAGCCGAGCGCGCGGTGCTGCCGGAGGTGAAGTTCCCGCAGGATCTCGTCGCGCGTCGCGTGGAGCCCAAGGTGGCCGAGCTCCTGCAGCGCGAGACGGCGCTCTTTCGGGCGCGGCGCGAAGCGCTGGACAGCCAGATTGCGGTGCTGCGCAAGCAGATCCGCCAGACCGTGGAGGAAGCGGAGGCGCTCGCGGGGCAGATCGCCGCCGAGGACCGCGCCCTGAAGTCGCAGAAGGAAGAGCTGGCGGTCAATCAGAAACTCTCCCAGCAGGGCTTCGTGCAGAAGACCCGGCTCATGAGCCTCGAGCGCGCCGTCGCCGACTACGAGGCGCGCTGGGAGGAGCACCGCGCGGAGCTCGCCAAGACGCGCCAGCGCGCCTCGGAGCTCGAGCTGCGCGTCCTCGCGCAGCGCAACAGCTACGTGCAGAGCGCCGCCGACGAGCTGAAGGAGGCGAGTACGCGCCTGTTCGACCTCGAGGAACGCCTGCGCCCGTCGAAAGACGCGTCCGACCGCCAGCGGGTCGCGGCGCCGATTGCGGGCGAAGTGGTGGGGCTGCGCGTATTCTCGCCGGGGGCGGTGGTGGGGCCGCGCGAAGTGCTGATGGAGATCGTGCCCGAGGACAAGACGCTCATCGTCGAGGCGCGCATCCGCCCCGAGGACATCAACCACGTACGCGCGGGCTCGGAAGCGGAGGTGCGGCTCACGGCGTACAAGCAGCGCACGACGCCGCTGGTCGAGGGCAGCGTGAACTACGTATCTGCGGACCGCATGGTGGACACGCAATCCGGCGCGCCGTACTACGTGGTGCACGTCGATGTGAGCGCGAATGCGCTCGCCGCCGCGGGCAATCTGCGCATGCAGGCCGGCATGCCGGCGGAGGTCTACATCCGCACTGACAGCCGTACCGCGTTCGACTACATGTTCGCGCCGGTGACGGCCTACCTGCGGCGCGGCATGCGCGAGCCGATGTAGCGCTCGCGCCGGCCGCGCGCCGCGGCGCTACAGCAGCGCGTCGGCGTCGGTCGAGACGTGGGTGTCGGACAGGG
>Ga0210114_1000278_pt1 | contig 13099 bp, 15 predicted proteins | sample MayberryNW_TuleA_FD_185524 | JGI IMG/M metagenome (GOLD analysis project Ga0210114, IMG submission 185524) | Wetland microbial communities from San Francisco Bay, California, USA, that impact long-term carbon sequestration - MayberryNW_TuleA_D2... | ecosystem: Environmental > Aquatic > Marine >...
TGATCGATCCGGCAGAGATGATGATCCGCGGCTTTCACATGTGGCAGCAGACCCGTTGGCCGGGCCGCAACGGTCGAGTCCATTACGCACATATGCTGTTTCACTTGTATGTGATTCGGTGCCTCGAGCTGTTGAGCATGCGCCTGTGGGATGACGGACGGAACAGCGCCGCCGATCGGCTGTCGCACGTTCAAGGCGTACTCGATCAGCTCTGGGCGATCAGACCGGCTGATCAGCCGGTACTCGTGCGAGATGCGCGATGGCTGATCCAGATGGCGCAGAGTCCGGCGACCGATGAATTGGGAGCCTACTTTGAAGTCGCGGAAAACATCGCCGAGAGCTTCTCGGACGACGACCGGCTCGAGATCCACAAAGCCGGCGTTCGACTGGCTGGCGGGCACTTACGTTCACAGACTCGCTACTACTCCACGAAGAACGCCGTGCCGCTTGATGCGAACAGCCTGCTGCTGAGCACTCGCACGTCCAATGCCCTCGACTTCGCCCTGCTGATTCAGGATCTCGTGCCGCTGCTCGAGGCCGCGATCGAGGGCAACATCGTGGCCGACTTCCCGCTCTGCAACAAGTCGTTCAACTGCTCCTATTCCGGCCACGACTTGTGAGGGCGCGGCGCGATGCGTAAGCTGCTGTTGCCGGGCCTGGTCCTCCCGCCCCTGACCGAGGCCGCGCCCCTGCCGGACGAGGCGGCGCTGGCCGAGGTCGCCGCCGCGCTCGAGCGCCGTGCCCGCCGGCGCCTCGGCCGCTCGCTCGCGATCCGCGAGGTCGACGCCGGCTCCTGCAACGGCTGCGAGCTCGAGATCCACGCGCTCGGCAACGTGCTCTACGACCTCGAGCGCTTCGGCTTGCGCTTCGTGGCTTCGCCGCGGCACGCCGATGTGCTGCTGGTGACCGGCCCCGTGACGCGCAACATGCGCGAAGCGCTCGAGCGCACCTACCAGGCGACGCCCGATCCAAAATGGGTGGTCGCGGCGGGTACCTGCGCCCGCGGCAGCGGGGTATTCGCGGGGAGCCCGGCGTGCGTCGAGGGCGGCGTCGCGGCGGTGGTACCGGTCGATCTGTACATCCCGGGCTGCCCGCCGCCGCCGCTCGAGCTGCTCAAGGGGCTGCTGGCGCTGCTCGAGAGCGTGTCGCTCAGCTGAGCGCCGCGAGCAGCCGCGCCGCCGCCCGCGCGCGGTGGCTGATGCGGTTCTTTTCCTCCGCGGGCAGCTCGGCGGCGGTCAGGCCGCGCCCCGCGACCAGGAACAGCGGGTCGTAGCCGAAGCCGTTGGCGCCGCGCGGCGCGCGCGCGATCTCGCCGTGCCACTCGCCCTCGGCGACCAGCGGCGCCGGGTCGTGCGCGCTCCTCGCGAGCACCATCACGCAGCGGTAGTGCGCCGAGCGCTGCTCGCCGAGGCTCGCGAGGAGCTTGGCGTTGTTCCTCGCGTCGCGCTCTTCGCGGCTGCCCTCGCGGCCGGCGAAGTACGCCGAGTGCACGCCCGGCGCGCCGTCGAGCGCGTCGACGCACAGGCCGGAATCATCGGCGAGCGCCGGCAGGCCGCTCGCGCGGCTCGCGTGGCGCGCCTTGGCGAGCGCGTTCTCGAGGAACGTGTCGTGCGGCTCCTCGGCCTCGGCGATGCCGAGCGCGGACTGGACGATCACCTCGAGCCCGAGCGGCGCGAGCAGCGCGCGCATCTCGCGCAGCTTGCCGGGGTTGGCCGACGCCAGCACCAGCCGTTTCATCGCGGCGCGCGCCGCTTGAGCGCTTCCCTGATCTCGGCGACGGCGCGCTCGATGTCGTCGTCGGTCATGCGCAGGTACTCGGCGTCGGCGCCGAAGTCCTGCACCTCGGTGGACATCTCGGCGAGCGGCACCGTGCGCGGCCCGTCGCGAAACGGCACCGCGTCCTCGCCCCAGGCCAGCGCCAGCACCGAGACGTTGTCGCAATCGGCTCCGCCGCGCTCCTGCGCCCGCGCCGCGAGCCGCGCCACGGCCTCGGGGAGGCTGCCGCCCTGCAGGCCGGCGACGATCTCGGGCGTGCCGAGCGGGCCCCAGAAGCCGTCGGTGCACAGCAGCACGATGTCGTCGCGCTCCAGCCGCGCGTGCGCGGTCGGCGCGATGCGCGGCGTCTGCAGGCCGCCCAGGCACTGCAGCAGGCGGTTGCGCGCCGGGTGCGAGCCCGCGTCCTCCTCGCGCAGAGCGCCCTCGTCGATCAGCTGCTGGACGAGCGTGTGGTCGCGCGTGCGCACCAGCGCCTCGCCCTGGCGCACGAGGTACAGGCGCGAGTCGCCGACGTGCGACCAGTAGGCGCGCCCTTCCTGCACCACGCAGGCGACGACCGTGGTGCGCGGCGTCTCGGCCAGCCCGAGCGAGCGCGCCTCGCGCAGCAGCATGCCGTGCGAGCGGCCGACGGCGCGGAACAGGAACAGGTCCGGATTCGCGAGCCGCGGCTGCGCGTCGCGCCTGAAGGCCGCGCCGATGTGGCGCATCGCGAGCTCGGCCGCCACCTCGCCGTGCGCGTGCCCGCCCATGCCGTCGGCCACCACCAGCAGCAGGGCCTCGGGCGTGCGCCAGTGCCCGAGCCGGTCCTGGTTGCTGGCGCGTCCGCCGAGGTGCGTTTCCTGGTGGAGCGTGCACTTCATCGCCGGGCGAAGCGTGCGAGCGCGGACTTCAGCTGCTCGAACACCGGCCGCGCGCCGCGCACCTCGGGCGGCTTCTCCCCGGTCAGCGCCTTCTGCAGGGCGAACACGCTTTGCGGCCGCTCGAGGTGGTCGAGGCGCAGGCACCAGTCGACGGTGTCGAGAAGCTCGCGCGAGAACTTGCCGGCGCCGGCGCGCCGCGCGGCGACGAAGCGGTCCTTTTCCATGCGCTCCTCGGCCGGCGGCGGCGCCTCCGCGACCAGGCAGGCGTAGAGCGTCGCGCCCACCGAATAGATGTCGCTCCAGGGGCCGAGCTTCGAGCGGTCGGCGTGGTGCTCGGGCGACGCGAAGCCCGGCGTGTACATGGGCGGCAGCACGGGCGCCTCGCCCGCGAGCATGGTGCGCGCCGCGCCGAAGTCGATGAGCAGCGGCGTGCCGTCGCCGCGCAGGTAGACGTTGCCGGGCTTGATGTCGAGGTGCAGCAGCTTGTTGGAATGCACTTCGCGCAGGCCGTTCAGGAGACTGGCGAACGTGTCGCGGATCCACGCCTCCTTCAGCACGCCGCGGCGCGCGTGGATGTGCTCCTGCAGCGTGCGCCCGCGCTCGTAGCGCATCACCAGGTACACGGTCTCGTTGGCGCGAAAGAAGTTCAGCACGCGCACGACGTTGGGATGGGCGAGCGTGGCGAGCGCGCGGCCCTCCTCGAAAAAGCACTTCAAGCCGTAGCGGAACGCCGCCGCATGCGCCTCCGGCACCACCGGCGCGGGGCCGTTGGCGGTGCGCAGCGCGAGCGTCGCCGGCAGGAACTCCTTGATCGCCACCGGCGCCTCGTTCTCGTCGTGCGCGAGATACACGAACGAGAATCCGCCGTGCGACAGCACGCGCAGGATGCGGTAGTTCAGCAGCTGATGCCCCTCCGGCAGCGGCAGGTTGGCTTGGGCGGGCATCTCCCCTATGATACCCGCTTCGATTGGCACGCCTTCCGCGCGCACGGCTCCCTTGATCCTCAGCATGACCGGTTACGCGCTCGCCTCCGCCGAGCACCCGCGCGGCGCGCTCAGCCTCGAGCTGCGCTCGGTGAACGCGCGCTATCTCGACCTGCAGTTCCGCATGCCCGAGGAGCTGCGCGCGCTGGAGCCCGTGATGCGCGAGGCGATCGCCGCGCGCGTCGCGCGCGGCAAGGTCGACTGCCGGTTGTCGTTCGCCCCGGGCGCGGCCGCGGCGCCGGCGCTGGATGCGGCGGCGCTCGGCGCCCTGCGCGAGCTGGAGGCCGCGGCGCGGCGCGCCTTCCCCGAGGCCGCGCCGCTCGCGGCGAGCGACGTGCTGCGCTGGCCCGGCGTGATCCGCGAGGACGCGCTCGACGGCGAGGCGCTGCGCGCGCGCGTCGGCGCGCTCGCGGCGCGCGCGGTCGACGAGCTGTGCGCGACGCGCGCGCGCGAGGGCGCCCGCCTCGCCGCGATCCTCGCCGAGCGCACCGCCGAAATGCGCACGCGCCTCGCCCGCATCGCGCCGCTGGTGCCCGAAGCCAATGCCGCCTACCAGGCGCGCCTCGCCGAGCGCCTGCGCGAAGCGCTCGGCGCCGCCGACGACGAGCGCCTGCGCGCCGAGCTCGCGGTATTCGCCGTGAAGACCGACGTTGAGGAGGAGCTGCAGCGCCTCGCCACGCACATCGCGGAAGTCGAGCGCGTGCTGGCCGCGGGCGGCGCGGCCGGCAAGCGCCTCGATTTCCTCGCGCAGGAGCTCAACCGCGAGGCCAACACGCTCGCCTCCAAGGCGGCGACCCGCGAGATCGCCGACTGCGCGCTGGAGCTGAAGCTGCTCATCGAGCAGGTGCGCGAGCAGGTGCAGAACATCGAATGAACGGCCAGCTGTACGTCGTCACCGCGCCCTCGGGCGCCGGCAAGTCCTCGCTCATCCGGGCGCTGCTCGCCGCGGACGGCCACGTCGCCCTGTCCGTGTCCTACACCACGCGCGCGCCGCGCCCGGGCGAAGCCGACGGCCGCGAGTACCACTTCGTCGACGCGCGCACGTTCCAGGCGATGCTCGAGCGCGGCGAGTTCCTGGAAAGCGCGGAAGTGCACGGCCATCGCTACGGCACATCGCAGAAAGTGATCGAGAGCACGCGCGCCACGGGGCGCGACCTCGTCCTGGAGATCGACTGGCAGGGCGCCGAGCAGGTGCGGCGCCTGCATCCGGACGCCATCGGCATCTTCATCCTGCCGCCCTCGATCGCCGAGCTGGGCCGGCGCCTGCGCGCGCGCGCCCAGGACAGCGACGCCGTCATCCGGCGCCGCCTGGAAAATGCCGAAGAAGAAATGCGCCACGCCGTGGAGTTCAAATACGCTATAATTAACAATAACTTCGACGACGCCTTGCGCGACCTGCAGGCGATCGTGCGCGCGGAACGCCTGGCCGTCGCCCGGCAGCTGGCGCGGCATCCCGAAGTCTTCAAATCGGAAGGCTGATCATGGCCCGCATCACCGTAGACGACTGCCTGCAGAGGATCCCCAACCGCTTTCAGCTGACGCTCGCCGCCACCTACCGCGCGCGGCAGCTCAGCGCCGGCGCCTCGCCGCTCGTCGAGTCCAACCGCGACAAGGTCACCGTCATCGCCCTGCGCGAGATCGCCACGGGCAAGATCGGCACCGAAGTGCTGAAGCGCAACCCCACGGTACCGACGCCCCCGGCCCCCTGAGTCCCGCGACGAGCCCCGAAGGGGGCTGGCCCTGGGGTAATCTCCCCTCATGGCCGCAGCCGTACAGAACCTCGACGCGAGCCGCTTCGGCTACCTGAAGAAGGCGGACATCGCGCGCCTGGCCGATGCCTACCGCTTCTCGGAGGCCGCGCACGCGGGCCAGAAGCGCCAGTCGGGGGACCCCTACATCTCGCACCCCCTGGCGGTCGCCGAGATCCTGGCCGGCTGGCATCTCGACGGCCAGGCGCTGATGGCGGCGCTGCTGCACGACGTGATGGAGGACACCTCCGTCACCAAGGCGGAAATCTCCGACACCTTCGGCAAGCCCGTCGCCGAGCTGGTGGACGGCCTTTCCAAGCTCGACAAGATCGAGTTCCAGTCGGCCGAGGACGCGCAGGCGGAGAACTTCCGCAAGATGCTGCTCGCCATGGCGCGCGATGTGCGCGTGATCCTCATCAAGCTCGCCGACCGGCTGCACAACATGAGGACCCTGGACGCCGTGCCGCCCGCCAAGCGCCGGCGCGTGGCGCGCGAGACGATGGAGATCTACGCGCCGATCGCCAACCGGCTCGGGCTCAATACGCTCTACCACGAGCTGCAGGAGCTCGCCTTCGCGCACCTTTACCCCTTGCGCTACCGGACCCTGGTGAAGGCCACCCGGGCGGCGCGCGGCAACCGGCGCGAGGTGGTCGGCAAGATCGAGGCGGCGGTGAAGGCGAAGCTCGCCGAGGCGGGCATCGCCGCCGGCGTCAGCGGCCGCGAGAAGCACCTGTACTCCATCTACCGCAAGATGGTCGAGAAGCACCTGTCCTTCTCGGAAGTGCACGACATCTACGGCCTGCGCGTGGTGGTGAAGAACGTGCCCACCTGCTATCTCGCCCTCGGCGCCCTGCACGCGCTGTACAAGCCGGTGCCGGGCAAGTTCAAGGACTACATCGCGATCCCCAAGGCGAACGGCTACCAGTCGCTGCACACGGCGCTCATCGGCCCTTTCGGCGTGCCGGTGGAGATGCAGATCCGCACCGAGGAAATGCACCACCTGGCCGAGGCGGGGGTCGCCTCGCACTGGATGTACAAGGACGACACGGTGTCGCTGTCGGACCTGCAGAAGAAGACCCACCAGTGGCTGCAGTCGCTGCTCGAGATCCAGAACCAGTCGGGCGACCCGCACGAATTCCTCGAGCACCTGAAGGTGGACCTGTTTCCCGACGAGGTGTACGTGTTCACGCCCGCGGGCAAGATCCTGTCGCTGCCGCGCGGCGCCACCGCCGTGGACTTCGCCTACCAGGTGCACACCGACATCGGCAATCGCTGCGTCGCCGCCAAGGTGAACGGCGAGCTGGTGCCGCTCAGGGCCGAGCTCCGGAACGGCGATCGCGTCGAGATCATCACCGCGAGCCACGCCAAGCCCAACCCGGCCTGGCTGCAGTACGTGCGTACCGGCAAGGCGCGCGCCAACATCCGCCACTTCCTGAAGACCATGCAGTACGACGAGTCGGCGGCGCTCGGTGAGCGCCTGCTCGAGCAGGCGCTCAAGGGCTACGGCGTGGCGCTCGGCGACATCGACGAGGCGAACTGGGAGCGCGTCATCCGCGAGACGGTGGGCCGCACCAAGCGCGAGCTCCTTGCGGACATCGGGCTCGGCAAGCAGCTGCCCGCGGTGGTGGCGCGGCGCCTCGCGCTGCGCGCCGAGGCCGAGCCCAGGCCGGTGAGCAAGGCGGCAAGCGTGGTCATCCGCGGCACCGAGGGCATGGCGGTGCAGCTCGCGGCCTGCTGCCGGCCGATACCCGGGGACGGCATCGTCGGCTCGATGAAGAAGGGCCAGGGGCTCGTGGTGCACAGCGCCGAGTGCCGCGCGATCGAGCGCTCGAGGAAGAACGAGCCCGAGCAGTGGATCGACGTCGAGTGGGGACCGGCGACCTCGCGCCTCTACCAGGCCGCCATCCGGGTCATGGTCGCCAACCAGCGCGGCGTGCTCGCCAAGGTGGCTTCCGAGATCGCCGAGGCCGGGTCGAACATCGACTCGATCAGCATGGAGGAGGACCGCGCGTTCTTCACCAACATGAACTTCGTGCTGGAGGTGTCGAACCGCGCGCACCTGGCGCGCGTCATGCGCGCGCTGCGGCGGCTGCCGGACGTGAAGAAGCTCTCGCGCGTGCGGGAATAGCGCGATGCTGCGCGTCGCGTTCGTCGGCTTCGGGGAGGTCGCCGCCGCCTTCGGCGCGGCGCTCGCCGCGCGCGGCGCGCAGGTTCGCGCGTACGACGTCAGGGCGCGGCCGGCCGCGGCGCAGGTGGCGTTCCTGCCGCTCGCGCAGGCGCTGGAGGGCGCGTCGCTCGTCCTGTCCACGGTAACGACGTCGGTGGCGCTGGAAGCCGCGCGGCAGTGCGCGCCGCACCTCGTCGCGGGCCAGACCTACGTCGACCTCAACGCCACCGACCCGGCCGTCAAGCTCGACATCGAGCGCGTCATCGCGCCCACCGGCGCGGCCTTCGTCGAAGGCGCGATCCTGGGCGCGGTCGGGGTGTCCGGCGCGAAGACCGAGATCCTGCTCGGCGGCCCGCACGCGCGCGGCGCCGAGCGCGTGCTGGCGGGCGAGCTGGGCCTCGATGCGCGCTTCTACAGCGACGCCGTAGGGCGGGCGTCCATGTTCAAGATGCTGCGCAGCGTCTTTTCCAAGGGGCTGGAAGCGCTGCTCATCGAGTTCCTGGTGGCCGGGGAGCGCGCGGGCATCCGCGACGACCTGTGGCGCGAAGTGACCGCGCTGATGGCGGGTCACCCGTTCGAGAAGACGGCGGAGAACTGGGTGCGCAGCCACGCCACGGCGCACGAGCGCCGCTACCACGAGGTGAAGCAGGTCGCCGGCGTGCTGCGCCAGCTCGGCCTCGAGCCCGTGATGACCGCGGCCACCGAGAAGTTCTTCGCACGCTCGGGCACGCTGGCGCTCGGACAGAAGTTCCGCGAGACGCCCGCCGCGCTGGACGAAGTGATCCGCTACTTCAACGACAGGCTGCCGGCGTGATGCGCAACCGGATGAAGGAAAAGCTGCGCGCGGGCGAGCCCGCGTTCGGCGTCTCCGTGATGATCCCTTCGCCGCAGATCGTCGAGATGATCGGCGCGGCGGGCTTCGACTGGGTGCTGCTCGATTGCGAGCACGGCACGCTCACCCTGGAAAGCGTCGAGCTGATGGCCATGGCCGCCGAGGCCTGCGGCATCACGCCGATCGCGCGGCCCGCCACGCGCAGCGCCGAGCACATCCTGCAGGTGCTCGACCGCGGCGTGATGGGCGTGCAGGTGCCGCACGTCAATACGGCGGCCGAGGCCGAGGAGGTGATCGCCGCGGTCAAGTACCACCCCGCGGGGCGCCGGGGCCTCGCCGCCGGCACGCGCGCCGCGCGCTACGACGCGCACGGCACGCTCGCGGAGTACGTGCAGGCGGCGAACGACGCCACGCTGATCGCGATCCAGATCGAGGATCGGCCCGCGATCGACAACCTGGATGCGCTGCTGCAGGTGGAGGGCATCGATGTGTACTTCATCGGGCCGTCCGATCTCTCGCAGTCGATGGGCCATCCCGGCAATCCGAAGGCGCCGGCGGTGGCGCAGGCGATCGAAGACGGCCTGCGCAGGATGCGCGCCGCGGGGCGCACGCCCGGCATGCCGGCGAGCGCGGAGAACGTGCGCGACGCGCTCGGCAAGGGCGTGCGCTATGTCTACACGCACCTGCCGCGGCTCATCGCGGGCAGCGCCCGGGACTACCTGAAGAGCGCCCGCGGTTGAACCGCCGCCGATGCCCGGCCGCTTGCACCCGCTGCCCTACCTGAAGAGTGCGCTCGCCGTGGCGGCCGTGGGCGCGGCGGCGGAGGTGCTGACGCGCTTCGCGCCCCTGCCGCACGTCTCCGTGCTGTTCCTCACCGCGGTGATCACCAGCGCCGCGCTGTGGGGCCTCGGGCCGTCGCTGTTCGCCGCGGTGCTCAGCGTCGCCGCCGGCACCTACTTCTTCTATTCGCCGATCTACAGCTTCGCCGTCGCCAGCTCGCAGGACATCGCCGACCTGGCGATGTTCGTGGTCGTCGCGATTCTCACCAGCCGCCTCGCGGCCGGCGTGCGCCGCCAGGCGCGCGAAATCGCCGATGCCCGGGTCAAGGTGCAGGGCGAAACGCTGCGCGAGGCGCTGCTCAATTCCGTGTCGCACGACCTGCAGACGCCGCTCGCCGCGATCCTCGGCTCGGCCACGGTGCTCGAGACCCTGGACGAGCGCGGCGACCCGCGCGTGCGGCGCGAGCTCACGGCCGCGATCCGCGAAGAGGCCGAGCGGCTCGCCGCCTACATCGGCAACCTGCTCGACCTGACGCGCATCCGCGCGGGCCAGATCGCGCCCCGCCTGGAGCTGGTCGAGCTCCCGGACATCGTCAACGGCGCGTTGCGCCGCAAGGAACGCGCGCTCGCCGGCCGCGCGTTGCGCATCGAGCTGCCGCCGGGCCTGCCGATGCTGCGCCTGGATCTGTTCCTGATGGAGCATGCGGTCGCGAACGTGCTCGACAATGCGGCGAAGTATTCGCCCGCGGGCTCCGAGATCCGCATCGCCGCCTCGGTGCAGGGCGGCGAGGTGGTGCTGGAAATCGGCGACCGCGGCGCGGGCATCCGCTCGGAAGACCGCGAGCGCGTGTTCGATGCCTTCTACCGCGGCGCGGCGCCGGAGGGCGGCCCGGCGGCGGGCACCGGGCTCGGCCTGGCCATCTGCCGCGCGTTCGTCGAGGCGAACGGCGGCCGCGTGGCGCTCTCGGGCGGCGAGAGCGGGCGCGGCACCCTGGCGTGCATCCGGCTCCCGGTTCCGTGATGAGCGACGCGCAGCCGCTCGTGCTCGTGGTCGACGACGAGCCCCAGATCCGGAAATTCCTGCGGCTGGGCCTGCAAGGCCAGGGCTACGGCGTGCGCGAGGCGGCGAGCGCCGGGGACGCCCTGCGCGCGGCGGTCGCCGCGCAGCCCGAGCTCGTGGTGCTCGACCTCGGCCTGCCCGATCGCGAGGGCTTCGAGGTGCTCGCCGCGCTGCGCGAGTGGTCGCAAGTTCCGGTGATCGTGCTCTCGGTGCGCAGCCGCGAGGGCGAGAAGGTGCGCGCGTTCGAGCTCGGCGCGGACGACTATGTCGTCAAGCCCTTCGGCATGCCCGAGCTGCTCGCGCGCATCAAGGCGGCGCTGCGCCGCCGGGTCGAGCGCGAGGCGCCGGAGCCGGTATTTTGCGTCGGCGGGCTCGAGGTCGACCTGGTGCGCCGCATCGTGCGCGTGAACGGCGCCGAGGTGCGGCTCTCGCCCAAGCAATACCGTCTGCTGCAGATCCTGGTGCGCAACGCGGGCAAGGTGGTCACGCACCGGCAGCTGCTGCAGGAGATCTGGGGCGCGGCGCATCGCGACGACGTCCAGTACCTGCGCGTCTTCATGCGCAAGCTGCGCAGCCGCCTCGAGGCCGATCCCGCGCGCCCCCGCTACCTGCTGACGGAGCTCGGCGTCGGCTACCGGCTGCGCGCGCCCGACCAGCTCGGCGGCGCCGCGTAGGCGTTTATGCGGCGGTTATGCCGCCGCCGCACGAAGCGCATGGAACGGCAATGCGGTCGCCCTCGACAATGGCGTCAGGAGGTTGCACCCATGGTCCTGACGAGCGCGAGTTTGATCCTCTCCGGCATCGCCTGCCTGTGCCTTTCGGGCTACATGCTCTATGTGGCGACGCCGCGCGAAGGCAAGCCGCCGACGATATGGACGGCGACCGAGAACCGCTCGACGATCTTCGCGCTCATGGTGGTGACGCTGTTCGTGTTCGGCGCCGGGCTGCTGCTGAAGGGCTTCCTGAGCTGATCATGTTCATCATGTTCTCGGTGGCGTCGCTGTGCGCGGTGGTGCTGATCGCCGGGCTGCTGCGCCTCGCGTGCCGCCACCGCAAGGACCTGTGGATCGTGTCGGACGACGCGATCCTGTGCCTGGCCGCCCCCGTCATCATCCTGCTTTCCACGTTCGGCGCGAGCTCCGTGGGCTGGCGCATCACGCATGGCGGCTTCGCTGCGGTGTCCGCCGCAGGATGGGCCGGATCGCTGGTGATCGCGGCGCTCGGCGTCGGCGTCTGGATGCTGCTCGCGCCGAGGATACGGGCCGGGGCGCGGTCGAAGCAGGCCGCCTAGGGAGCGGCGCAGGAGCAACACCCCCTGGTCGGCGCGGCGTTCGGGGTAGTATCGTCCCGAGACCCGCTGAGCGGAGGGCCCATGAAGCAGGAAATCCGTTTCTGCACGGCCGCGGACGGCGTCAAGCTGGCGTACGCGCTCAGCGGCGAGGGACCCCCGCTCGTCATGTCCGCGAGCTGGTTGACGCACCTCGAGCACCAGTGGCGCAGCCTGGCCTGGCGGCCGTGGCTCGAAGCGCTTTCCCGCGAGCGCACCCTCGTACGCTATGACTCCCGGGGCTGCGGGCTGTCCGACCGGGAGGTCGGCGACGTCTCCTTCGATACCTGGGTGAGCGATTTCGAATGCGTCGTCGACGCTGCGGGCTTCGACCGCTTCTCGCTGCTCGGCACCTGCCAGGGCGGGCCCATTGCCGCGGAATACGCCGCGCGTCATCCCGGGCGGGTGAGCAAGCTGGTCCTCTACGGAACGTACGCCCGTGGCCGCCTGCGGCGCGTCGACCTGCCGAACCAGATCGAGAAGGCCAAGGTCCTGCTGAGCCTCACGGAACTCGGCTGGGGACGGGAAAACCATGCTTTCCTGCAGGTCTGGGCAACGCAGTTCCAGCCGGGCGGCACGCTGGCGCACCTGCGTTCGTGGTCCGAGCAACAGCGCGCGGCCACGACGCCGCAGATGGCGATCCGCCTGATGCGCGCCAGCTGGAACGCGGACGTGACGCAAAGTGCGTCGCGCATCCAGTGCCCGGTTCTCGTGCTGCACGCGGATCGCGATGCGGTCGTGCCGATCGAGGAGGCGCGGCGGCTGGCCGGCCGCATTCCGAACTGCCGGTTCGTGCAGCTCGAAGGCGAGAACCACATGCCGCTGGCCGACGAGCCGGGCTCCGGACGCGAGGCGGCCCGCACCTCGGGCAGCACCCCGGCTCCCCGGCCCAGCCGCCCCGCTGCCAGCGGGTCCGGCTGGGGCCGCTGCCCGCCCGTCTGCTGGAAGCCCACCTGCGCGAGAGGGGCCTGGATCCGGGAGAAGCGCGGCTGCGGGCCTCGCTCTCGGGGGGGAGCCTGGGGGCGGCGCTGCAGCTCGACGATGCCCACCCGCCCTTCGAGCACGGCGATCTCGACGACGCCATCGCGGATTGCCTGCTGCGGTAGATACGCCTGCGCCAGGAAATACCCGCGCTCGCGGTGATAGGCGCGCACCGCGGTCGCGGTGGCCGGCCCCGAGATGCCGTCGATCGGACCGAGGTAGAAGCCGTACGCGCGGAGCGCGACCTGGAGACCCGCCGTCTGCGGGTTCGCGGCGGCCGGCGCGGCGAACAGGAGCGCGCCGACCGCGAAGGCGGCGACCGTCGTGCGAAAACGCATCGGACGGTCCCGATTCGCGCCGCGAGGGCCGCCTCCTCCCCGGCTTCAGCGGGAGTTGCGAACCACGAGCACCGGGCAACGCGCCCCGTGGGCGACGCGCTCGCCGACGCTCCCGAGCGCCTTCAGACCCTGCAGTCCGCGGCTGCCGACCACGACGAGATCGGCCTCGGCCGAGGCGTCGACGAGGGCGTCGACCGGCTTGCCCGCGTGCTCCTCCAGCTCGGGCGCAGCCGCTCGCGCCGCGTCGA
>Ga0210114_1000282_pt1 | contig 13073 bp, 14 predicted proteins | sample MayberryNW_TuleA_FD_185524 | JGI IMG/M metagenome (GOLD analysis project Ga0210114, IMG submission 185524) | Wetland microbial communities from San Francisco Bay, California, USA, that impact long-term carbon sequestration - MayberryNW_TuleA_D2... | ecosystem: Environmental > Aquatic > Marine >...
AAGGGCTTGGCCTTCGGGTGCAGCCACATGGTCTCTAAATAACGGACTCATTAGTAACTAACTCCATAGATCCTAATTCATTAAGGAGTTCAGAAGTATCTAGACAACAGGGTTTGTTGGAGACGAAGGGACGACTCGTTCCAAGCCCAGGCAAAGTGTCTGGGGTCATCGGCCACCACCCGAGCCACGCCCCGAGTGCTCAATTTTGGGCGTGGGTGCGAAAGCGTCCTTTGATGTCCTGGTGCCTGCGCTTTCCACGACTCGCCCCTTCGTCCCGGTATGTCGACTAACTAACGAACTCCTTAGTAAGTAAGGACACACGGTTCACTTCACGAAACGAGGTTGACCTTTCAACGCTGGGTGCCGCTATCCGCTTGACCGCTCATGATCAGCGGTTGCTTTCCAGCTCTTCCTTGACTTCGCGCATCAGTTTGAAGTTCATAACTTTGTCCGGATCAACGTTTTCCTTGATCTTAAGCGGTGCCTTGATGTCGAATTCGATCAGGTTCTTGATGCCCTGAGCCGTGGGCAGGCCTGGCACGCCGTCGGGCAGCGACTTGGCAAAGCGGCGAATGCCTTCGATCACCAAGGGACGGGTCATATTGCCCATGGGAATCTTTTTCATGGCGATGTCTGCCGATTCTTCGGCTCGATCGCGAATAAATATCAGCGCGCGCGCCATGGCGCGCAGCCAGCGCTTCACGTCGTCTGGCCGCTCGGCGATCATTTTGTCTGTGGCGACGAAGCCCTGGAAGGGATAGGGAAACAGATCGCCGACGAATGCGAGCGTACGCAATCCTTCTTTTTCGCCGAGCAGAGATTCATCCGCGTTCACCACGGCAGCGCTGAATGCGCCGGTTTTAAGTGACAAGATCGTGTTCGTTGTATTGCGTGACGGCATCGCCACCCGCCCGATGTCCCGTCCCGAGACTCCTTCGCGCTCGACCAGCATGGTGATCAAGGCGTCCTGAGTGTCGCCGATGGTCCCGACGGCGATGCGTTTGCCTTTGAGGTCGGAGATCTTCTGAATATCCGGCGCAGCCAGCAGATACCAGGTGACTTTTTCGGTCTGGAACATGATTGCTTTGATCGGCGCGCCGCGCAGAGCTGCGCGCATGCCGCTGCCGCCGGCGCCGCTGTAATCGACGTTGCCGCTCACCAGAGCCGCAATCGCGGTGCTGCCGGGAATAACGATCGTTTGGTTTTCTAAGTTCTGACTGCGAAAGTAGCCCTTGGATTCCGCCACGGCGATGCTGAGATAATTGAGCGTCGAGCGTGGAATCGCCGTTCTCACCTGCTCGGCGAAAGCGGCTGTTTCGGTAAAGGTCAAAAAGAGCAGAGCCGCGATTCGAATCGATGTCATAAAGTTCTCCGTTTAGCAGAAAAATTTTTCCGTGTGAGAGCGATTTGTATCAAAATCGCTCATTGCGCGCACATTCGATTTTGGACAAGGGACAACAACTCGGGGAAAATGTATAATGACTTTTACTATAGTTTATGATGAAAACACCACGAAAAATGATGGAGGACGCTTATGGGATTGCCGCGGGTGCTGGCCGAAGAATTTCAACCTGAAGTGCTCAAGTGGCTGCGTGAACGCGTCGAACTCGTGGTCGTCAATCCGTGGGTCGAGCCTCAACGTTGGGAGTTGGAAGTGCCGCGCGTCGACGCCGTGATCAGCCGCAAGGGAAAAATCACTCGCGAGCAGATGGAGCGCAGTGCCGGGCGGCTTAAAATCATTGCCCGGACCGGAGTCGGTGTTGATCCCTCTCGCGTCGATCTCGAGGCCGCCAAGGAGTTCAAAATCTGGGTGACGAACCAGCCGGGCAGCAACGCCGTTTCGGTCGCCGAATTGGTCTTTGGCCAGATGATCGCGCTGGTCCGCCACACCCATGAAGCCCATCAGGCCGTAAAGTCGAATCACTGGAGCGACTATCTCAAATTCATTGGCACGGAATTGGCCGGCAAGACGGTCGGCATCGTCGGCATGGGTAATATCGGCACCCGAGTCGCATTGCGCGCGCGCGCCTTCGAAATGGAGTTGATGGTTTATGATCCTTACATTCCCGAATCTCATGTCACAGCGCTTGGCGGCAAATGGAGTGAGTTGGAGGAGCTGCTCTCCGAATCCGACTTCGTGACGATTCACTGCCCGCTCAATCGAGAGACGAAAGATATGATAAACGCCAAGAAGCTTGCCCTTATGAAGCCGTCGGCCTATCTGGTCAACGCCGCTCGCGGCGGCATCGTAAGTGAAGACGCGTTATGCGCGGTTTTGTCGGCAAAGAAGATCGCCGGCGCGGCGTTAGATGTGATCGCCAGTGAGCCTCCCGAAAAGGATCACCCGCTCATAAAGCTCGATAACGTGCTCTGGACGCCGCACCTAGGGGCGGTCACTCTGGAAGCGTCGGAGCGCGGCGAGTGGGGGGCCGCGCACGAAGTGCTCCGGGTGCTCGAAAGCAAGCGGCCGAAGAATCCGGTGGTCGATGCCGACGAAGCACGGCTGCTCTTGCCGGCTTGATCGCGCGAAACGCCGTCGGCGCCGTAAACAGGACCTTCACGCCATGCTAAGCCACATCGGAGAGACGAGGAGAAGAAACTTAACCGCAAAGAACGCAAAGGTCGCAAACGTTTTGTAGGGTGCGCTCAGCGTACTATTGGTTCGTAGCCCGATGTAGCGCAGTAAAGGCCGGTTCCTTCTGCAGGAATTGTTGTGCGAGCAAAGAAAACTGTCGTGATCGATAACTGTTCTCTGCCAATGGCGCCGGCGCTCGGGAAGAGCGCAACGTTCTAGCCTAGGTTTTATTCGTTTTTAGCTTAGGCGGGAGGTCGCTTTCCGGAGCGAGCGGCAAATTCTTGCGGGCGAGTCGCGCAGGGTTTAGCGCAAGGACGCTTTGCCGACTTCGACGGTGCCGTCTTCGCGCAAGCGCACGAGATTAACGGTCCCGGTATATTCGGGCGAGCCGGAATAGTGTGCGGTGATGGTTCCATCGCCGACCGCCGTTGATTGATTCCAGTGTCCGAGGGCGACGTAGTCGGCGGCGGTGGCGGCAAGCTCTTCCGGATGAATCAGCCAAGAGCCGATCAGCCGGTTCGGATCACGTTCTTGATCGACATAGTGGCCGTGCGCAGCGGCAAGCTGCCAACGCGAACTGCGCGGATGAGGATTCGCGAGCGGCGACATGTCGCTGTAATCGAAGTGGGCATGCCCCCAGATCTCCAATTCGCAATCCTCGAACAGCACGGCTTTGTCGACGTTCAAACCAAGGATGCTGACGTTGGGGATCAAGCCCAGGCCGGCGCGGCGGTACACCGAGTCGGGAGTGAGCGGATCGTGATTGCCGGGCAATATCACGACGCGCTTCCGGTAATCACGCAGCATCCCGGCAGCGCGTTGCAGCAGATCCAACGGTTGGCGATGATTGTCAAACGAATCGCCGGCGAGAACGACCACATCGGCGTTGACCTCCGAAGCTGCGGACAGCACTTTCGGTAGAACCGCCAGCCGATCCTTGTCGCTGAAGCTATCATCGGTGCCCAGGTGGAGGTCGGAACTATGAACGATGACTACTGCCGAGCGTGTTGCCATGCGCTTTGATGTCCCCGAAGCTTAGTTCAGAAACGTTAACAAAGTTCATGGATAAATTAAAGCTGGGCCGGCAGCGGTACATCACCGGCAGGACGAATCTTCACATCGATAAAAAATTTCGTTTTCGCTTGTAACGACCCACTGACCAGTGCGGATCAGTCCAAGTGCCTGCATAATCGCGTCTGAGGCGGCTGATGAAGCTTGCTGGTGGGCGAAAACAGTGAAAGATCGAAATCTGCAAGGATCGAGCAAGGCGGGGAGGGCCACCTTGCTCGTTTGGAGCAAAGTGGCGAGCCTACTTGGACTTTTTACCCTCAGCCGTCGCCCCAGCCTTTTTGTCAGCGGCTTTGTCCTCACCCATCGCGCCGCCTTTGGTATCAGCCGCTTTGGCTTTCTTGTCACCGCTTTTGGCTTTCGAAGCCTTGCTGCTCTTCTCACCTTTCGCGGATTTTTCCGTCTTTACTTTCTCATCTTTCATTGCCTCGCCAGCGTAGGCCGCCGAAGCCAGGAACATGGACGCAACCAAGATGCCTAGCAAACGTTTCATTAACTCGTCCTCCTTAGTATTGTTGTTATTGTCAACGAATAGGACCAAATCAGATCGTCCCCTCCATTCGATACGATTCGATCTAATTCGTGACTTTGACGCGTGATTCCTAGCATTCATTCACGCGGCTGTGGTTTATATAAGATAAGGTAGAAATTCACAAGCCGAACAGTGCTTGCTAAATCAGGGTTAACTTCTCGATAAATAAAGGAGGTTACGCCAATGGCTGAAGTTGCGCCAATCGCCAAGGGAAAACAGTTGCATGCCATATTGCCGCGCATGGCCAACCGTCACGGCCTGATCGCCGGAGCCACAGGGACGGGGAAAACCGTTAGTTTACGCGTCATTGCCGAGAGTTTCAGCCGCATCGGCGTGCCGGTTTTTGTGGCTGACGTTAAGGGGGATTTATCGGGTCTCGCGCGCCCTGGCCAGGAGAACCCGAAAATCTCGGAGCGGCTCAAGGCATTGGGGGTCGAGGGCTTTAAGTACAACGGCTACCCGACGGTTTTTTGGGACCTCTTTGGGCAGCAAGGCCATCCCGTCCGGACGACGATCTCAGAGATGGGGCCACTGCTCATGGCGCGGCTCCTCAATCTTAACGATACTCAAAGCGGCGTACTCAACTTGGTTTTCAAGATAGCCGACGATCATGGGATGCTGCTGCTCGATCTCCGAGACCTGCGCGCCATGCTGCAGCACGTTGGCGACAACGCAGCGCAATTCAAGACGCAGTACGGCAATGTTTCGGCGGCGAGTATCGGCGCGATTCAGCGCGGCTTGCTCGCGCTCGAAGAGCAGGGCGGCGACGGTTTTTTCGGCGAGCCGGCGCTCGATCTCGACGATATGATGCAGGCCGACAGTGAAGGTCGCGGCGTCATCAACATCCTGATCGCGGACAAACTGATCAACGCGCCAAAGCTTTACGCCACGTTCTTGCTTTGGCTGCTTTCGGAATTGTTCGAGCGCTTACCGGAAGTGGGTGATCCTGAGAAACCGAAGATGGCGTTCTTTTTCGATGAGGCGCATTTGCTTTTCGACGACGCGCCGAAGGCATTGCTGGAAAAGATCGAGCAGGTGGTTCGACTGATTCGTTCAAAAGGTGTCGGTGTTTACTTCTGCTCGCAAAACCCACTTGACGTTCCCGACGTCGTGCTCGGCCAACTCGGTAACCGCGTCCAGCATGCGCTGCGCGCGTTCACGCCGCGCGATCAAAAGGCCGTGAAATCCGCCGCTCAAACGTTCAGACAAAACAAAGACATCGATGTGGAGGCGGCGATCACCGAGCTCGGCGTCGGCGAAGCGTTGGTTTCTTTTCTAGACGAAAAGGGCCAGCCGAGCGTCGTTGATCGCGCGCTGATTTATCCGCCGGAGAGCCAATTGCCGCCGTTGACCAATGCGGAGCGTGAGCAAGTTTACAAGCAATCGACGCTGTACGGCCATTACGAAAAAGTGCTGGATCGGGAATCAGCCTATGAAATGCTCAAGGCGCGCGCGCCGCAGGCGCCTGCCGAACAGGCTAGAACGACTACCCGGAGCAGTGGCCAGTCTGATCTCGGAGGACTCTTGGATGCATTTGGTAAAAGCGCGGTGCGCGCGATTGGCAGCCAAGTGGGAAGAGAAATCATGCGCGGCATGTTGGGGTCGATTTTTGGCGGGACGAGCACGCGGAGAAAAAGATGAATTGAGAAGCGGTCACGACGCCCCTCCGGAATAAGAGAGTTCCTATGGTCGTTCGGTCGCCAAAGGCTCGTAAATCACCTCTCCGCGAATGGCGTACACCGGCGTGATTGTCTGGTGCGCGGGAATCGTTCCTTTTTGTGAGTCGACGGCTTTCCATTCGCGGTCTTCAATCTTTAACACTGAGATATCGGCTGGTTCGCCGACTCGGAGAGTTCCCATTTCCTCCGATCGGGCAAGCAGCTTGGCTGCATTCGCCGTCGCCATCTCGACAACCTGAGACAAGGAGAACCCCAAGGCCATCAGCTTCGCCATTGTGGTCGGCAAATCGTAAACCGGGCCGGCGCGGTTGCCGCGGTGGCCGTCGGTCGAAACGCCGTCCGGTTGCAAGCCCTGATCGAGCACTTTTCGCGCCACATCGAAATTCAAATTATGCAGGCCGTGGCCTACGTCCATGAGCACCCCGGATTCCTTGGCGTCTCGCACTTGCGGCCAGAGCTTGCCATTGCCGTCGAGCAAACCGCCGGGATGGACGGTGAACATATGCGTGACGATATCGCCCGCGCGCAAGTACTTGAGAACGTCGCCGACGTGCACCGGCGCGGCGTCTTTGGTCCAACTCTCTCCGATATGGACGAGCAGAGGCAGCTTCAGCTCATCGCCGAGCTTGCGCGCGCGCTCCAACGGCTTCAGTCCCTGTGATCCCAGCGCGCCGCCGGTGGCCATGATCTTGATGCCGACGATAATGTCGCGGTTCGCTTCGACAGCTTGCTCGATTTTGGCTTCGTCGATCAAGCGCGGATCGGCAAGAATGCTATAGCCGGGGCCGGATACGCCGCCAAGGGTTGAAAGATTGATGTAATTTAATACCCGCGTCTTGGCGTTGGCGGCGATGTAATTCCGAAAAACGTTGAGCAGAGTGTGACCTGCGCTGCCGGCGTCGACGACCGTCGTGACGCCGGAGCCGACGCCAAAAATATCCGGGTCGGCGCCGAAGGCGCCCAATCCTTTCATCAAGTGCAAGTGAATGTCGATCAATCCCGCCGTGACGATGTGATCTTTAACGTCGATCACCATTACACCGGCATCAAGGTTGGCGCCGATCGATTCGATCTTGCCGTCGCGCACGCGGATGTCAAAAATCCCGTCTTTGCCGCTGGCGGGATCGATCAGGCGGCCGCCCTTCAGCACGAAATCCGTCAGACGCCTTTCCATAACTCAATGGGTGGAGTACCGACAATTAGCCGAACACGGATCACGAGCACGAACACGTTCACGCCTTAGGTCGTATAATAAGCGTTCTCTTTGATGTAGCCCTCGGTTAGATCGCAGCCCCAAACTCGTGACGATGCTTTGCCGAGTCCCAGATCAACCGAGATCATGACTTCGGATTGACCCAGGTATTGCCGCAGCGCTTCGAGCTCGCAATCGACCGGAGAGCCCTTTTTGAAAACGCCGGTCTCGCCTAAGCGAATCGTAACCTTGGCGGGCTCGATGGTAGGATCGAAAGTCTTGCCGATCGCCATAATGATGCGGCCCCAATTGGGATCGCAACCATAGACGGCGGTTTTGACGAGCGGCGAGTTGACGACCGATTTGGCCACGCGCTTTGCCTGCGCGTCGTTTTTTGCGCGCGCGACGTCGACCACGATCAACTTGGTAGCGCCTTCGCCGCTGCGCGCCATCTCACGCGTAAGATATTCGCATATCTGCAGCAATCCGGTTTCGAAACGTCTGAGATTGACACTCCCGGCGAGGCCGTTGGCCATCAGCACAACTGTGTCGCTTGTGCTCGTGTCGGTATCGATGCTCATACAGTTAAAAGTCCGGTCGACCACACGGCGCAGCATCGGACGCAGCGTTATTTTGGGCAATTCGGCGTCTGTCATCAGGTAGACGAGCATCGTCGCCATATTGGGTTCGATCATGCCGGCGCCTTTGGCGATGCCGGCAATAACGGCAGAGCCGACTCGGCATGAAACGTATTTGGGATACCTGTCGGTCGTCATGATCGCTTCGGCCGCGAGCTTGAGATTGTTCGGCTTCAATTCGTTTTTGATTCCACGCAGCCCGGCACGAATCCTATCCATCGGCAGCGGCCGGCCGATCACGCCGGTAGAAAAAGGAAGGACATCGTAGGGATTCACACCCATCTCTTCACCAACGATGCGGCAGGTTTCAATCGCGTTATCGATGCCCTGATTGCCCATCGCCACGTTGGCATTTTTGCTATTGATGACCAAAGCCTGAGCGAAGCCGTTGGCGATATGTTTGCGTCCGACAATCACCGGAGCGCCGGGAAAACGGTTGCGCGTGAACATTGCGGCCGCACGCGCGCGCACGGTCGAATAGATAACGGTAAGATCCAGGCTGCTATCTTTGATCCCGACGTTCTTAGCTAACGCGAGGAACCCCTCAGGGTGGTCAAACTCTTCGGGTGATATGCTCGGCTTCATCTACGAATCTCCAAACGTAGTCTCGATCTGGCGAATGTAGCATATGCGGGCGGGTGTGTAACGGCGGGCGCGCAATCAGGCACCGGTGATTCACTTCCACATGCGCGGGTCGAACTCGAAAGGTATCGCCTTCTGGATTCGAATACGACTGAAATCCGGATGCGTGGGGCTGAGAAGATAATTTTGCTCGTTGGGAACCACCGCCGACGGTACAGCCAATATCGCCGTTGAGGACTTTTTGATCCATGCAGCGGTGACGTCCTTCAGCTTTTCTGGCGCGGGATAAGCTCGCCAATTCCGCGGCAGTTTCGCAATATCGACGGTGGCAAACGGCACGTCTTCAGGGATATCTGCCGGAACTGCAATCAATCCGGTTGGCGCCAGGTCGGTGTCCACGTGGACGAAAAGCTCGAGCGCGGCGAGCGACAAAGAGCCGGATGTGTATACGATTGAGGTTCCAGGGCGGTTCCAGCGTCCGCCGTGGAGGCGGGCTCCCTCGCCATCGAAACGCCGATACCTCCTCGAACACAGCCGCCAGACGCGCACTAGCTTATGTTGCCATGCTCGATTCGAGCGAGAATTTCTTCAACCTGCCGACTACCGATATCGTTGTCTAGAAGTTCAAGAGGCGTGCGATTCCCCAGGGCGCGGTTGGGTCTGCGGAGCCACCGAGCTGCTTTTTCCTCGTTTCCCAGAGTCGCTGATGCCTGGGCGCCGATTCGGGCCAGCCGTAATACCCGGTCGGATTCATCGGCCTGAAGTCTCTGCTCCTTTTTGCGCCGGGCAATAGTTCGTTGCGGCAAATGAAGGACCGCCGTAGCCTCGTCTCGACCGAGGCGGAGTTTGACAATGACCGCTTCCAGGGAGGCATAGGGTAGTCCTGATTTTGCGGCCTCCCTCAACTGATCCAAGTTCGCGATACGGCCCTTCAACACCTTGCGGCCGCCCAGCGCTTCGACTAATGATTCGGTAGACAACATGGGCAACGATCTCCCTTCATTGCTCTTTGGCACTCATTGTACTGCCAAATGGCACAAAGTGCAAGATCGTCAGAGGAACTACAGAGCAGGCACAACCAGATAATATCGTCGTATCACCCACTACGGACAGTGATCGCCCTCATTCATCTGACTTTCGGTCCGGAAACCATGCCATCGCTATATCATCCACGAAAGTTCCATCCGGCAGGCGCACGCGCTTTCTCAGGCGGCCTTCTTCGGTGAATCCCAACCTGCGATACAGACGGATCGCGACTCGATTGGTTGAACGCACAAGGAGTTCGATCTTCTCAACGCGCGGCGTCCGGACCGCCCAATCCAAGAGATCCCGCATCAACGCTTCTCCAATGCCCTGGCTATTTTACCATCTACTTTTTTAGAATATTCAACGCCGCCTTTTTGATTTTCATGTCGGGGTCGTCGAGAAGAAACTCCACTTCTGCTCTTACTGACTCCAGAACACTTTCTCCGCCCTCTTCGGCCAGTCGTTTTAGCGCCAATTCTCGGATTCGACCGTCTTTGTCCTTGAGGCATTTCCGGTAGGCTTCCAAATGCTCCCGAACTTCTGTGACAGGCCTTAGACAGACAAGCGCTTGAAAGCGAATGTCCGGGTCGTCGTTTTCCAGGCATTTGAGATAGATATCCCTGACTTTTTGTTCCTTGGAATCAAATCGCCACAGGTTAAACAGGATGCTTCGTTTCTGCGCTGATGGGCCGTGCTCAAGGCGATCTACCAGCAGGTCCAGGATTCTGTCGTCCCTGAGATTGCACAGCGCATTGATGGCTGTTTCCTGAACTTGCGGGTCGGGGTCATAAAGCCGCCCTATAAGCGAAGTCGCTGCCTGAAAATTTCCCCGCCAGCCGATCGCGAAGGTTGCATGCAGTCTCCGTTCAGCATCCGTACTTTCGATTTCTTCGAGCAGCTTGTCAATCAAGGGCTGAGGCTCTTTTAAAAGCGCACCGATAACGCTCAACTGTATGGCGGCATCATGCCGGATCTCCCCAATTTCTGAAGGATCGGTCATCATATCGTACAGAGGCCAAACGACTTCCTCCTTGGCAAAGGAGCCGAGAACCAGCATGATTTCACGTTTGAACTCCCGGTCCGCATGCTTCATGGCTCTCAGCAGCAGAGAAACAGCGGGATGTCCATCGGCAAGAAATGAATCCACGGATTCAATATAGTTTTTTGCCTTGTCGAGGATACGCTGCTTCGAGTCGAAACTGATCACATGATTCTTTTTCATCCTTGGCGCGGCGCTTATCGGTTTACTAGATCCAAAGCCTCAGCCAATCCGGTAATAGCTTCCCCCTGCCATTCTCTAGCTTCTCGGTGCAATTCACGGCTAATGTCTTGTGCGGAGTTGCGAATCAGCACGGCGTGTAAGCCGACTTTAGCTGCGGCCGTGAGCTCGTAATTTTCTCCATCGGCTATGTAAAGGCATTCTTTAGGCGCGACGCCGAGGCGTTCGCATGCAAGATAGTAGATGCGCGGGTCCGGTTTCTTGAGACGTTCCCGGCTGGAGAAAACGGCGGAATCGAACAGCCCGGCGAACTGTGTCTCGGGCCATAAAATCGGGATTTCGATGGAGCAATTGCTGAGCAGACCGATTCTACAGCCTCGGTTTTTCAGCCTCGCGAGCGTATCTAGAGCATCCGTTTTTGGACTTAAAGTCCGCCGTATCAGCTGTAATCGGACTTCCACCGCACGGACCAATTGCTCCGCGGTCAACGGTGCGCCCAAGAGACTACAGACATGTTCGATGCTTGCTTCGACCGTCTGAAATGCCCCGGTAACTCGCATCTCGGTGGTTTGTCTCCAGAGCTTGATGAAAGGCTCGGGTGGAACGGCAAGCGTTTTGACAAATTCCATATGCGCCGGACCCACCGATGACGCGAAATCGTCCACAAGGGTCCCGTAGAAATCGAAGATGACCGACTCAAGCTGCATAGTTACTACCACTTACCGAAGTTCATAAACCTAAGAGGCAAATGTTGGACATTGAGTGATTGGGTCGAAGTATCTTCGTTAGCATTCTATCTCGCGAACAAAAAGCTTACCCCCGCAAACAGCAGGGTTAGATCGATGATGAGGACGAAAAGAGACTCGGAAATATGGTCGACGACTTTTTTGCCCACAAGCGCGCCGCCGATCATGAATGGCACAAGAATCAGACCCGATACTAGGATTTTATTGTCGACGATGTTCGCTCCACCGAGTACGGCCAGTTTGGAGACTTGCATGAATACGGTCGCCAACGCGTCTGTGCCGATGTACGCACCGCGCACCAGGCCGTAGGCGAGGAAGAAAGGCGCCATGAGCGGACCTATGCCTTCAAGCAAGCCATTCAACAACCCGAAGGTCGCGCCCAGCGGAGCAAACCATTTCGGTGAATCGAATTTGGCGGGCCCGAGACTCAGACGCCGCCAAGTCACGGTCAAAAGAAGAAAAACTCCCAAGATCCGCGTCAAGACAACAGGGGGAGTTACGACGAAGAGCATGGCGCCGGTCAATGCCAACGGGATGGAACCGAGCGAGAACCAGCCGACTACCGGAACTACGATTTTTCTCCGGTTGAACCAGGCGCGGCCGAGGTTGGAGGACAGGTTCGCAATGGTGAGGATGGGAATTGCGTCTTGCACGCCGACATAAAGCACGAGCGCCGGCAAGAGCAGCGCCGTGCCGCCGGAACCGGCAACCGACCCGAGCAGCGACGCGAAAAACGCAGCGACTCCTATGAGCGGCAGGTCGGGCAAGCCAATCAAGATACAAGATTTCCCTTATATGAATTTCACATCAAGGATGCCCGATACTTGCACGATCAAATAAACAGGCGTCCCAATCTATGCGGCTCTGGCTGCGGCCTGCTCCAGCAGCTCATGGATGAAGGTTTGATAGGGTTTTTTTTGTTTGGCTGCGAGCGCTCGGAGACGGTTCAACAGAAACGGATCGATTCGGATTGCGATCAACTGGCGGGTTGGCCGTCCTGTTTTTGGGCGGCCTACTCTGCGAGCTCTTCGAAGTTCCTCATTCGTCGACTCTGGTATATCGGAAAAGTCAATCTGATGGTCCGGAACAAGCTTTGCGCTCTTTCCGGCTCGCGTGCCTCGCGCTGATGATCCTGATTGTTTCTTTGTCATCTTGCGATCTCCTTACCGTGTAAACTACGAAAAAACTTTCCAGCAAGCGAATTTCCAAGTCGTTTGTACCGGCGTTCGCGTACGGAAGGTCCTCCCAGTCCAACCCGTCTGGGTCTGAGAATACGGTCGCAGCTTCCTCGAAGGATATTCCATGTTTCTCGAAGTTCGTTGCCGCCTTTAGGATATCCCAGGAGAACATGCGACCATTAATGTATATACGCTAATTGTTGGGCGAAGGCCAGCGGCCGGAAGTGGTGAAATCAGCGATGTCAGAAGTGGCGTAAACTTACTGGGCAGAGTAGGGAGCGCTTAGACAACGTTCACTATCGACCTTTTTGAAGGTTCTCGATTTCTACCGGCTCCACTGGGTCGGCGAGTTCAAAGCCGAATATTCTAGAATAGAAATACAGTTCCGCCTCGAGGACGCGACGAATGTTTTCGGCTTTACGGAAGCCGTGCTGCTCGCCTTCGAAAGTCAAATACGCCACCGGCAGTTTTTTGGCGCGGACCGCTTCGACCATTTTCTCGGCTTGACTGGGTGGAACGACTTTGTCTTCCAAGCCTTGGAAGACGATCATCGGACACGAAAGGCGATCGGTGAAGTGAATCGGCGAACGGGCGATATAAAGATCGCGCCGTTCGGGATAGAGGCCGATCAGACGATC
>Ga0210114_1000283_pt1 | contig 13056 bp, 20 predicted proteins | sample MayberryNW_TuleA_FD_185524 | JGI IMG/M metagenome (GOLD analysis project Ga0210114, IMG submission 185524) | Wetland microbial communities from San Francisco Bay, California, USA, that impact long-term carbon sequestration - MayberryNW_TuleA_D2... | ecosystem: Environmental > Aquatic > Marine >...
TACCTCGGGGTGACCGCCCATGCCTGAGGCGATGCTTTCGCTCTCCGGAGTAAACACTCACATAGCCCAGTACCACATCCTGCACGGGGTGGACTTCGATGTGCCGCGGGGAAGCCTGACCATGCTTCTGGGCCGCAACGGCGCCGGGAAGACCACCTGCCTGCGCACTGTCATGGGCCTGTGGCGCGCCTCGGCCGGCGCGATCCGTATCGAGGGCCGCGACATCACCCGGGCCGCGACGCCGGAAGTGGCGCAGCTGGGCGTCGCCTACGTGCCCGAGAACATGGGCATCTTCGCCGCGCTCACGGTGCAGGAGAACCTGCGCCTCGCGGCGCGTTCGGGCGAGCCCGACGCGAAGCGCCTGGCGTGGATCTTCGAGCTGTTCCCGGCCATGAAGACCTTCTTCCAGGCGCTCGCCGGCAACCTCTCGGGGGGGCAGAAGCAGATGCTCGCCATCGCCCGCGCCATCGTCGAGCCGAGAAAGCTCCTGCTCGTCGACGAGCCGACCAAGGGTCTCGCGCCGGCGATCATCGCCAACATGGTCGAGGCGTTCAAGGAGCTCAAGCGCACCGACACCACCCTGCTGGTGGTCGAGCAGAACTTCAACTTCGCCCGGTCCCTCGGCGACACGGTGGCGGTGATGGACTCGGGCCGCATCGTGCACACCGGGCGCATGGACGCGCTCGCCGCCGACGCCGCGCTGCAGACGAAGCTCCTCGGCCTGTCGCTGGACTCGCACCAATGAAGCGCGACTGGCTGCCGCTCGCGCTGGTGCCGGTGATCGCGCTGGTCTCGCTGCCGCTGGTGGGGAGCCTCCCCACCTGGGTGACGCTCACCGTCGCCGGCCTCGCCATGGGCATGATGATCTTCATGATGGCCTCGGGCCTGACGCTGGTCTTCGGCCTGATGGATGTGCTCAATTTCGCCCACGGCATCTTCATCGCGGTCGGCGCCTACGGCGCGGCGTCGGTGCTGACGAGAATGAGCGCACAGATGGAGGCGCAAAGCCTTGCGTCCGACCTCTCGGCGATGGTGCCCGCCGTGCTCGCCGCCGTCGGGCTCGCGGCGGTCCTGGGATGGTTCTTCGAGCGCGTGCTGATCCGGCCGGTGTACGGCGATCACCTCAGGCAGATCCTGATCACCATGGGCGGGCTGATCGTGTTCGAGCAGCTGATCCACGTGGTGTGGGGCCCGGACATCATCCCGCTGCCGCGCCCCGGCACCATCACCGGCTCGTTCATCGTCGGCGAGGCAGCGATCGAGCGCTATCGGGTGGCGGCAGTGATCGTCGGCCTGGTCGTGTTCGCGGCGATGTGGCTGCTCCTCAACCGCACGCGCATCGGTTTGCTGGTGCGTGCCGGCGTCGAGAACCCGGAAATGGTCGAGTCGCTCGGCTACCGCGTCCGGCGCCTGTTCGTCGGCGTGTTCGTCGCCGGCTCGGGCCTCGCGGGCCTGGGCGGCGCGATGTGGGCGATGTACCAGGAGCAGGTCAACGCGCAGATGGGCGCGCAGGTGCTGGTGATGATCTTCATCGTCGTCATCATCGGCGGGCTGGGCTCGGTGGGCGGCTGCTTCCTCGGCGCGCTGCTGGTGGGGCTGCTCGCCAACTACACCGGCTACCTCGCGCCGAAGCTCGCGCTCGGCTCGAACATCCTGCTCATGGTGGCCGTGCTGCTGTGGCGCCCGCGCGGGCTGTTTCCGATCGGCAGGGCCTAGGGCGATGCTCGTCAGGCTCCTGTCCGGCGATTTCCCGCGCAGCCGCGCGCTCACCGTGGTGCTGCTCGCCGTCCTCATCGGCCTCGCGGCGGCGCCGTTCATCTTCCCCGGCACGCGCTCGCTCAACGTCGCCGCCAAGGTGGCCGTGTTCGTGCTGCTGGTGGCGAGCTACGACCTGCTGCTCGGCTACACCGGCATCGTCTCGTTCGCGCACACCATGTTCTTCGGCATCGGCGGCTACGGCGTGGGCATCGCCATGGCCAAGATGGGCACGGGCTGGGGCGCCCTCGCCGCGGGGATTGTCGCTGCGCTCGCGCTCTCGCTCGCCATCGCGCTCGCCATCGGCCTGCTCAGCTTGCGGGTGCGCGCGATCTTCTTCGCCATGATCACGCTCGCGGTGGCGTCCTTCTTCCAGATCCTCGCCTCGCAGATGTCGCCGCTCACCGGCGGCGAGGACGGCCTCAGCTTCCGCCTGCCCGAGCTGCTGCGCGAGCGGCTGGTCGCGTACTACGTCGTTTTCGGCGCGGCGCTCCTCGCGTTCCTCGGGCTGCTGCGCGTGGTCAACTCGCCCTTCGGCCGCGTGCTGCTGTCGATCCGCGAGAACGAGTTCAGATCGGAGGCGATCGGCTACCGCATCGTCACCTACCGCACGGCGGCCAACTGCCTCGCGGCGCTCGGCGCGACGGTGGCGGGGATCCTGTACGCGATCTGGCTGCGCTACACCGGGCCCGACACCACGCTCTCGTTCAACATCATGATCGACATCCTGCTGATGGTGGTGATCGGCGGCATGGGCACGATGTACGGCGCGGTGCTCGGCGCGACGATCTTCGTCCTGGCGCAGAACTACCTGCGCGACCTGATGAAGGTGGCGAGCGGCGCGCTCGAGGGCCTGCCGCTGCTGCCGGCGCTGCTGCACCCGGATCGCTGGCTCCTGTGGCTCGGGGTGCTGTTCATCCTGTGCGTGTACTACTTCCCCACCGGCATCGTGGGACGGCTGCGCAAGTGAATTCGAAATACGCGATCTGCGAGGGCCGGGAAATCCACTACACCGAGTGGGGCGCGGAGCATCGCGACGCGGTGATCGCGTGGCACGGCCTGGCGCGCACCGGGCGCGACATGGACGACATCGCCGCGCACCTCGCGACGCGCTACCGCGTCGTCTGCCCGGACACGCTCGGCCGCGGCCTGTCGCAGTGGAGCCCCGCGCCCGAGACGGAGTACTGCCTGGCGTTCTACGGCCGCCTCGCGCAGTCGCTCGCGGATCAGCTCGGGCTCGAGCGCTTCCACTGGCTCGGCACCTCGATGGGCGGCGCGCTCGGCCTGTACCTCGCCGCCGGCGCGATGCGCGGCCGCATCCGGCGGCTCGTGCTGAACGACATCGGCCCGCAGCTCGGCGCAGCCGCGGTCGAGCGCATCCGCGCCTACGCCGGCAAGCCGCCGCAATTCGCCCGCCTGAGCGAGCTCGAAGCCTATTTCCGCACGGTGTACAAGCCCTTCGGCTGGCTTTCCGACGACCAGTGGCGCCGGCTCGCCGAGACATCGGCCCGGCGCCTGCCGGACGGCGGCTTCGCGCCGCACTACGACCCGAAGATGGTGCTGCAGTTCGAGCACCATCCGCACGATTACGATCAGTGGGACGCGTACGACGCCATCGACGTGCCGACCCTGTGCCTGCGCGGCGAGACCTCGGACCTGCTGCTCGCCGGGACGGCCGAGCAGATGCGCAAGCGCGGCCCGCGCGCGGTGGTGGTCACGATTGCCGGCTGCGGGCACGCCCCCGCGCTCAACGTGCCCGGGCAGTTCGCGCTGGTGGAGCGCTTCCTGAACGGAAAATAGGGACAGTCCCCATTTGCCGCAACGCAAATGGGGACTGTCCCTATTTTTCTTCCGCCACCTCGGCGGCCGTCTTCGCCTCCTCGGCGCGCTTGCCGACGAAGCGCGCGAGGAACAGCCCCGCCTCGTAGAGCAGGCACATCGGCACCGCCAGCATGAACTGCGACAGCACGTCGGGCGGCGTGATGATCGCCGAGACGATGAACGCGCCGACGATGACGTAGGGGCGCGCGTCTTTCAGCTTGTCGACGCCCACCACGCCGAAGCGCACCAGCAGCATCACGACGATCGGGATCTCGAAGGTGATGCCGAAGGCGAGGAACATGGTGATGACGAAGCTGAAATAGGCCTCGATGTCGGGCGCCGGCGTGATCGACTTGGGCGCGAAGCTGTTGATGAACGCGAACACCCGGCCGAACACGAAGTAGTAGCAGAAAGCCACCCCGAGCAGGAACAGCACCGTGCTGGCGATGACCACCGGCAGCACGAGGCGCTTCTCGTGCTCGTACAGCCCGGGGGCGACGAACGCCCACGCCTGATAGAGCACATAGGGCAGCGCCACCATGAACGCGACCAGCGCGGTGACCTTCACCGGCACCATGAACGGCGTGATCACGCCGGTGGCGATCATCTTGGCGCCTTCGGGCAGCGCGTGCAGGAGCGGCGCGGCGAGAAAGTCGTAAATGGCGCCGGAACCGGGCCACACGAAGAGCACGATGAACGCCACGGCAAACGCGGCCAGTGCGTGCATCACGCGCTGGCGCAACTCGATCAGGTGGGAAACAAAGGTTTCCTGCGCACTCACGCTTTTTGCTTTTCTTCGATCGACCCCGCCGCTTGCGGCGGGGTCGAAACTTCAGCGCTCGATCGACCTTCAGCCGCCGCATTCAGCTCGCCTTCGGTCTTGCTCAGCTCCTCGCGGAAGCTCGACTCCATGCCGCTCGCCGCCTCCTGCATCGAGTCGCGCATCTTGCGCAGCTCGTCGAGCTCGACCTCGCGGTTGATGTCCGCCTTGACGTCGGCGACGTAGCGCTGCAGCCGCCCGGCGAGGTGGCCCAGGGTGCGCGCCACGCGCGGCAGGCGCTCGGGGCCGATGACGATCAGCGCCACCAGCGCGATCACCAGCAGCTCGGAGAATCCCAGGTCGAACATTGAGGCGGCCTTGAGAAACGAAGGGCGCCCTGGGGCGCCCGTGTCATTGCGCGATGAAGGCCGCTCAGGCCTTCGATTCGGTCTTCGACTTCACTTCGCCCTCGACGGTCTTGCCGGTGACCTGCGGGGGCGTGCCGTCGCCGGCGCCCTTGTCGCCGCCCTCGCGCATGCCGTCCTTGAAGCCGCGCACCGCGCCGCCCAGGTCCGCGCCGATGTTGCGCAGCTTCTTGGTGCCGAACACCAGCATCACGATGACGAGGACGATCAGCCAGTGCCAGATGCTGAACGAGCCCATAAAGCCCTCCTATTTCTGTCTCAGGATCATCGGGCCGAGCGAATTCGGCCCGCCGATCACGTGCATGTGGACATGATACACCTCCTGATGCGCCACCCGGCCGTTGTTGACGATGGTGCGGAAGCCCTCCAGCGCGCCTTCCTTCTTCGCCAGCGCTCCGGCAAGCGCCAGCATCTTGCCGAGCGCCCGGTGCTGCGTCATGTCGGCTTCGTACAGCGACGCCACGTGCGCCTTGGGAATGATCAGGAAGTGCACCGGCGCCACCGGCCGGATGTCGTGGAAGGCGAGCACGTCCTCGTCCTCGTACACTTTCTGCGCCGGGATCTCGCCGCGCACGATCCTGCAGAACAGGCAGGTCGCGTCGCTCACCGCTTCTTCCTCGCCGCCTTCTCGTCGATGCCCGAGATGCCCTCGCGCCGGTGCAGCTCGGCGAGCACGTCGCCGGGCCCGAGGCCGCGGCGCGCGAGCAGGATCAGGCAATGGAACCACAGGTCCGCGGTTTCGCGCACCAGGTGCAGCCGGTCGCCGCCCTTCGCCGCCAGCACGGTCTCCGTGGCCTCCTCGCCGATCTTCTTCAGCACCGCGTCCTCGTCGGGCCCGAGCAGGCGCGCGACGTAGGACTTGGCGGGATCGCCGCCGCGCCGGCTGTCGATCACGGCGGCGATGCGCTCCAGCGTTTCGGCCAGGCCCTTTTTCATCGGTCCTCGTCCTTGTAGATGAGCTTCGGGTCCTTCAGCACCGGATCGGTGGTCACCCACCTTCCGTCCTCGAGCTTGCGGAAGAAGCAGCGCTCGCGCCCGGTGTGGCAGGCGATGCCCGCCACCTGCTCGACCTGGAGCAGCACCGCGTCCGCGTCGCAGTCGATGCGCAGCTCCCGCACCTTCTGCACGTGGCCGGACTGCTCGCCCTTGTGCCACAGGCGCTGGCGCGAGCGCGACCAGTACACGGCCTCGCCCTTGTCGATCGTGGCCTGCAGCGCCTCGCGGTTCATCCAGGCGACCGTCAGCACGCGCCCGCTGGCCGCGTCCTGCGCCACCGCGGCGACCAGGCCCTCGGCGCCCCAGCTCAGCTCGTCGAGCGCGCTCACAGGCGCACCTCGATGCCGCGCGAACGCATGTGCTCCTTCGCCCGGCGCACGGTGAAATCGCCGAAATGGAACACGCTCGCCGCAAGCACCGCGTCGGCGCGGCCTTCGAGCACGCCCGCGGCCAGGTGCTCGAGCTCGCCGACGCCGCCCGAGGCGATCACCGGCACGCCCACGGCCTCGGCGACCGCGCGCGTGAGCGCCAGGTCGAAGCCGTCGCGCGTGCCGTCCCGGTCCATGCTGGTGAGCAGGATTTCACCGGCGCCGGCGGCCTGCATGCGCCGCGCCCAGTCCACCGCGTCGAGGCCCGTGGGCTTGCGCCCGCCGTGGGTGTACACCTCCCAGCCGCCGTTGCGGCGCTTCGCATCGATGGCGACGACGATGCACTGGTTGCCGACCCTGCCGGAGGCTTCCGCGACCAGCGCCGGGTTCTGCACGGCGGCCGTGTTGATGGACACCTTGTCGGCGCCGGCATTGAGCAGCCGCCGCACGTCCTCGACCTTCCTCACGCCGCCGCCCACGGTGAGCGGGATGAACACCTGCGCCGCCACCGCCTCGATGACGTGCAGCAGGATGTCGCGCTCATCCGAGCTCGCCGTGATGTCGAGGAAGCACAGCTCGTCCGCGCCTTCGGCATCGTAGCGCGCGGCGATCTCCACCGGGTCGCCGGCGTCGCGCAGCTCGACGAAATTGACGCCCTTGACGACGCGCCCGGCGGTGACGTCGAGGCAGGGGATGACGCGCTTGGCGAGACCCACCGGGCGGCCTACTTTCCGACCGCCTTGTCGGCGGCCGCCTGCGCTTTCCTGAAATCGATCTTGCCCTCGTACAGCGCGCGCCCGGCGATCGCGCCGATGACCCCTTCCGGCACCAGCGTCTCGCAGACCGACTGCACGTCCTTCAGGCTGTTCAGCCCGCCCGAGGCGATGAGCGGCGTCTTGATCGCCTGCGCGAGCTTCAGCGTCGCCTCGAGGTTGATGCCGCTCATCATGCCGTCGCGCCCGATGTCGGTGTACACCAGCGCCTCGATGCCGTAGTCCTCGTATTTCCTGGCGAGGTCGACGACGTCGTGGCCGGTCAGCTTCGACCACCCCTCGACCGCGACCTTGCCGTCCTTCGCGTCCAGCCCGGCGATGATGCGCCCGGGGAACGCGTAGCTCGCATCCGACAGGAACCCCGGGTTCTTCACCGCCGCGGTGCCGATGACCACGTAGGCGACGCCGGCGTCGATGTAGCTCTCGATGGTGTCGAGGTCGCGGATGCCGCCGCCGAGCTGGATCGGCACGCCGTCGCCCGCGGCGCGGATCATCTCGCGGATCACCTTCTCGTTCTTCGGGCGGCCGGCGACCGCGCCGTTCAGGTCGACGATGTGTAGCCGCCGCGCGCCCTGCGCCGCCCAGTGCCTGGCCATGGCGACCGGGTCTTCGCCGAACACGGTGGCGCTCGCCATGTCGCCCTGCCGCAGGCGCACGCAGCGGCCGTCCTTCAAGTCAATCGCCGGGATGATCAGCACTCGGTGCTGCCAGGAAACCTAGAGAGCTAGGGATGCCATTGAACGAAGTTGGAGAGCAGGCGGAGCCCGGCGGCCTGGCTTTTTTCCGGGTGAAACTGCACGGCGAAGATGTTATCGCGTGCGATGGCGCAGGTAAAGGCGACGCCGTACGTGCAGGTCGCCGCCGTCAGGCCGGCGTCGGCGGGCTCGGGATAGTAGCTGTGCACGAAATAGAAGCGCTCGCCGCTCGGGATGCCCGACCACAGCGCATGCGTGCCGGATTGGCGCACCTCGTTCCAGCCCATGTGCGGCACCTTGAGCCCCGCCATGCGCGCCGCGGGAAAGCGCGGTACCGCGCCGGCCAGCAGCCCGAGGCCGGGCGTGTCGCCTTCCTCGCCACGCTCGAACAGCAGCTGCATGCCGACGCAGATGCCGAGAAACGGCTTGCCGCGCGCAGCCTCCATCACCGCCTCGCGCGCGCCGCTCGCCGCGAGCTGGCGCATGCAGTCGGGCAGGGCGCCCTGCCCCGGCACGACCACCCGGCCGGCGGCGCGGATCGCCCCCGGATCGGCGGTCACGTCGACGCGCGCGCGCGGCGCCACGTGCTCGAGCGCTTTCGACACCGAGCGGATGTTGCCCATGCCGTAGTCGACGACCGCAATGCTCAATTAGAGCGAGCCCTTCGTGGAAGGCACTGCGCCGGCGGCGCGCGCGTCGGCTTCGACCGCCGTGCGCAGGGCGCGCGCGAACGCCTTGAACATCGTTTCGCACTGGTGGTGCGCGTTGTCGCCGCGCAGGTTGTCGATGTGCAGCGTCACCAGGGCGTGGTTGGCGAAGCCCTGGAAGAACTCGTGCACCAGGTCGACGTCGAACTCGCCGATCAGCGCGCGCGTGAATTTCACGTGGTACGCCAAGCCGGGCCGCCCCGAGCAATCGATCACCACGCGCGACAGGGCCTCGTCGAGCGGCACGTAGGCGTGGCCGTAGCGCCGGATGCCGGCCTTGTCGCCGACCGCCTTGGCGAACGCCTGGCCGAGGGTGATGCCGATGTCCTCCACCGTGTGGTGCGCGTCGATGTGCAGGTCGCCCTTGGCGTCGATCTCGAGGTCGAGCATGCCGTGGCGCGCCACCTGGTCGAGCATGTGCTCGAGGAACGGCAGCCCGGTGGCGAGCTTGGCCGCGCCCCGGCCGTCCAGGTCGAGCTTCACCCGGATGCGCGTTTCCTTGGTGTTGCGCGTCACTTCGGCAGCGCGTGTCACAACGCTTCTCGCATCGCGGTAAGCAGTATACGGTTTTCGCCGGGCGTGCCGACGGTGATGCGCAGGCAGTTCTTCAGGCCGGCGGCGTTGAAGTTCCTGACCAGCACGCCCTGGCGGCGCAGCGCCTCGTAGGTGCGATCGGCCTCGGGCACCCTGACGAGAAAGAAATTGGCTTGCGACGGAAACACCGTCACCCCCGGCAGGCCGGCGAGCGCCCTGCCGAGCTCGGCGCGGTCGGCGCGGATCTGCGCCGCCTGTGCTTCCAGCACCTCGAGGTGCCCGAGGACGAAGGTGGCCGCGGCCTGCGTCAGGACGTTCACGTTGTAGGCCTGACGCACCTTGTTGAATTCCCCGATCCACGCCGGGCGGCCCACGAGGTAGCCGAGGCGGATGCCCGCGAGGCCGAGCTTCGACACCGTGCGCATCACCACCAGGTTCGGAAACTCCGCGAGACGCGGCATGAAGCTCTTCTGCGCGAACACGTGGTAAGCCTCGTCCAGCACGACGAGCCCCTCGGCAGCGCGCAGTACGGCAGCCACGTCCTCCTCCGGGTAGAGCACGCCGGTGGGATTGTTGGGCCAGGCGATGAAGATGAGCGCCGGCTGCTCGCGCTTCACGCGCGCGACGAGCGCGTCGCGATCCAGCGTGTAGTCCTCGCGCAGCGCGCAGGGCAGCGCCTTCATGCCCGAGAGCGTGGCGTTCACCGCGTACATGACGAAGGTGGGCGACGGGAACAGCAGCGCCGCGCCCGGACGCGCGCAGGCAAAGGTCACGATCTGGATCAGGTCGTCCGAGCCGTTGCCGAGCAGGATCTCCATGCCCGCCGGCACGCGCATTTTCTCGGCGATGAGCGCGCGCAGCTTGCGGCCCGTGGGATCCGGATAGCGGTTGAGGTCGACGCGCGCGAGGGTTTCCCCCAGCTCGCGGCGCAGCGGCGCGGGCAGCGCATAGGGGTTCTCCATCGCGTCGAGCTTGACCATGCCGTCGCTGTCCGCGACGTGATAGGCCTTGAGCGCGAGGATCTCGGGGCGGATGAGCTCTGCGGGCGTCATTCGAACCGCAGCTCGGCCGAGCGCGCGTGCGCCTGCAATCCTTCGCCTTCGGCGAGCGTCGCCGCGAGCCGTCCGAGCGCTGCCGCGCCCGCTTGCGACACGCCGATCACGCTGGTGCGCTTCTGGAAGTCGTACACCCCGAGGGGCGAGGAAAAACGCGCCGTGCCGGCGGTCGGCAGGACGTGGTTGGGACCGGCGCAGTAGTCGCCGATCGCTTCCGACGAGTAGCGGCCGAGGAACACGGCCCCCGCGCGCGTGAGCCGCGGCAGCCAGCGCTCGGCGCCCTCCACCATCAACTCCAGGTGCTCGGGCGCGATCCGGTTCGCGAGCGCGCAGGCCTCTTCGAGGTCGCGGCAGAGAATGAGCGCGCCGCGAGCCTTGAGCGAGGCGGCGATCACCTTCTTGCGCGCCATCGCCGGCAACAGCCGGCCGATGGCCGCTTCGACCGCGTCGAGAACCTCCGCATCGGGCGACAGCAGGATCGCCTGCGCCGACTCGTCGTGCTCGGCCTGCGAGAAAAGGTCGAGCGTCACCCATTGCGCCGGGACGGAGCCGTCCGCGATCACCAGGATCTCCGACGGACCGGCGACCATGTCGATGCCCACCTCGCCGAACACCTGGCGCTTCGCCTCGGCCACGTAGGCGTTGCCCGGCCCGACGATCTTGTCCACGCGCGGGATCGATCTCGTGCCGTAGGCGAGCGCGGCGATCGCCTGCGCGCCGCCTACGCGGATCACTCGGTCCACGCCGGCGAGCGCCGCCGCCGCGAGCACCAGCGGGCCCGGGTTCGGGCACGCCATGACGAGCTCGCCCACGCCCGCGACCTTCGCCGGCACCGCGTTCATCAGCACCGAGGAGGGATAGGCCGCCTTGCCGCCGGGCACGTAGAGCCCGACGCGCGCGAGCGCGCTCACTTGCTGGCCGAGGCGCGTGCCTTCGGCGTCGGTGTACTCCCAGGACTGCTGCAGCTGGCGCTCGTGGAAGGCGCGGATGCGCGCGTGCGCGGCGCGCAGCGCCTGCGCCTGGGCGGCCGGGACGGCGTCCATGAGCTCGGGCGTGACCGCGAGCTGCTTCGGCGCGACGCCGTCGAACTTCATCGCGTACGCGCGCACCGCCGCGTCGCCGCGCTTGCGCACATCGGCGAGGATCCCGCGCACGGTCCTCTGCACCGCGGGGTCCTGCGCCGCGTCGTAGCGCGTGAGGGCCGCGAGCTTCGCGTCGAAGCCGGGCGCGCGCGTCGAAAGCCGCCGCAGCTTCACGGCCGCGCCGCCCGCGCGAAGGCGTCGATCAGCGGCTGCAGCCTCGCGCGCCGCGTCTTCAGCGCCGCCTGGTTGACGATGAGGCGCGCCGAGACCGGCATGATCTCCTCCACCGCCGCGAGCCGGTTCGCTTTCAGCGTCCTGCCGGTCGACACCAGATCGACGATCGCGTCGGCGAGGCCCATGATCGGCGCGAGCTCCATCGAGCCGTAGAGCCGGATCAGGTCCACGTGCACGCCCTTGTCGGCGAAGAAGTCGCGCGTGATGCGCGGGTACTTGGTCGCCACGCGCAGCCGCGCGCCCTGGCGCACCGCGCCCGCGTAGTCGAAGCCTTTCCGGACCGCGACCATCATGCGGCACCTGGCGATGCCGAGGTCGAGCGGCTGGTACAGGCCCTCGCCGCCGTGCTCCTCGAGCACGTCCTTGCCGGCGATGCCGAGGTCGGCGGCGCCGTGCGCGACGTAGGTGGGGGTGTCGGCGGCGCGCACGATGACGAGGCTCGTGTCCCTGCGCGCGGTGGGGATGATCAGCTTACGCGAGCGCTCCGGGTCTTCCCTGGGGCTAAGACCGGCGCGCGCGAGCAGCGGCCCCGTTTCCTCGAGGATCCGTCCCTTGGACAGCGCGATGCCGATGCCGGTCATGAGGCAAATGAAAAAAGGCCCCGAAGGGCCCTCCTGCTCAAGCGTGCTCTGGGGAAAGGATTCTAGCGCATCGGGGGAGGGGGGCCGCCCTTGCTCTAGTCCCAATTTGGGACTATCCTGCCCTGTGCGCGTCATCGCCCTGTCCACGTTGCGCGAATTCTGGACCGGGAAGGCGGCGTACGCCGACGCGCGCGAGCCGACGCTGGCATGGTATCGGCATGTGTTGCACGCGGACTGGCGCTCGCCCGCCGAGGTGAAGCGCGCGTTCGGCAGCGCGAGCATCCTGCGCGACGGGCGCGTGGTGTTCAACATCGCCGGCAACAAGTACCGCATCGTGGTCTGGATCAACTATCCGTACCGCGTCGTGTACATCCGCTTCGTCGGCACGCACGCGCAATACGACAGGATCGACGCGCAGACCATTTGAACGAGGCGACGACATGGAAATCAAGCCGATCAGGACCGAAGCCGATCACCGCGCCGCGCTGAAGGAGATCGAGGCGCTGATGGGCGCGCAGCGCGATACGCCCGAGGGCGAGCGTCTCGATGTCCTCGCCACGCTCGTCGAGGCATACGAGAGGAAGCGCTACCGGCTCGACCCGCCCGATCCGATCGAGGCGATCACGTTCTACATGGAGCAGAAGGGGCTCGGTGCCAAGGACCTGGTGCCGATGATCGGGCGCATCAACCGCGTGTACGAGGTTCTCGGCGGCAAGCGTGCGCTGACGATCGCCATGATCCAGCGGCTGCACCGCGAGCTCGGCATCCCCGCGGAATCGCTGATCGGGCGGCCCGGCCGGCGCAGAGCCGCCGCCTAGGTCCGCGGCTTCACCACCGGGACCCGGTGTTCCGCGTGCCGCCCGTGTCGCACAGCGCGGTCCACGTGCCGTCGACGTTCTCGACGTCGCCGATGAGGGTTCCCCCCATCTGCACCAGCTCCTCCGCCTTCAGCCTGACCAGGCCGCGCGTGGGGCCGGTCACGATGCGCTTCAAGCCGAGGTGCTCCACCTTGCAGGGATCGCCCTCCGATCGGACCGGATGCGTGCAGGCCGCGACCCACTTGCCGTCCAGCCGCACCGGCGGCGATACCGCCCTTGACCAGTGTCCGCCGGGTGATGCGCATGCGCTGTCCGTCGGCCATGAAACCCTCCCTCCCGTTATCTGAGTATGGTGCGGCTTTCGGATCGTCCGGCCGCGGCGCTCTCCCCGCCGGCTGCCTTGAATGGCTTGACGTGGCCGGCAATTTGTTCGATTAACGAACAACAGTTCG
>Ga0210114_1000284_pt1 | contig 13028 bp, 15 predicted proteins | sample MayberryNW_TuleA_FD_185524 | JGI IMG/M metagenome (GOLD analysis project Ga0210114, IMG submission 185524) | Wetland microbial communities from San Francisco Bay, California, USA, that impact long-term carbon sequestration - MayberryNW_TuleA_D2... | ecosystem: Environmental > Aquatic > Marine >...
CTCTGAATGCGAACCGATCCAGAACCACAATAAGTCATCGCCAGCTTCGACAGCCAGTGCTCGGTATTGCAAACCAACGCGGACAGCGCGGTACTTTCCAACTTTCTTATAAAATGGAGAGACGGGTGTACAGGGTTTGACTTCAAAAGTTCGTAATTCTTATCGGCAAGATTGCGAACTGAGCGCGGAAGGGTTCGATAGCAAGCCCAAAAGCTTGGAGCAGCAAAATGTCTCAAATCTCCTTACTCTTTCCAGCGCGATGTGCTGCGAGAGCTTCTTCGGCAAGCTTATCTAGCTTTCCTTTTCTAACATCCTCTTCGATTTGCCGATCCCAAACTTGAGCGTCAAACTCAAGGAACCATTTGCGAAAAGCGGCAAGTTCGGCCGGGGTGAGAGCTTTGACTTCTTGTTCGATATTTTCGACTTTGCTCATAAAAACCTCAGGTCTGCAACGTGAGCAGAGTTTACGACTGGGGGCTAACGCCGGATTAGGGCCAAACTGCACCAGTCTCTCAGGCTTTGCTTATTCGATATTACGCCGCCTACCTTGCCGGAGTCGAGCACAAAGGTTTCCATTTACACGAGCTGTTGGCGGTCACTTTCAAGGTCTACTGCAGAAATCCCGGGACGGTCCGCTAACGGCCCAAAGCTGCGGGCGAAAACCGCTTGGCAAGCGGGCCGCTGTGCTGCGGTTGTTAAGTCCTCTGCGCAATGACGTACAGATGCAGCTCTGGATGTTGATCGTATTCCAGGTGCCTGCAGATGCATCCGGCCTCGGATATGAGCTTCAGCAGGTTCGGAATCCCGAGGACGCTGTAGTACATCTGCGGACCCATGGCCGAATCCACTTTTTCGGACGGCGCATCCAGCCCGCCTGTCGTAAAGATACAGACACCTCCTGCGGTCAGGCCGTGCAGGATCTTCTTCAACACAGGCTCTTGCTCCCTCAAAGGAATATGCCAAATGCTATCCCATGCCGAGATGAAGTCGTACTTTCTCGGAAATTTCCATTCGCAGATATCGGCGTGATGGAATGTGACGTTCGGATGGCGCTGTTTCGCCAGTTCGATCATCCGACTCGAGATATCGAGACCCTCTACGTCAAAGCCTTCTCGGATTAAAAGATCGATGATTCTCCCGCTGCTTCCACAACCGATATCGAGGGCGCGGCGTTTTTCTTTTAAGAAAGCGATAGCGCGTTTGTGCTGCTCGATGCCATTGTCTCGCGGGAATTCATCGCTGTTCCACTGTTCGGCGAGCTGATCGTAGCTTTTCGCGATCTCGCTTGGAGTCATGTGACACGTCAGGCGTGATTGCCGGCGACTCGGCCGGCTCAATTCAACCCGAGAACCGCTTTGATGCGCGGCGCGGCCTTGATCCCCTCCTCTCGCATCAGCACTGCATAGGATTCGTTGGGCCAGTCGTCGAATGCGGTTTTGTAGCCGGGCCGCTCACCGATCTTTTCGAACCATGCGGCGATATGGGGTCGTTTGTCCCACAGGAACTGAAGCTGGAGATCTTTCAGTCGCAAAATATACGGCGCATAGCCGATATCGGCCAGGGAAAAACTGCTTCCCGCCAGCCAAGGCGACGAACTCAGCGTCAATTCCATATCGGACAGCAGCTTTTCGAATCTCTGCGCGGCATCGGCAAAATAAGAAGAATCGACGCCCTTGTGGACATTTTCCCAGCTCTCCGCGCGTTTCTTCGGGTCGGGGATTTTGTCGTGCAGCGCCTTCAAGGCCTCGGTGCCGAGGGCGAGCTTCTGATGGCGAAACGCGATGGCGTTGCTGATCGTTCGGGTCGCGGCGTGGACGCTTTCATCGAGCTGTTTGGTCCACAGCCGCATGCGCGCCCGCTCGACCGGATCGCGCGGGCTCAGCGGCGGTTCCGGATAGGCGTCGTCGAGGTATTCGCAGATCACCGTGGACTCGATGATCACGTTGCCGCCGTCGACCAACGTCGGCACCACGGCATTGGGATTGAGCTTGACGTACTCTGGCTTCTGCTGGTCGCCGGCGCGCAAGTTCAAATGGCGGCTTTTCCACTGAAGCGCTTTCTCGCCGAGCGCAAAGCGCACCTTCTGCGCGCAGACGGACATATCGTTGTGATAAAGTTCGATCATGCGCCGATCCTACTACGATTTTATGCCCTGCCAAAACTCGATCCGGTCACCCACTGATGCGTTCGGCGGTGTCCGCCGTGGTGTCTAGCTTTGCTTCTTTAATGGATTCGTTCCAGTAGTCCCCAAAACTCAACGCCGCAAGTTGATTTTATTTTTTCGTTGCGCGAGACTACGCCCGATTCTGATTGGAAAGGAAGTTTTGATGTTTCCTAATAGTGGTTTTGTTCTGTTTGTCGCCGTCGTTGCAACGCTTGCGGCAAGTTGCTCCAAGCAGGAAGCGGTGGAACAGAGTCCGGTCGAGCGCGGCAAATATCTCGTAGTTGTGGGCGGATGCCACGATTGCCATACGCCTAAAATCCAGGGTCCGGAAGGCACGCCGACGTTGGACACGAGCCGATTACTTGCCGGACATCCCGCCGATCTTCCGGCGCCGTCCTGGTCGCCTAGCGATCTGGCACAAAAGAACATCGCCGCAGCGACCAATCCGTCGCTCACGGCATGGGCCGGACCGTGGGGCGTAAGCTTCGCGATCAATCTGACGCCTGACAAGGAAACCGGCATTCAGGAGTGGAGCGAGGAGCTGTTCATCCGGATGGCGCGCACGGGCAAACACCAGGGGCAACCGAACGGGCGGAATATATTGCCGCCGATGCCATGGTTCAACATGAAGGACATGCCGGATGCCGACCTGAAGGCGATTTGGGCTTATCTCAGAAGCCTCCCGCCGGTAAAAAACCAGGTGCCTTTGCCGCAGCTTCCGGGCGCGCCGGCGAGCAGCCCCGGATCGTAAATCGATCCGCCGCCTCAAAGTTCACTCTTGTATTTCGTAATGGCTATCAATAGGCCTGCAGGAGGCGGGTAGTCGTATGTGCTCCTCCAAAATTCGGAAAAAACAACCGTGATGGAGAGAGAAGCTGAGGGTCTACCATCGGAATTGCAGGTAGCGGCACTGGAGAGATTCTAGTATAGAAGTTGCTGACGAGGGTGTGGCTGTGGGGTCAGTGGCCTGTTGATTCAGGCTCGCAAAGGCCTGAAATGCTGCCCTCGTCACCTGCATCATCTGAGGGGTCGACCGGGATGGTGCCATATTCTCACCGAATACGTGGCTCTGTAAGTAGACGAGACCGAAAGATGATGAATCGATCTTGTTCTGCAGAAGGAGGGCTACGTGTCAGAGAAAAAACCAGTAGAGCTTCGGGTCAGTGTGGATGTGGGGTATCGTCGCCACAGCGTGGCGATCGGATTACCGAGCGGAGAGGTGTTGGAAGAATTTGAGATAGCCCACCGGCCCGAAGGGTTTGAGCAGTTTTTTTCTCGCATAGAGAGACATCAGAAAGTCAGAAACTGCGAGGTGGCAGTGGCAATGGAAGGGTTCAATGGTTGCGCCCGGCCATTAGATCGTATGGTTCGTCGGCGCGGCTACCGGTTCTATAACATCAACAACTTAAAGTTGGCGCGATTTAAGGAGATCTTTCCTGGAGCGGCCAAGAGCGATCGGATCGATGCGCGCAAGGGATTAGAGCTGTTTCAGCTAAGCGATCATCTGCCGCTGGCCAAGGAAGTCTTGCAGGAGGTGAAGGGAACACCAGAGGAGAACGAGGTTCTCAAGCGGCTCACCCGGCGGCGGCGCAGGTTAGTGGATGAACGGGTACGCGTGATTAGTAATCTTCAAACCGATCTGCAAGCGGTCTGCCCTGGACTGTTAGAAAGTACCAAGAACGCCGGCAACCAGTGGTTTTGTTGCCGTAGGGAAGAAGAAAGGAAATGTTGTTCGTATCGGTGGTAAGGAGATCAGGCTATGAAAACAATCAAACTTGAAAGCGCTTCGCGCTCGCTGGCCGCATACGCGAAGGAATTGGATGACCAAATAGTAGTCGTCACCGATCGCAATAAACCTGTCGCCGCCGTTGTTCCATTAAAGAACGTGGATCGAGAATCACTAGCCCTGAGCTCGCATCCAGAGTTTCTGGAAATAATCGAGAAGTCGCGCCGGCAATTTGCTGCTGGCGATACTTTATCCTTAGAAGAAATGAAACGCGCAGTTCTGCCTCGCAGTAGCGGCTAACCAAAGGATGCAGCGAAGACGAAAGACCCATCGCTCATCCTAACATTATACACGCTGCCCGTATGGAGTGGTGGGCGACATGAAACCGCGCCAACCGCTTCGGCTTCGTGGGCCGATCGCTGTGCTGTTTCGGCGCATGCATTACTTCGCGCTACAAAGTACATTACGGGACGAACAACTTCGTGACTCATGAAAGAACACGAACATACACCGAGGCAAGACAATGGCAGGAAACATGGAAGGCGGTGGCGGACGACCGAGGAGCCGTTGGAGAATAGCGGGCTGGGCCGCCGCAGCGCTCATACTGCTGCTGCCCTTGTTTGCGATGCAGGTCACCGATCAGGTCGTCTGGGACGTGGCCGATTTCGCTATCTTCGGCGCCCTTCTGCTCGGTGCTGGTGTCACCTATGAGTTGGCAGCGATGATGACAGGCAATGCCGCGTACCGATCCGCCATCGGCGTCGCGCTCGCGGCAGCATTCATCCTTGTCTGGCTGAGCCTCGGAGTCGGCATCATCGGGGCTGATGGCGACCCCGCCAACCTGATGTATTTCGGGGTGCTCGCGGTCGGAATCATCGGCGCCGCAATCGCGCGCTTTCGACCCCGCGGGATGGCACGCGCGTTATTCGCCACGGCACTAGCTCAGGCGTTGGTCGCCGGTATCGCGCTGATCGCCGGCCTGGGCTACCCGTGGAGCGGACCCCTCGAGATTTTGGCGCTAAACGGGTTCTTCGTCGCGTTGTTTGTCGGATCGGCCTGGCTGTTTCGGCGTGCTGCCCTCATTTGGTAGTGGGTTCGGCATCGGGATTAGAATAACCCTCTCGCACCAACGTCCGAGAACTGTAAACGCATGTTAGCGAGCTCATTGAATCGAATTTTGTGGAACATCAGCAGTTCAAAACTCCTCGATGACGGAGCGGAGCCTGTTCGTTAGCGCCTGTCCATGTTATCCTCCCTTCGCCCGAGCTGCTTTCGCCCCATACGATCTGAATGGTCAACGCGCCTGAGCGAACACACGCCCTTTTTGATCCCCAACTCGATGATCGTTTTCACTTCGGCCGGCGAGTTTTTCGCGCAGTAATACCCGCTTAACATTCTTCCGTCTTTGGCAATCATTCGTATTGGCATGCCGTTGTACCTCTCAAAGTAGAGCCTGCAACGGGTAGCGTTGGGCAAGCCTTGCCGAGTTAAAATTTCGAGATTCTCACAGACTGCGCCGTACTTCGTGAAACAGCAGGCGCCGCATAGATTACAGTCGCCGGTTAACTGCATCGCGCTCAGCCTTAGCAGGGCTGTTGAAAAAGGTCCACTCCGGGTCCGTGTCTACTTGCCTTAGTCTACTAACTCTTTCCGCAGCGTCCCGCTATATCCGATGGATGGCAGGCAAGAAATTTGGCCGCCTGAGAAGCAAGGTAGCCGTGCTCCAACACTACTTCGCAATGAATCGGTCTTGGCAGAGTCGATCTAGCGAAGGACTCTCCTGAGCACCCGCATCATGTTGCCGCCGAGGATTTTTCCGATGCTTTCCGCCGAATAGTTTCGTCCACTGAGCTCAGCCTCGAGGTTTTCCCGGTCGAGTAGCTTGGCACCGATGCCGTCGCGCCGGTAGATTCGGTCTTCGCTCCAGTCGCGCTTGGCGAAATCCGCGGCGAACGACGGCAAGTAGGGCGCGATGCGTTTGGTGTCTTTGTACGAGCGGTGCCAATCGTCCTGGGCCGAGACACCGACGTGATCGATGCCGACTAGCTTGACGCAGTAGTCGGTCCAATCGGTATACTCGGCCACGCTCGTGTTGGCACGCACGTCCTGGCAGATCACGCCGCCCTTTTTTGCCGCGGCGACGATCAATGGATCGGGGGCGCTGCGCGGCCGATTGAACAACGCCCGGCTGGTGGAGTGGCTGAAGATCACCGGCTGCTCGGATATTTCGATCGCTTCCATCGTCGTGCGATCGCCAGAGTGCGACAAGTCGATGACGATGCCGAGCTGGTTCATCCGCTCGATGGCCTTCTTCCCGAGGGAGGTGAGGCCGGTGTCCACTTCGGACGCATAGCCGCAGCCGTAGTAGCTGTTCTCGTTGAAAGCGAGCGCCAAGCAGCGCAGGCCGAGATCGAAGAAAGCATCCAGCAATCGTAAGCTGTCGCCCAATGGCTTGGGATTTTGCAGACCGAGCAGTACGCCGACTTTGCCGCGATTGTCTTTCCGTTCCAGATCAGCCGCACTCCGCAGAACGTAAGCCTGCGGATGCTCGCGCACGATCGATTTGACCGCCTCGAAGTTTTCGATGCTTTCGAGCGTATCGTCCCAGGTGAGGTTGGCAGTGCAGCCGACGATGCCGACCCCTTGCGCGCGCAGTCGGTCGATGAACGCCGGCGAGAGATCTTCCGGCCAGGGTGCACCGAGGCAGTTGACGATAGTTTGCTGCAGGCTCGTTGTACTCATGGCAAATTTACCTCCCGCTTTTTTCATCAAAGTGAATGAGCGTCGTGTTGGGCGAGCCAATCGTAGGGGGCAGGTTTCAAACCCGCCCTTTGTATACACGCCGACTCTTGTTTCCGTCCTTCCGCGTTATCGTCACTGGATTCGGCATTCGCCGGTATGACGAAGTCTCGGTAAGGCGACGCCTAGTGGAAATTGAGACTTCTTGCAAGCCGCGTAATGACCAAAAAGCAGATCCTTCACCAGGATGACAGTTCGAATGAAGTGCCAGTTTTTAAAAGCCGTCGCGGATCCGCTAAAAACGAATCACGACCACGGTTCCAATGCTTTGAGCCAATCTTTGACTTGCTTTGATCGCGTGTGATAACCCGAGGTCATGTCAATATCATCTTCACAGTTTACCGGCGAGGTCGGCATTCACTACCCGCTGCACGTCCTCAACCGCTACTCGCTTCCCGAGCTGATCACTCTTGCGGAGCGAGCGTTAACAACTTTGGGGCCGTTCAATTTCACCCGGGTGTGGACCAACGACAATCTCGAGTATCGCAGCGTGCTGGCGAGCTCGGCGGCAATCCTGGCGCGTCTCCCCGTAAAGCTCGGAACGGCGGTTGCCGTCCCCTACTTTCGCAATCCCGTCGATGTCGCCATGGCCTTCGCCACCATGTCCGAGCTGGCGGGCGGGCGAGATATTTCTCTCGGGCTCGGTCCCGGTTCCAGATCGATCCTGACCCGGCACGTGGTTAGGACGAAACCCATGATGATCATGGCTGAGCTGGCGGTGGCGCTGCGAACCTTGTTCGCCGGTGAGACGCTGAAGACGAGCGCTATTCCCGTACTGGCGGAATATTTTCACTTGAATGCAGAACATTATGCGTTGCGCTTTAAGGCGCCCGCGCCGATTTATCTTTACTATGGCCCGAGCCTGTTGAAACCCACAGTGCTCGATCTGATCGCGCGCCACTTCGATGGCGTCATCCTGCAAACGCTCTATGGTATCGATGATATGGAAGCTTCACTCGCGCGACTCGACTCCGCGCGCGCGCAAGCCGGCGCGGCGCAACCGCTGCGCAAAACCATGCTCATCAACGCTTCTGTATCGCGCGACAGTCATGCCGCAAAACAACATGCCAAGCGATTCGTGTCGCACATCGTTTCGGGTTGGCCCGATGACGTGCTCGCCGCCAAAGGCATCGATCCGAACGCGATCCGGGCGGTGCGTCAAGCCTACGCGGAAAATCGCGGCGTGGATCATGCGTCGTCACTGACACCGGACGACGCGGTCGATAGACTGATTATCGCCGGAACTCCGGAACAGTGCATTGGCCGGCTTCGAAACCTGTTTCAACTCGCCGCGCGCCATGGTTTCAGCGAAATAACCATCGGAGTTCCCCTTGGACCCGACGTTCCCGAGGCGATCGATCTTTGGGGGAATGAAATCTTCCCAGCGCTCCAGATTCGGGACAGTGTCATGCGCGCTTAGCTCATTCGTCGGACTGCAGTCCAGTTAGAGAGACGCGTAACCACTCTAGTTGCCGCCGCTCCATCCGTGTAAGTTAAGCCGCCACTCGCCGGACTCTCAGGATCTCTGACTGCTTTAAAATTCGCGTAAAACCCGCCGTTTGCTTGCCGATCGCGCGCAAAAAAAACCTGTAACACTCAATTACAACGTGCCACGCGACGGGAATTTTTTCGTCGGCGATTGCTGATACCGCCACTTGGCACTGCCATTGCGATTTTAAACGCCAGTAATTCTTTCGCGCATTGTGCGCTCGATGGCTGTGTTTATGTTTCCCAGCATCTGGTCACAATTCAAGATCAATCTGCTGCTACAAATCTTCGACGGCCTGTTTACCTATCACGTGCTCACCCTGGGTGTGCCGGAATTGAACCCGCTTGTTCGCAACGCGATTTACAGCTGGGGAGAAGTCTGGGGCCTCGTCTACTGGAAACTGTTAGCGTGCGTCTTGCTGGGATTGATCTTCGTGCTGCGGCATTTCAGGGAGAGCCTGACTTTGAAAGCGCTCACCCTAACATCAACGGTTTACGGTTGCCTTTTGGTGGTATCGGTCTATCACTTTCTGCGCGATCTCTTTACCTAAGTGATTCCATTGCGCGCTGATTCCAATCGGTACACCCGCGCCGCCGTATTGTGAAACAGCGCCGCGCGCTCGCCGGCGGAATATTTTTCCGTGATTCGTTTGAAACTGTTCCAAAGATTCACGTAAGAGGTGGAGAGTTTCTCCACCGGAAAATTGCTTTCGAACATGCAACGATCGGCTCCGAGCTTTTCAATGCACCATTCGAAGTAGGGTTTCAAAGCCGCAGCGAGCTCGGCCGACGAGGGCTTGACCACGCGCTCGTGCCAGTCGTAACCCGAACGAAGGGAACCGACGCCGCCGAGTTTTACAAAAACGTTCGGACAACTTGCCAAGGCGCCAATCCCTCGACTCCAGACTTGGAATACTTCGTCGCGCTTTCCCGCGTAGGGCCCGACCCCTAGCGGGGCGCCGATATGATTGAGAATGATCGTCACATCGGGAAACGCGCGCGCCAGGTCTGCGAGCTCCGGCAGCTGCGGGTGATAGAGCCAGGCATCGAAGCTGAGATTGAGCTTACCCAAGCAGCCAAAGCCCCGGCGGAATTGACTATCCGCGAGCAAACCCGCCGGCGCATCGGTTCGCAGCGCGCTGCTCGCATCCCAGATCGTCGAGTGGCGAACGCCGCGAAAACGATCTGGGCTTGCCGCTCCATGCGCTTCGAGCACCGCGGCCACCTTGTCTCCCAGAGTTAGATCGGCATGCCCGACGATGGCCACCGCGACCCGCGTTTCGATCGCCGGATCGGCGTCCACTCGACTCGCCACCTGATCGAGAAATTCCGTCTCACCGACCGGCCGTAACTCTTCAGGGCCCCCTTGGCGATAAGAGTAGCGGCATTCGACTGCGACGGTCGAAACCACGTTGTGACCGCTACCTAGGTCCTGGAGCAACTCGCCAAGCAAATAATCTTTCGGCGGCCGCTCCCACAGGTGATGATGCGAATCGCAGATCGGCAGCTCGGGATCAATCGCGAATTCGGCGGCTGCTCCAGGGTCGGGGGTTTCAGTTGGCATTTTGCGACGCCTCCGAATGTAGGGCGGGGTTTCAAACCCGCCCGGTTTCCGCGCAATCAAAAATAGGGCAGGGGCACGTTTGAAACGTGCCCCTACCGAATTCATCCGCGGCGGTGTGGCGATTCCGATGTAGGGGCGACCGGCCGGTCGCCCCTACATATCATCGATGCCATCGCGAATGCCGGGATCGTATTCATATCGTAACATCGCGGGCGGGTTTCAAACCCGCTCCTACACCTGCCAGGGCTCCATCGCGCCGGCACGTTTCCCACCTGCGGGCCGTAATGGATTCTCCCGGTCGTTTTCCCAACCCACCGGGTTGTTTAAAATGTATTCGCGAACGCGCAGCAGTTCCGCATCGCTGCGAACCACATGTTCGTAATAGTTGCGCTGCCACACCGGCGCGCCGGGCGTTCGACGTAAGTTATTGATCCGCTTGGTCACTGCGGATTTGAAACCGGCGACAAAGGCGCCTAGGGAACGCGGCGGCGGACCGTTGCGTAGGGGCGACCGGCCGGTCGACCCTATATCCGCGTGGATTATGTTTACAATACCGTGACTATGGTTGGGCATGACAACAAAGACATCCAATCCAATCTCGCGGCGTATGACAGCGGATTTCTGCCATTCGTTCTCGACGATACGTCCGAATTCGTTCAACCAAGCTTTACCGTCGCTAATCTCCGCGAACAGCATGGCCCGTGCATGCGCGACGATGGTAATGAAATACGCGCCGGGCTGCGTGTAGTCGTATTCCCGCAGCCGGATCGACCGACGGCGCTGTTTTTCCACACCGGTTTTCATCGCCTGCTGTCTATCGGCAAACCAGTACATAGCGCAATATTTCCCAGCAACGTAGGGGCGACCGGCCGGTCGCCCCTACCGAATCCGCCACGCCTGGGGCAGCGCAAAATGTATCGCCAACATCGCCAGCGTGCCTGCCGCGGCCATTAAAATCACCGCCCACTCCGTGCCGCAGAGCGCCGCCAACGAACCGATCGCCATGCTTCCTAGCGTCATCACCACCTGGCTCATGTGGAAAAGCGCGATGGCGCGCCCGCGAAACTCCGCCGGTGAATAGCTTTGAATCACGGTTTGCACGAGCGCGTGAGAGCAGACGTTGGCGAATCCGACGATGATCATGAGCGCCATCGACAACTGAAACCAGGGCGACGCGGCAAATGCGACGACCCCGAGGCCGTATAACGCGACGCCGCCGAGCATGAACAAACCGCGCGGCATGCGGTCGCCGAAAGTGGCGATCATCATCGCGCTCCCCAGGGCCCCGATGCCCATGGCCGTCAGAAGAAATCCCTGGCCGGAAGCGCCGACGTCGAGAATATCCCGGGCAAAGACCGGCAAGAGCGTGGTGAACGGCACGATCAATAGCGAAGCAAACATCACCACAAGGAGCGCGGTGCGCACCTCGAGGTTGCGCCAACTGAACTTCCAACCTTCGACGATGCTCGCGGCGAAGGAATCGGTGTGGCCGGGTCGGCCGCCTGCCCCCGAAGCCGCCGCCGCGTGCAAGCGCAATGTCCAATAAGTGGCGAGAAAGTAGAAAATCGCCTGGGTGGCGAAAGCGCCGCCGGTGCCGAACGCGACGATCAGCACTCCGGCGAGCGCCGGCCCCGTGCTCCTGGCCACATTGAAGATGATCGAGTTCAGACCGATGGCGTTGGTGAGGCCTTCCCTTGGCACTACGTCGCCGATGATGGCGGCCCGTGCCGGTTGTTGAAAGGTCTGGACACAAGCCATGGCAAAAGCGGTCACGTAGACATGCCAGGGCTGGATTTGACCCGCAAAGATCAGTATCGCGAGCGCTCCGAACATGGCGCCGTCGATGATTTGGGCAATCAGAATCTGCGTCTTGCGCGAATAGCGATCGGCGGCGCTGCCCGCGATGGGCGACAAGAATAGAATCGGAATCGCCTGCACGCCGCGCACCAGGCCGAGCTGCACCGTGGAGTCGGTCAGCTCGTAGATCAGCCACCCGCGCGTCACCTGATCCATCCAGAACGCCATCGATGTAAACACATGGCCGAACCAGAGGAGGCGGTAATCGCGATATTTGAGCGACGCCAAAGCGCGCAGGCGCAGCAGGGCGGCTAGCGGCTGCCACGCGCCGGCGGAAGTCGATTGGGCGCTATTAAGCGCTTCGTCTCCGCCGCTGTCTTTATCCGGGATCGGCGAATTCAGAAAAAACTCCGAGGCGGTATGAACGAAATTTCACAACGCGGTCTCCTGCCTATAACACGCCCCCGAGTTACGCGTCCAGCCGTTGGAAATGATCGCTGATGATTCAATCACACTGAAGTACTTCGAAGATCATTGATTGGTAAGATATACGGACAGGGCGAGTCGTGGAATGCCCGGAGGCCACGAGTCAAAGACGCTTTCACAGACGGAACCGTTCAAAGAGCGGAGCGGGTGGTGCCGCTGGAGCACGGACACATCGCCCGCGCACGTCGTCGAGATATTTTTGAAATCCCCACCGAGCGATGGTGGCGAATTGCTATTTAAACAGGCCTTCTTTCTCCAGCTTCCGCACCCCGCGCTCATCGACCAGATCTTCAGCCTTCAGCTTGCTGAACTTGGGATCGATGCGGCTCAAAATGCGTACCGTGTTGCGCACGCCGTCGACCGTGGGAAATATTCTCCGGCTGTAGAGCGACCGTATCGCCTCATAACCGGCAACGCCGCCCTCGACCTGCGGCAGGCGCAACCATTTCATCAAGATACAAGGCTCGTTCGACAGATCGACACGGATTCAAGAGCCGGCGAACAAGCAAAGCGTCGTATGCCTCGCCAACTACGCGACGCCACGATCGCCGCAAGAACCGAAGCAAAATCACGAGAAATCCGCACTCCCATCACTCCAGTACTCCATCGCTCCAACCCTTCCTCTTTCTCACCGTATCGTTCGCGCCTTGGGATCGAAGACGAAGAGCCCCACCATGCAAAGCGTGCCGACGATGCTCATCGCCGCCGCGGCCCAAGGCGCGCCGATCGCCGCCGACAAGGCGCCGATGAGCGTGCCGCCAAGAAGCAATAACACCTGATTCATGTGAAAAATCGCGATCGCCCGGCCGCGAAACTCGGGCGGCGAGTAACTTTGAATGACGGTTTGCACGAGCGCGTGGGAACTCACATGGCAAAGTCCAATGGCCGCCATCAAAACCATCGACAGCGAGAACCAGGGCGACGCCGCGAAAAACACCACGAGCACGCCGTAGAGCATGACGCCGACCAACATCAGGATGCCGCGCGGCATGCGGTCGCCGAAG
>Ga0210114_1000285_pt1 | contig 13013 bp, 11 predicted proteins | sample MayberryNW_TuleA_FD_185524 | JGI IMG/M metagenome (GOLD analysis project Ga0210114, IMG submission 185524) | Wetland microbial communities from San Francisco Bay, California, USA, that impact long-term carbon sequestration - MayberryNW_TuleA_D2... | ecosystem: Environmental > Aquatic > Marine >...
CGTCGATCGCAGGGACCCGGCGGCGCCGCGCCTCGTGGACGTCGCCGATTCGCTCTGGCGCGGTCGCGACGGCGCCTCGACTTGGGCCTCGCTCGAGCTGGCGCGCGTGTACGAGCAGCAGGGTCGGGTGGACCGCGCGCTCCGCGCGGTGCGCCGCCGCTGGATCCCGATGGGCGAGCCCGAGCCGGCCGGTCTCGCCGAGTCCTATCGCGTGGAGGGCAGGCTCGCGGCGCTGGCCGACGACAAGATCGGCGCCATGCGGGCCTACCGGAACTACCTGCGGCTGCGAGTCGACCCGGAGCCGTCGCGCATCGCGCAACTCGACAGTGTGCGGGCCGAGCTGCGTGCGCTCGGCGATCTGAAGGTGGGATCGTAGGCAGCCGTGTCTCCAGGTGCCGACGAGTCCCTCCGACGCGTCATCGGCCCGGCGGGTCTCGCCGCCAGCATCGTCAACATCGTCGTCGGCGGGAGCATCTTCGTGCTGCCGGCCGTCCTCGCCCGCGAGCTTGGCACCGCCGCTCCCGCGGCGTACCTCACCGGCGCCGTGGTGATGGGTCTCGTGACCCTCGCCTTCGCCGAGGCGGGGCGGAGAACGGTCCGGAGCGGCGGCCCCTACGCATACGTGGAGAGCGCGTTCGGGAGGTACCCGGGGTTTCTGGCGGGACTGCTGACCTGGCTCGCGGTGGTCTTCGCCTGCGCCGCGGTCGCCGCGGCGCTGGTGGATTCGCTGAGCACGATGCTCCCGGTGCTGCGGCTGCCGGTCGCGCGCGGCTCCGCGCTGGTCCTGCTCTTCGCGGTGCTGGCCGTGGTCAACATCCGGGGAGTCGTCGCCGGCACCCGGCTTGCCTCGGCCGCGGCGATCGCCAAGTCCGCCGGGCTCCTCCTGTTCGTGCTGCTCGCCGCCCGCTACGTCCGAGCCGACAATCTCGACTGGAGCTGGCCCACTGAGGCCGGCGGCCTCGGGCGGGCCACGGTCCTGACGATGTTCGCACTCGCCGGCATGGAGGTGCCGCTCTGCGCGGGTGGCGAGATCCGCGATCCAGCGCGTACGGTGCCCCGCGCCCTGGCCGGCGCGCTCGCGTTCGTGGTCCTGTTGTACGTCACCATCCACCTCGTCTCGCAGGGAGTGCTGGGGGCGGGTCTCGCGGATTCAGAGGCGCCGCTGGCCGACGCCCTGGCGAAGGGAGGGCAGGGCGGTCGCGCACTCTTGCTCGCCGTCGGCGGCATCTCGATGTTCGGCTATCTCGCCGGTGACACGCTAGGCGCCTCGCGCATTCTCTTCGCGTTCGGCGGGGATGGTCTCCTCCCACGCCGGCTGGCCGCCGTTCACCCGGTGACGCGCGCGCCTCACGTCGCGATCATCGTGCACGCGCTGGCTGCGGCGCTCCTCGCCATGACCGGCTCCTTCGCGGTGCTGGCCCCGATCGCGAGCGTCGCCATCATCGTGGTCTATCTCGGCTGCTGCGCGGCGGCGTGGGCCCTGGCCGAGCGGTCCGGGCTCCTCGCCGCGGTCGTCCCCTCGCTGGCGATTGCTGCGCTAGTCTGGGTGGCCTCTCACAGCACGGGTACCGAGTTTCTGGCCGTGGGAGGGGTGGTGCTGGTGGGGAGTCTGGTTTATCTCGTGGGGCGGCGTATCACGGCGTGATCCCGAGCGAAGTGCCTCAGTCGCCCCGGGCAATTCCGTGGGCTTCCTCGGAGAATGTTTCGGGATCGACATCGGTCTCGTTCGGCCAGACAATCGCCTCCGACTCTGGGTCCGACCGCACCTGGGCGAACAGACAGGGATTCCGGAAGCTCGGCCAACACGCCGTCGCTCGCTTCGACCCTCGGAGGGTGTCGATGGCACCGATTGTCCCGCCCTGGTCTCCGAGGAGCGATGTTGGTGTGCGAAGCGAGGGATCGTGACGGGCACGCTCCCTCGCGTCGTTCCAAAGTCAGTGGCAGGAATCCCCCCCCGAGTCCCGCACCACGCCGTTGATGTTGATGAACTGCCACCGATAGTGCGCAGGCCACAGAGTCAGCTTCAGCACGCCCCACTCTCTGATCCGCTTCCGAGGCGCTGGAGCCGGATTCTCGACGAACCGCATCAGGTTCCCCCCACCGGTGCCAACGACGAACTCGCGGATGCCGCGCTCCAGGTCCACCGCGCCGTAGGGAGTGAGCTCGGGGAACCGCTCGTACACATGGGCGTGTCCGTTGACGACGACGTCCGCCCCACCGCTGTAGAGAACCTTCCACCACGGCCGGATCCTTCCGAAGGGCACGACCGAGGCGTTGCTGGTATACATAGGCGAGTGCCAGATCGCCAGCGTGCACTTCCGCGGCGCTGCGGCCATCTCCCGACGCATCCAGGCAGCCTGGTCCTCGAGATTGCGATGGGCGTTGCCGACGAAGATCCGCCAGCCCGCCAGGTCCAGGCTGTAGTTGCCACGGCCGCGGTGACCGGCTCGCCCCGAATCCACGCCGACTCCGTTGAAGTAGTCGTAGTGCGCGGTGCCGGCGGAATCCTGGTTCAGCTCGTGATTGCCGATCGTGGCCCACGTGCGGCTCTTGAACCTGCCCCACGTCTGGTCGTAGCACTCGAATTCGGCGGCCGTCCCGTGAATGCCGGCGTTGTCACCGAGGATGATCACCTTAGCGTTCGGGAACCGTTCGACCAGGCGGGCCGTGGCCGGCGCCTGGTTGTATCTCCCGCAGTTGGCGTGCATGTCCCCGGCGAGCACGAGAACCACCGAGTCCGTCGCGGCCGCCGCCGGCATCCTGTTCTCGTCGGACGCTCCGGACCCCGCCGGAGACATGACGTCACTCTCACAGCTTGTCATGGCCACCAGTGCCCCGCCAAGCAGAAGACTGCCCGCAAGCACTCGGAAGGGTGTGCGCATATTTCCTCCTGCCCGGTTTCTCGAGGTTGCTCGTGTGGAGTGGGTACACTCCAACGCGACGCAGTATCGAGCGGGTGGCCTGAAAGGGGCGGGAATCGGGTGTGAATGTCTCTTCAGATCGCCGGTCGCGGTCATGAACAGCCCGTCGCCGGTGCCGGGGCTCGGGATGACCGAGCCGTCCGTGGATCTGTTCCCGGTGCCGATGATCGTCTGGGACATCGGGTCCCACGGACGACCGCACTCGGTCACGGTATGTGGCGGGGCGGCCCTGATCGCAAATCAGCTGTCCTGTTAACAGACGGAAAGCGGACGCAAGGATACCTCATCCCGAGCGCAGCGAGGGACCTTGCTCGTCCTGGCAAGATCCCTCGCTGCGCTCGGGATGACAGGGCCCGGCTTCCGCCTCATCTCGTATCCCGCATTGCCCGCCCCAGCGCCGCCACGAAACCGTCCGGCTGCTCCAGCGCCGGATCGTCGCCGGCACCTTCCACGATGTAGAGCGGCCAGCCATACCGCGCGCTCGCCTGCTCCGCCACCGACAGGTTGGTCGCCAGGTCGTGCCGACCCCAGATCAAGGCGACCGGGATCTCAATCCGCTTCAGCTCCGACGGCGGCATCGCCGGCAGGCCGAACTGCTCCATGATCGTGTGCAGGGCACTGTTGCCCTCGGGCGAACGCACCCGCTCGAGCGAGTAGCTGATGAAGGTCTGCCACTGCTCGCCCAGCTCGCTCCGCACCCGATTCGCATCGTGGGCGCAATAGCGCCAGAGGCCGGCGAACGTCGTCGCATCCGGCTCGGCGAGGAAGGCGTTCAACGCTCCCGCGAACTCCGGCGACGGCTGGAACGACACCAGACCGAGCGTATCCACCAGCACCAGCCGGGCGATGCGGCGGTGCCGGCTCGCCGCGAGTCGAGCCGCGATCGGACCGGCGACCACGTGGGCGACGACGGTCGCCGGCTCGGGGCAGGTCTCCTCCAGCAGCTCCCCGAGCCAGCGGACAAAACGATCCGCCTCCAGCGTCCCGTGCGTGACGGCCGAGGCTCCGTGACCCGGGAGGTCGGGCGCGATCACCCGGTGCCCGCGAACCAGGTCCGGAAGCACGCGGAGCCACTTGACCGCGTGCTCGCCGGGCCCGTGGAGCAACACGAGCGGTGGACCCTCGCCCCCCTCCAGGATCGGTGTGGAAATGCCGGCCAGATCCAGCCGCCGCTCGTCGACGGGTAATCCCTCGAGGAGCCGCTCGCGGCCCTGCAGTACGACGTGTGTCATCATCCCCCCCATGGCGTGTGACCCGAAGGTGAGGACGGCACGAACACCTCGCATCGGGAGAACGACGCAGCGGGAGGGGTGGCTGCAGGTGGGTATTTCTATGTAGCGACGACTCCGTGGCGGAAGGCGTACGCTGTTGCGGCGGAACGGCTCGACAGGTCGAGCTTGACGAAAAGGTTGCTGACGTGGCGGGCGACCGTCTTCTCGCTGATGCCGAGCCGGTCCGCGATCCCCCGATTGGTGAGGCCGGCCGCTATCAGCCGCAGCACTTCGACCTCGCGAGCGGTGAGCGGCGGTTGGCCGGCAGCAGCCTGCTCCCGCCGCAGCCGTCCGATCCGGTCGAGATCGCCGGCCGCGCCGATCGCCTGGAGCGCTGCGGCGGCGGCATCGAGCTCGAGCTGGGCGCCAGTCTCGTCGCCCAGCTCGCGACACGCTCGGGCGGCGAGCACGCGGGCACGGGCGCGCTCGTACGGCGCCTCCAGCTCGTGCCAGAGCTGCTCGGCCTCGCGCAACGGCGCGAGCGCGTCGGCCGGACGGCCATCCGCGAGCAGCACCGCGCCGGCGGATTGCCGCGCGACAGCGCGCAGGTAGGGCGCGTCCAGCTCGTCCGCCGCCGAGGCGAGCCCCCCCGCTGCGGCGCGTGCCGCCTCGAGCTCGCCGGCGGCGAGCGCGATCTCGACCAGCGCCGCCAGCATGCGCGGCCGAGTGCGGCGCTCGCGGGCTTCGTCGGCGGCCACCCGGATGGCGCCGAGCGCGGCGGTGACGTCGCCCTGGAGCAGGCGGAGGAGCGCCAATCCCGGCTGCGGTCGGCGGCCGTGCAGGCTCGCCTGCCGGAACGCCTCCTCGGCTTCCGCCGGCTCGCCCCGCAGCCGGTGAAGCTCCGCCACTTGATAGAACGCCGCGCCGAGACCCTCCTGTCCCGGCGGATCGGCGAGCCGCTCGCACGCGCACCGCGCCTCCGCGAGCGCCTCGCTCCACCGGCCGCGCAGCTGCATCAGCTCCGCGCGACGCAGGAGGCACTGGCCGCGGTACGGAACGAGATCGCGCTGCTCGCCGCACCAGCGGGTGAGCGCGGCGGTCCATTCCTGCGCCCGCCGCCAGTCGAACAGCTCGTGGCAGCCGGAGAGCACCCCGCAGTACACGTCCCCCGCGACGATCGGCGAGACCTCGCCGGCCGTGACCGCGACCATCGCCTCGTCCAGCAGGGAGACGCCCTCGGCCGAGCGCCCGGCGCGGATCAACGCCCGGCCCTGCCCATGGCGCGCCAACGCCACGAGGTCGGGATCGCGGTAACGTTCACCGATCGACGCGGCCTCGGCGAAGGCCGCCGCCGACCCCTCGCAATCTCCCTCGCCGAGCCGCCGCAGCGCATCAGGCAGCAGGAGGTAACCCGTCTCGGCACACGCGCCGCCACACTCGGCCAGCGTGCGTCGGGCTCGCATGAGCCAGCCCGCGCCCTGCGAGGTCTCGCCGCGCTCCATCAGTCCGATCGCGAGCCAGAAGGCGCAACGCGCGCCGCGCTCCGGCGAGCCCGCCGTGAGGAACGCCTGGTGGGCCCGGGCCCAGTGGCCATCACTCTCGAGCACCCGTCCAGTGAGGTGTGCGGCGACGGCCATGCGCTCCAGATCCTCGGCGGCGAGCGGAGTCTCGTGGTCCGCCGCGACGAGCCGGTCGTAGGCCTCTCCCCATGACCGGCGCTGAAATGCCTCGCGGGCCTGCCCGAGAAATCCGCTCAACATGGTGGCCAAGGTACTGATGGACGCGCTCCGGGCAAGGGCCGGCGCGCGTTTCGAGGGGGGGCCTACGGGGCCGGTACCGCCTCCACCTGAAGAACGACATCGGTGAAATCCGGCTCGCCCGGGGCACCCGGATTGTCACCATCCTCGAAGTTGATGATCCAGCTCGGGAAGGTCCCCGTCACTTGCCCTACGGCGGGGTTCGGGGCCGGCTCATCGGCATCGGGAGTGCCCTGGCGGAACAGGATCGCCGTCTGGCTGCCCGCCTCGTAGATGAACGCCTCGTCCAGGGGCCCACCGAAGATCATGGTCGAGTCACCAACGCTCCGGTTGCACACGTTCAGGAATACCTGATCGCTGCTCGGCGGCGGAATGACGACCCTCTGGTTGTTGAGGTCACAGCTGAGAGCAATCAGCTTCAGCTTGATGTTGGACCGCTCCGCGATGTCGAGGAGGCAGAGCACCCGCGTATCCGTGGTGGTGCACCCCTGAACGCCGGGTGGAGGCGGAGACACCGCGATCGTCTGGGTCTCTACGGCGGTGGCGCCCTCGTCGTCCGTCACGGTCAGCGTGACCGTGAAGTCGGTGGGGTTGACCACGGCGTAGCGGTGCGACGGGTTGGCCGCATCGGAGGTCGCACCGTCGCCGAAGTCCCAGGCATGGGTCGCGACCGTGCCCGGCGCCTCGTCGGTGCTCGTGCTCGTGAAGGTACAGTTGTCCGCCTCGCAGACATGGGTGAACCCGGCCGTGGGCGGCACGTTGGGCGGGGCGGGGGGAGCCACGCTCACCGTCAGCGTGGCCACATCGGTCGCACCCTGGTCGTCGGTCACGGTTAGGGTGACCGTAAAGTCCGCGGGCCCGGTGACGCTGTAGCTGTGCGACGGATCGCTGATGTCCGAGATAGCGCCGTCGCCGAAGTCCCACGCAAAGGTGACGATGGTGCCCGGCGCCGCGTCGGTGCTGGTGCTGGTGAAGCTGCAATCCGCGTGGGTACAGTCGTAGGAGAAGGCCGCCGTCGGGGGCGTGTTCTCCGGCTCGGCGGGATCGATGGTGATGTTCCCGGTCTTGGTCTGACTCAGACCCTCGGCGTCATGGACCGTCAGACTGACTTCGTAGGTCCCCGCGGTGGTATAGGTGTGGGATGCGCTGGCGGTGCCGGCATCCGGCATGCCATCGTCGTCGAAATCCCAGCTCCACTCCGTCACCTCGACATCGTCCGTGCTGGTGCTGACGAAGTCGCACGCGACGTTGATGCTGCATGCCGGCACGACGAACGCGGCTACGGGCGCCTCGTTCTCCCGCGGGGGGGTGCCGGCATCGTCGCTGCAGGCCAGGGCCAGCGTGCCGGTGAGTGCAGCCAGGAAGGCAAGTGATCGCATGGAATTGCAGAGGTGCGAGACCCATGCCAGATGTGCTCCGGCCCTTGAGTCATCTGCAAGGGCCGATGGCACTTGGACCTAGAACCTGTTCGGTGAAGCACGAGGCCGTGCGATCGACCCACAAGTGTCGCGAGTGCGCCCGCACTCAATCCCCCGGGCAAACGGAGGGGTGGGAGCTCCGACGGGCGCTACCGAACGCTCTGCTACGGAGCCCGGGCAAACCGCGCGCCCGGTCTCCTCCGCGGCGCGTTCTAACGCACCCGTCGGAGCTCCCACCCCTCCGTTTGCCTGGTGTAGAGGGTCGCTACACGGGAACCCTGGTCCACGTTCGCCGGTTACGTCGCCATGTCATCCATTGAGCTGGGTCTCGACACCTTCGGCGACGTGACCGCGGACGCCGGCGGCCACCTCCTTCCGCACGCGCAGGTCCTCCGCAACGTGGTCGCCGAGGCCGAGCTGGCCGACGGCTTGGGTGTGGACTTCTTCGGCGTCGGCGAGCACCACAGGCCCGACTTCGCCATCAGCGCGCCGGAGGTGGTGCTCGCGGCGATCGCTACCCGGACCCAGCGGATCCGCCTCGGCACCGCGGTCACCATCCTGAGCACCGACGACCCGGTCCGCGTCTATCAGCGTTTCTCCACGCTGGATGCGGTGTCGGGCGGGCGCGCCGAGATCATCCTCGGACGGGGCTCGTTCACCGAGTCGTTTCCGCTGTTCGGCTATTCGCTCGACGACTACGACGACCTGTTCGAACAGAAGCTCGCGATCTTCGCGGCCCTGAGGGACGCCGACCGGACCGGCGAGCCGGTCCATTGGAAGGGGACGGTGCGCTCGCCGCTCGAGGGCGTCCGCATCCATCCGCCGGTGGAGCACCCGCCGCTCCGGGCCTGGGTCGGCGTGGGCGGCAGCCCCGAGTCCGTCGTGCGCGCGGCGCGCTACCGGTTCCCGCTCACCCTCGCCATCATCGGCGGCGACCCCCGCCGCTTCGCGCCCTACGTCGGGCTATACCACCGCGCGCTCCGCCAGCTGGGCTCGGAGCCACTGCCGGTCGGCGTACACTCGCCCGGCCACATCGCCGAGACCGACCAGCAGGCGCGGGAGGAGCTGTGGGAGCCGTACCGGGTCATGCGGAGCCGGATCGGCGCCGAGCGCGGCTGGGGGCCGACCAGTCGGGCCGAGTTCGAGCGCGAGATCGCGGAGGGCTCCCTGTACGTCGGGTCGGCCGAGACCGTCGCGCGCAAGATCGCGGCGACCGTCCGAGCGCTGGGTGCGTCCCGCTTCGATCTCAAGTGCAGCGCCGGGACGCTGCGGCATGAGCTGATGCTCGGGAGCATCGAGCTCTATGGGCGCGAGGTGATCCCGCGGGTGCGACAGCTGCTTGGCGAGAAGGTGGCGGTGACGGCGGGGGTTTAGCGAAACCGCTCCTCGCACGGGCGCTGGGTTGTGACGCGCCCGGGCGAGGTCATCGGTTAGTCCTTCGCGTCGTCGGCGTGGTCGGTCTGCTTCGTGGTGTCCACGTCGATGCTGGTGTCCGCCTCGACGACGGTAGTGTCTCTGACGGTCTCGGACTGCACCACGGTGTCCGTGCCCGACCGGTCGTTGTCCACCGCGCCGGTGTCGCGGTCCGCCGGTTTGCAGGCTCCGGCCAGTGCCACGATCGCCAACGTTACCGCGAGCTGCTTCAGCATATCGCCTCCTCAGGGGTCCCTGTCTCGTTCTGCTGCAGTGACGCCGCCAAAGTGGTATGCGGCCGGCCTTTCATGCCGTGACTGCTCTCACAGACCGGCCGGAGCCGCGCTCACCGGGCGATCAGGACCTGGTTCCTCTTGCCGGTCATGGGGATGCCGGTGGGCGACGGGGCGATCGGACGGCCGTTCAGGTAGTACCCGGCGCCCGCCGAGTCTGCCGGCTGGAGCTCGAACGTCCAGCCGCTGTCCCGCGATTCGATGGTGTACTCCATGCCCTTGGGCGTTCGCGCCCCCGCGAACGACACCAGGTTCGTCCCGACCGGCAGGTCGTCGATGCTCAGCTGGTTCCAGCCCTCCGGCACGTGGGGCGTGAAGCGCACCGTCTTCCGGACGGCGTCGGGCTCGATACCGAACACGTGCTGGATCAGCGGAACCACGATCCCGTAGCTGGTCCACGCGATGGTGAAGCAGCCGAAGTCGGGCATCATCTCCGAGATCGAGCCGGGCGTCACCCGATCGAAGGTTTCCACGATCCGGTCCATGTACCACAGGGCTTCCGCCGTCCGACCGTAGTTGGCTTCCGCCACGGCCTGGACCCCGGTCGCGATCGTCATCATGTACAGGCGCTCCTCGGCTGACAGATAGGGTCCGTAGGGGCCGGTGTTCTCGCGGCGAATCCGGTCGAGCGCCCGTAGCGCCCGGTCGCGCGGGGCGATGCCCGTCTCCATCGGCGTGGCGATGACCCAGTTCCTATTGGTGAGCCAGCCTCGGCTCGTGTCCGGCATCGCGGCAAAGGTGCGCGCCATCTGGGTGTAATGCTGCATCAGCTCCCGGTCTCTCGCCGTGAGCTTCTCCTCGCCCTTGAGCGTGAGCTGTTTCCTCGCTCCCACCGCGGCGCTCTCCGCCTGTGCCCGGGTTCCGAAGAAGTCGGCGTAGGAGACCTCCTCCTCGACCCACAGACGCCCGTTGATCCGGGTCTTCAGCTCGGACGCGAGCCGAGCGTACCGTGCGGCGCTGTCGGGCTCCCCCAGGACCCGCGCGACGTGTGCCGTGGACTCGAGCGCCTGCTGGGTGTACACGGCGACGTCGATCAGCTCCGCGTTCAGTCCCAGGACCTCCATGATCCCGTAGCCGCCCGGGAACATGTTGCCGTCGGGGTCCATGTCGCCGAGCAGCCAGCGCAGCCCTCGCTTCATCGCGGGATACATCTCTCGCGCGAACGCGATGTCTCCGCTCCAGTCGAGCAGCTTCCCGACCGTCATGATGAACTGCGCCGTCTCCTGGCTGTTGCCCGGGTTGGAGACCGCTCCCGCGGTGGTGACCTCATGGACGATCCGGCCGTTGCCGTTGGTCTCATCCGAGTAGCGCCGGAGCAGACGCAGCGTCTGCTTCGGCAGCTCGAAGTCGCCGGTCGCCGTCAGGGCCTGGAGCGAGTACGTCTCGGTGCCGAACCACCAGGGATACTCCATCAGCCCGGCGCCGAGTCCGCGGCCGACCCCCGGTACGTCCCGGACCAGCCAGTGCATGTTCACCCGCACCCAGTCGTAGACCTCCTGCAGTCGGTGATCGGGGATCCGAACGCGCGCCTGCTCCAGGAGCGCGGCGTAGCGTCGCTGCTTCTCCTCCAGCAGCCGTGCGCCGTCGGAGGCCAGCTGCCGGTAGGTGCCTAGGGCTTCGGCTTCGCTGGCGGCGGACCCCGCGAAGATGAAGGTCAGGCTCGCCGCGCGGCCCGGGCCAACCGGCACGGGGTAGCGTGCTGTCGCGGTCGCTCTCTTCGGCATGGTGACGGTCGGTCGGATCGCGCCGGAGTCAGCTGCGCCCCACACGACGTACCACTCATGCCCGGTGTCCCGGCCCACGAACACGCGATCGCCGGACCGCCACACGACGCTGTCGGGCGCGTCGGTGATGCCGATCTTGTCGGAGTACCACACCGGTCTCAGATCGGTTCTGGTGGTGAGGGAGAGCTCGAGGCGCTTCTCTCGATCGGTCGTGTTGGTGAGCTGGTATCGGACGATGACGCCGGGCTGACCGTCGGGGCTGTACTCGAACCGCTCGATCTCGACGCCGTCGAGCACCGGCTGATATCGGAGCCGCGTGCCGTAGGGGTAGGTGACGAGCTGTCCGGCCTCCGACAGGGCGACCTGCCGCTTGCTCGACACGTCCCGCACGGCCGTCCAGAACCCGTCCACCAGCTTGATCGGGTGGATCCAGAGCCCACCCATCTCGCCGGGGACATGGTCTCCCATGTCAGGGAAGCCGCCATCCTGGCTTCCGATCAGGTACGCGCGGTCGCCAGCGGTGACGTAGGGCCGTTTCTCGCCCTCGACCTCCGTCGCGATGCCGTGCATGGCGGCGCTTTGGGCGGCGAGTGGGTGGGTCGCAGTCAGGCAGAGGAGCGCGAGGTGGAGCGGATCTTTCATGACGGGAAAGGTGGGTGCCCGGGACCGGATATGCCATCGGGCCCGCGCGGATGTCATCCCGAGCGAAGCGAGGGATCCCTCGCTGCGCTCGGGATGACATTCGGTTTTCGGGATGACATTCGGTCTTTCCGGGATGACGCTCGAGTCAAGGATACCAGTTCGCCCCGAACCTCAGCCGGGTCGTGGTGGTGTTGTCCGGCTTCCCCCAGTCCTCCTTGTGGCCGTCCACCTTCACGTTCCCCATCTTCCCGACGCCGAGGCTGACCCCGCCGTCCAGCGCGAGACTCGGCGACACGAAGAACTGCACTCCGCCCGATGCGCCCGCCCCGAGGCCGGACAGCGAGAGGTCCGAGCTGGTTCCCGTCTCGAAGTCGTCCATGGTCGTGGTGAGGCTGCGCCGGCCCACCCAGCCGCCGACGTAGGGCATCAGCTTGCTTCCCGTGATCGGAAAGCTGAGCCTCGCGCCCGCCTCGATGTGGGTGAGGCCGAAGTCGCCGTCGAGCCCCACCTCGTTGATGCCCTGCTTCGCGATGTCGACCCCGGCGTAGGCCAGGAGCCGAGGGGTGACCCGGTAGCCCACCTCGACGCCGGCGCCGAGTCCGCTGTGGGTGTCCAGGCTGCCGAACGCGTCGCCGACGGAGGCGCCGAGCGCGGCGGTCGAGTGACCGTTGAGCACCCAGCGGGACGAAGGCATGACGGGGTGCTGCGATTGCTGCGCGTGCGCCGAGACGGCGAAGGCGAAGGTGGCGACGACCGCCAGAAGAATGCGCTGCATGGGAAAACTCCTTTCGTTGGTTGATTGATGAGTGTCAGTTGACCCGCCGGAACCCGAACGACGTGTCTAGCTGTCCGTCGCCGTCGAAGTCGTACTTGATGGTCACGACGTCCTGGAGCACGACGCCGGTGAACTGGTCGCCGTATGTGTCCGAGTAGAACGTGAGCGGCAGCGCACCCTCCTGTGAGATCGGCCCGGCCTGCTTGAACTCGCCCGTGTCGTCGTAGCCGAACTGCGCCTTGTCGTCGGTGTAGCTCAGCGAGAGCGCGAACGTCTGCAGCGCGTCCATGGTCATCGTCGTCGCTTCGAACCGGTACAGTCCGATCACGGCGCCGTCGGGATTGGCGATCGTCACCAGCTGCCCCGGCTCCGACTCGTCGATCCGCTCCAGCACGTAGCTGCCCTGGACGCCGGGCTGCGGCGCCGGCACCGGCGGCCCAGGATCCTGCGCGGGCGGCGGCCCGGGCTGCGGCTGGGGTTGTGGCTGTGGCCCTGCCGGCGGCTCCGGGAGATCGGGCCCGGTCGAGTCGCGGCTCCCGCCGGAACAGGCCACGAGCGCGAGGGCGAGGCCGAGCGCGAGGATCTTCACCGGCGCCCTCATCGGTCGAACACCAGCTGGACGTCAGGAACGCCGTTCCAGCACCAGTCGTACATGATGGTCGCTTCCGAGCCGTCCAGGGTGCCCTGATAGGTGGAGCCGTCGTCGGACACGAACCAGAACGCGTCGCCGCTCTGCTCGACCTCGCCGTGGTCCTCGGCGTCCCAATCGCCTCTCTCATCGTGGATCTGGAGGGTGACTTGCCAGCTTCCATCGTCGGTGACCTTGAGCGCGCCGCTGTAGAAACGGGTCAGCAGGCAA
>Ga0210114_1000289_pt1 | contig 12941 bp, 9 predicted proteins | sample MayberryNW_TuleA_FD_185524 | JGI IMG/M metagenome (GOLD analysis project Ga0210114, IMG submission 185524) | Wetland microbial communities from San Francisco Bay, California, USA, that impact long-term carbon sequestration - MayberryNW_TuleA_D2... | ecosystem: Environmental > Aquatic > Marine >...
AATTGGAGATACAAAGTCTCCCTTGAGATTAGGCTTTCTCAATCTCAATACTATCAAGGAAAGATTGACAAGGGCGTACACTATGAATATTCCAAAGACTGAAATATTTGCAACTTTGGATATACTCCCGCCGGATGAAATAACAACAATAATTCCGATTATCATTGTGACTATAATTGCAATCCAAGGAGTTTTTCGGGTACCATGAACTCTAGCTAACGCTCTTGGAAATATCGATGTAGTGAAGCTGGATGGGGACAAAGAGTCATAATCAATCTTTCTTTCACTCTTTGACATCCCGTAAATAATACGAGAGCCAGAAATAAGCATCATTAGACATGTGTTAGCGGTTGCAAATAGCGCAATTACAGATAGAATGAAGTCACCGTTCTCACCCAAAGCTCTCTCTGCTACCAAAGCTAGTGGAGCTTGTGACTGTGACAATTCCTCCCACCCCACTAAAGCTGTGACGGCAAATGCCACAACCACATAGACGACCGTTGTTATGATGATAGAGAATAGTACTGCCATAGGTATTACTCTAGTAGGATTCTTAGTCTCCTCTGAGATATTGACTATATTCTCAAAACCGTAATAAGCAAAGAAGATTAAACCAGTGCTGGATAAGAGAATGCCTATGACAACATTAGACGGGATCTCATATAGATCAACATTGCCAGGGATTTCAAAATAGTCAGTCTTTCCTGACGAGCCCAACCAAATGCCAGCAATGACTATGAGGACTAGACCCGCGAGTTCTATGAATGTGAAGGCTGTATTAAGCTTCATAGATTCAGATATCCCATAAAAATTAATGAATGATAGTACAAGCATGAGAAGAACAGCAGCTAATATTGGACTAAATTCTGAGAAAGCCATCGCAGTTAAGTATTGAGCAAATCCAATAGCGACTGTCGCTGCGGAAACTGTAGCAACAAAGATAATCATACAACCCACTATTGAGCCTATAAGATTACTATCAAATGCATTTTTCGAATAAACATATTCCGCAGCGCTTTTCGGGAATATAGATGATAATTCAGCGTAGCTGAATCCTGTCACTATAGCGATCAAGGCAGCCAATATGAATGAGATCCACATTGCGTTACCAGCAATCGCTGCCACATCTCCGATAATTACATATATTCCAGCGCCTAAGATTAGGCCTACACCATAAGTGATCGCCTGAAACAGACCAATACTTCTTTTTAACTCATCGGTGTGCAAAGCGTACTGGTCTCCATTTCTGTATTATTACAGTCGATGTTTCACACCAAGTGTTGAACATCACTTTCGTCATTTGATGTAGTTGACGTTGATGACGATATCGTTGGTGCGTCAAGACATCTCTTTATCAGGGATTGACGGGTAATATTTTCTGCACAGGGTATAGATCATACAAATCAGGTTTGATACGAGGAGAAAAACAGGCAACAGAGGTATTTAGGAAGATCTATTATCGATGCCATTAATATGTTGTGACCTATATTTCCCTTCAATATTAGTTTATAGGTATCGACAGGCTGGTTGTTTGACTTAATATCGTGAGTACAAACTTAAAATACGTGAAAACGTCTTCTGTGGCTTGAAGTTATTAGGTGCCAGTCTGGGGTATGGAGAACCCCTGAATGAACAAGATACCAAAGGATTTCCTGACAACGAAGGTTCTGAACGTCCATCTTGGGACAGCAGATGAAAATAGTCATGCAAACATTCAACCTGCATGGTATTATTATGACTCTCAAAAGAGAATATATATGTCGACGTAGGAAACCAGTCGAAGAAAATGGAAAATCTCTGGAGGAATGATACGATTTACTTCTGTATCGACGACCCAAGTCCACCATACAAAGGAGTACGTGATAAAAGTGGTGTAAAGGTACATGAAGACGTAAAATTTGACATTCTCCTGGTTCACATAATATCCCAACTCATTTGAAAATTCCAGAAGATTAGTTTCGTATTGAACCTTCGACTCCGTGTCGAGTAAATTATCGAGGCCTTACCGTACACCCAACATTGTCATCCGCAGCGATTGAAGCACCTGGAATATAATCCAATTCATAGATAGCCATAGAGTGCAGTATTGGCGATATCAATTGGGTCAATCACTATATGAGCAGGAACAGACTTTAGGGGTTTGTTTTAGCATAATTTCGGTATCTTCAATCACTTTGATCATATCCGTCTTGATAGCTCCTGGACAGATGCCATTTGGAGTTTATTTAGTCAGGTGCAAATTCAAGGCCGATAATTATCTTTGTAGTAGTTTATACCCTGCTCGGACATAGAAGTCAGATTTTGACTTGGAAATTGAAATTTAGACATCTAGGTTCCAAATATTTCACAATCCTAATAAATAATCCCCTGATGATAGAGTTCATAACTCAGTGAATTTATATATATCATACAGCTCAATTTCGCAATATCAGCTGATTAAAGTAACAAGAGGTGGTGGTTAGACAAATCAAAGCCTATTGGAGCATTCCAAGTGATTCTCTCCTAGATACTCTAAATGCTACATCCAAGGGATTATCCTCTACAGATGCGCATGATAGATTGGTAAAGTGTGGAATCAATACTCTTGACCAGAAAGGAAAGACTAGTTCCTTATTGATATCCTTTTCACAATTCAAAAGCCCGATAATTGTTATCTTCCTGGCTACGGCTGTCATATCCTTTATTCTTCAGGCAAAAGAAGATGCTATGATAATAATCTCGATCGTTTTGATCAGTTCATTTCTGGGATACTGGCAAGAGAGAGGTGCATCAAAGGCAATGGATAAATTGAGATCATTAACAAAACTAAAGTCATCTCTTTTACGAGATGGAAAAATTCAAGATTTATCTTCTGAAGACATTGTGCCTGGGGACATAGTTATTCTAAACTCTGGAGACAAAATCCCTGCTGATTGCAGAATATTAGAGTGCAAAGACTTATTTGTTAACGAAGGAACTTTAACAGGAGAAAGTTATCCTGTTGAAAAGACTTCTGACTTAATCCCGAAAGAAACTCCGCTGCAGAGAAGAGTTAATTCTTTATTTATGGGCACGTTTGTGCTAAGTGGCACTGCAAGAGCACTCGTCGTTTTCACTGGAACGAAAACTGAACTTGGCTCAATTTCCAGTAGACTTCGCCATATTAAACCTGAGACTGAGTTTCAATGTGGGATCAGAAGATTTGGTTTCTTCCTCTTAGAGATAACCCTTTTGCTCGTCATCAGTATACTTGTAATCAACGTTTATTTTGGCCGACCATTATTAGATTCTTTTCTCTTTTCACTTGCTTTGGCAATTGGTTTAACTCCTCAGTTGTTACCTGCAATCATAAGCGTTAATTTATCGCATGGTGCAAAGCGGATGGCAAATGAAAAGGTGATAGTGAAAAGGCTAGAGTCTATAGAGAATCTTGGGACTATGGATGTATTATGTACTGATAAGACTGGTACAATAACAACGGGAGAACTGAAACTTCATTCATGCATAGACGTTACTGGCAAAAATAATAAAAAGATTTACTTGTATGGATACCTTAATGCTTTATTTGAGACAGGATATACAAATCCCATTGATAGGGCTATTATAGAGTGTAAGCAAATAGTTGATAATCATGATAATGATGTTTCATCTAAGTTTATCAAATTAGATGAAATTCCTTACGACTTTATTCGAAAAAGATTAAGCGTTCTTGTATCTCTTAAAGCAAATGACGCGTATAAAAAAACTAATCAAATTCCGTATAAGAATAAAGATATTTTAATAACAAAAGGGGCACTTCGTAGTATACTTGAGGTTAGTTCCTTTGTGGAAACGACTGAGGGGAAAATAGAACCTATTACTGCGTTTAGCAACAAAATTATAGATCTTTCCATGCGCCTAGGAGACAAAGGTTTCAGGGTTATAGGAATTGCATATAAAGCAGTTCGAGAAAGTTCAATGAATCGATTGTCCATATCTGTTAGCAAGGATGATGAAACAAATATGACATTCTTGGGTATTTTAGTCTTCTACGACCCACTTAAGCCTGGGCTAATTGAGGCTTTAAATGATGTTCGAAGATTGGGCATTTCGCTTAAGATAGTTAGCGGCGATAACAGGTACGTCGCTGGATATGTGGGTAGGCAGATTGGACTAACCAATCCCAGAGTTTTGACCGGTGAAGAATTACGGCATATGAGTACAGATGTTTTAATTCACAAAGCAGCTACTATGGAAATCTTTGCAGAAATTGAACCGAATCAGAAGGAGCTAATCATCTTGGCGCTAAAGAAAATGGGACATGTTGTTGGTTATATGGGAGATGGTGTCAATGATGCACCGGCCCTTCATGCGGCTGATACAAGCATTTCAGTTGATTCTGCAACCGATGTTGTAAAAGAAGCAGCCGATTTTGTATTGTTAGAAAAAGATCTAGCAGTACTCACAAAAGGGATAGTAGAAGGGCGAAAGACCTTCGCTAACACTTTGAAGTATGTATTCATGGCCACCAGCGCAAACTTTGGTAACATGTTTAGTATGGCGAGTGCATCACTGTTCTTACCGTTCCTTCCCTTGTTACCAAAGCAAGTATTATTGGTTAATCTAATGACAGACATGCCTGAGATGACAATATCGACTGACACGGTGGATATAGAAATGGTTGAAAAACCAAGAAAGTGGGACATCAAGTTCATACGCAAGTTTATGCTTTATTTTGGCTTATTGAGTACTTTGTTTGATTGTATCACTTTTGCCGTATTGCTGGTGGTATTAAATGCAACTACTGAGCAATTTAGAACAGCATGGTTTATAGAATCAGTGATCTCTGCATCTACAATCGTTCTTATTATAAGAACAAGAAAGAGGGCGTACAAGAGCAAGCCCAGTAAATATCTGGTATTATTTACATTTGCTGCTATCATGCTAGTAATACTTATACCATATACGCCCATTGGTGAGATATTTGGCTTCGTAAGAGTGCCATTAATATATTTGCCAATCATTGGATTGATTGTCCTTGCATACGTATCAATGGCTGAAATGGTTAAGACAGTATTTTACAGAAGAAATCATAATTAACAATCTCCAAGTCTGCCTTTTTAAAATATACAGTTCATTATCTAACCCCTTTGCCTTGTTCTAGGAAAGAACCTGATTAAGTTGATATTTGTCTTTTCGTATTAATACCTTCCCTGTTAGGAAATGTGCTGGGGTTAATTCTTTAAGCTTTCTTAGTGAACCAATAGCACTGGGCAGCTGGCCATCTCACTTACACGACGAGATACGCTTCCAAGTGCTCTAATTCTAGAGATACCTCGTAATCCCACGTTTCCTATGATAATCAAATCTATATTTTCGCTGTTGGCAAATTCTATTATTTTGTTAGCTGGATCTCCTAAAAGGACATGAGTTTTAATAGCAGTGTCTCCAGATTCTTTAAGATATTCGCTACTCTTAGACTTGAGCATTTCCATGCCTTTATTTTTAAGATCCTGATAAACTTCTTTGAGATATTCAGGAGTTGTCTTTGTTAGTTCCTGAAGAGAGTACGGATACAGTTTCATACCATAATCAAAGCTTGGAGGGACATGAATTTCTTGGACCACATAAAGCAGGTTAATTTCTCTCGTTGTTGTTGCCTGCAAGAGACCAATTTTTGCAATGTTAAATGCGTGCTTCATTGCATGATCGGCAGGTCGAGAGCCATCGTAGGGTACTAGTAGTCTATTGTACATCACGCATTATCAGCTTGTAAAATATCAATAAATGTGATATAAATAGTATCAAACCAAGACCTGTGTCGGGAACTTGTAGTTGTGGTGATTAATACTTAAATTGAATATACCATTAGTACTGATGTCCAATCTTACTGCACATGATATCAAAGCAGTTCTAAAATGGACTTTGCGTTAAAATTGTAAGGACTGTAAAGTGATTATGAAGAAGAGAATCTAAAGAAGAAAATGTCCCATGATTTCCTGGGTAGTTGTATTGACAAATAAATCATAATAATTTCTTACCTGACCACTAATACTGAACAATGGGAATGTGCTACTATACCTGCTGATATACTGCCTAGCAAGAGTCTCCTTAATCCAGACTTCCCTGTGGCCCCGATAACTATAAGTTCAATCCGTTTTTTGTCAGCATAGCTGGCAAGCTCAGTCACTATAGACGAGCCACTTGAAATAACCTTCTTGATGATATTCACATGGTTACTCCTAATTATGCCAGAAAGTATCCTTTTGAACCATTCCTCTGCTTCTTCTTCAACCTCTTTTTGATAGCCCGGTGAAACCGCTCCAAAATATCCTGATGAATGAGCCATGGGCACCTGTGGAGGAACAACATGTATCAAATACAATGTACATCTACTGTTACTTCTCGTAGCGATGTCAAATGCATACTTTGCTGCTCGCATTGAAGCTTCAGAGCCGTCTATTGCCACAAGAATCTTCGAGAGTTCTTTAGCTCTATGCATCAAAATAGTACTGGTTCAATTTACCAAATATATTTGCATTGCAGCAAGTACTAGTCACACTTACCTGCATCACTCCGTAGATGGATCTCTAGGACATTACTCCTACCGTGCCCATGTGTGTTTAAGAAATGGTGTCCTATTTATTCAACAATTTCTCTATTGCAAAAGAATTTACCATTTTTGTATTGTTGAAAGTGGGGTTTAGAAAATCGTGCGTATACAATAAAAGAGGATATACCCTCTTCTCTTAAATGCCCTACTCACAGGGATTCATAACCATGCTCCTATCTCTTTTCTGTTCTGAATAATTAGCCAAACTGGGCCACTGGGCCACTATTTGGCTAGAGTTTCATGTATACGAGAATGTATACATATTTCTGTGCTTTTACAAATTTGTATACAACCTTGTATACAGATCCGTCTGTATACAGCCGTTCAATCGAAAATCACGCTCAGCATACTGAACGACCCAAATTGAACGGCATCGTTCAGAACACTTTTTGAACAGTTTCCCTAGTGGGATTCGTTCAAGACGTTCAATTAGTGTTCAATTAGGTTATATACTAAGCTTTCATAGGCATAGTATCGCAGATCGTAGCAATATGCATGGATCTTTCATAATCATTGTCAGACCGTATTAGCAGCAAACGCTGCGATTGATACTTGAATGCGTATTAGCTAAATAGTTGTGCTAGTTTCTAAATAGCGTAGAGAATCGAAACTATATTTTATGTCATAAAAAAGGCATGACTCTAGTAATTACTTTCTGTAAAGAGTTTATCTCCAATGTTACTTATTTTGCAACAGCATTCAATGTATTGAATGTTCTGGGTATGAAATATATCTAGCAGAAATAGTTCAAAATAATCATCCTCTTTGTACAAACCAGCTGAAGGCAATCAAAGTAATAATTACATAGTGTTTGAGAACAGACAGGATGCCGCTAGGCGATTAGCAGAAGGAATCCGCTCTCTCTTGCATAAGGATAAGAATTAGAAGAAAGAGAGTGTGAATAGATTTAACACAGTAGTCCTGGCGATACCAAGGGGAGGCGTGGTTATAGGTGATGTAATAGCATCTGCTCTAGGACTAAATTTAGACATAATCATCTCGAGAAAGATTGGCCCAGAAATTTATGTAGATGGAGTGGTTGTAGTTACTGAAGAGAGTCGTAACGGGAAAAAAAATACAGACACCTGTTGGTATGATTGGCGGCAGGAACGTATTGCGGTACATGCTAGAGAGTAAGTTTGATCCGAAAGAAGACTTCTTCAGGACTGTGACTGCATCACAGATCATGGTAGAAGTGACACAAAGCGATTTGGCAGAATTAGAATCCTTATTGAGCAAAGTAATAGACATCTTTGGAAGGACAAAATTTGCAATTGTTCCTGTTATGAGCAGTATTAAAGAAAATAATGCGAGCAAACCAGCTATAATAGGAACTCTCACTGTTCGAGACTTCTTGCCCCTTATAGTTGACAAGGAAATTCATTTCAATCATGGCGGAAATGAAGGGATTATCAATCAGATCTCATCTCCCATATTATCTGTAAGTGGTGATACTTCGATAAAAGATGCGATAAGCATTTTGGTAAACAAGGGTATACGAAACATAGGAATTCGAAACTGTGACCAAAAACACGGAAATGAGTACGAAAGAAAAGGTAACACGAAGAAGAGCTCAAAGATAGCTTGTATTGTAAATGATAGGAAGATTATGGAATTCTTGCTAAGTCATAATAGAAGAGGCAAGTCTAACCCAATTTTTAATTCTGTAAGTGACCTTGACACACTTCAAATACCTGCTACGAGGAGCGACATAACTATAATAGATGCAGCTCAATATCTTAAGAACCAATTTCTGGTATTGGAGGGAAATGGGTGTATAGTCACTCCGTGGGATTTGATTATGAAAACTGCATGAAAAGGTGAAGGTTGAGATATTCTATAATCCCCACATTACCAACAGGAATTATACAAAGCCGTAACTAGAAAGATAATTACCGATGAAAATATTATTCCTTACTGCTCACCTGCCGTATCCTCCACGAGAGTTTGAACTTGTAAAGCGATTGGGAGAAAAGTTTGAAATACATCTGTGCTCTCTAACAGTATCACCAGAAATAAACAATATCTACACCAAATATTTGAGGCCTTATTGCACGAGCATCAGTACTGCTAAAGTGGCAGATTTGCCTTCTTATTTGGACAAGTATAGCATTAGAAATAGTTACCCTTTCCTAATGAGGAAATATTATTCTGAAGAGGGTCGCAAAGATTTTCTCGTACTCCAGAACATCCACGCTATGAATGCGATAGATGATCCGCATGGAATAGGATAATCTGAGCCAACGAGGAGAACAGACTCATAAAACCTTATCACGGATTTATTTTTGGCTGCTACGATAGTCTAAAGCTCGCGATTGCGATACAATATCCTCATTACATGGCGTAGACTCTCATAGAGATAAGAGATATAATATTTAGACTTATGGCGAGGATGGAAGAAAATGGTTGATAGACTGATGTTGACTCGTTGGAACCGAATTAATAATTCCCCCTTATTTTTCCATGTAAGTATTAAGAATACATTTATTATTGCCGCTGCTCACATTGCATTTCCTATTCCGCCCCTGTAAACTTTATTCATGATTTGCTAATCTTCTGTTTGCTTCATGTCGATGTCACAGTTCAATTTAAACTGAAGATGAATGTATAATTCGAATTATATATGACTATGATGTCATAGAATCCTTTTTCAAATATTAGGCTACGAGGCTCTCATCTAGAACTATTGATAGATGACGATTGATTTCAAACCGAATAGACCAAAATCTTAATTCTTCGGTTAGAATCTGTATGCGACATACGTATGATGCAAATAGCCGAAAGGCAATAATATGGAATATTAAATAACAAGTCTCTAGCCTCTTCAACTGATCTACGAAAATGCTTCAAACAGTATCAGATCTTGCTGATCTAAAATATTATGGCAAAAAAGTGTTGGTGAGAGTTGACTTCAATGTGACACTGAATGATGGCGTACTTGGCGAAGACTATAGAATTCGAATGACTATACCAACTATAGAATACCTTACAAGAAGGGGAGCAAAGGTGATATTGATGTCTCATTTAGGCAGGCCCAAGGCAACGACAACAGGTCTGTCTGCTCCAGATAGCAGTCACTCATTAGCTCCAGTAGCAAAAAGATTATCGGAAATTGTCTTAATAAATAAAGTGACATTTGCTACCGATTGCATTGGACCAGTCGTTCAGAAGAAAGTAGATGACATGCATATGGGCGATATCCTATTACTAGAAAACCTTAGATTTCATAGAGAAGAAGAGACTAATGATTCAGAATTTTGTAAGCAGCTTGCTTCGTTAGCAGATATCTATGTAAATGATGCTTTTAGTACTTCTCACAGAAAGCATGCCTCGACTCATGGTACACCAAAACTTTTTGATATGCGAGTTGCGGGCCTTACTCTCAAGAAGGAGGTAGAATATCTTTCTATGATTAGGGATAAACCAATAAAACCATTGACACTTCTTATAGGAGGTGTAAAGATCAAGGATAAAATTGGTGCTTTGGAGAACTTGTTATTGAAAGCAGATACACTTCTAGTAGGGGGCGCTACTGCATATACATTTCTCAAAGCTAATGGTACTAGAATAGGTAATTCACCGGTCGACGATGAACATCTCCCATGGGTAACAAATGCACTTTCAAAATACGGAAATAAGGTAATGCTTCCAACAGACCATATCGTATCTCCAGCACAAGATTCTCAATCTGTCAGTCTTGCAAAAGGCGATATTCCAGAGGGTATGATTGGTTTTGATATAGGAATAGAGACATCACAACAATATTCAAACTTAATTGCTGCAAAAAGATCTGGGACAACGTTCTGGAATGGTCCAATGGGACTCTTTGAGATAAAGCACTTTGCTAATGGCACCATAGATATTGCAAAGACTATGGCACTAGCTTATTGGCGCGGAAGTAAGACACTCATAGGTGGTGGAGACACTTTAGAAGCTATGAAACGAGCCGGAGTATCAGAAGGAGAGGTAAGCCACGTGTCTACTGGTGGCGGCGCTACTCTTAGATTCTTGGCAGGAGATGAAATGCCTGGAATTGATATATTAGAGAAAAGTTAGCTTATGTTCCGTATGATATGATGAATACAATTCTAGCAAAAAGGCTGCAAAATAGGATTGGCGAAAGAATGTCTGCGAACAAGATTCTTGAGGGGCCATGGTGGGACGTTGTGGTTGTGGCTGTGGTTGTGGTTGCGGTTGTGCCCCCGGTCTTCCAACATTTACCCACGCCTGATGTTCTAACGCATCGATTGCGGCTTTCTCTTCATCAGTGGCATTATTTGGGTATGTGTATCCATCGTCTTCGGTGATGGTCGTCGTATTCTGCTGTTGCTGCTCTTGTTGTTGCTCCTGCCGCTCTAACATCAGAAAGGTTGTTTGATCGAAGACTTGTAATTGTTCCTCAAATGTAGGACTTGAGAGATCCTTTATTGCACGCAGATAGAGTTTTAACTGCTCACCTGTAGGAGGATCGCTACTGTTAGTCCATGCTTTAACTGTTGGAACAACTATGAGCAGTATGGCTATTGTAGCTGTTATTGCTACAAGTGTCACAATTCTGAGAGTCATATTTTTATCTCATCGCATCTTTCTTATATCTACATAAAGGATCGAAACTGCTTTCAGATTTGTATACTGCTCACTATTTATCATACCATCAGAGTAGTCGTCTGAGAAAGTGAAGGTGCTCAATCCTGTAATATTTTTATAGAGATCATCATCAAGAAAGTTATACATAGGCGGTACTAACTTAAACCTAAATGTTGCTTTTAAATTAGACAGTCCCACAAAAGTCAGAATGAGTAACGACCTAACCATTTTGTAGAGCTTTGCGGTCACGATTAGTTCAGCTCTGACTTTTTAGTCTCATCGTTGGAGATTGCACATTGATCGCAGACAACAAAATTGTCTGCTGCAGAACCAAACTTAATCTCTTTAATTGCTTTATCGAATTTAGCATCAGTCTGGACTCTTCCACAGTACTTGCAGATTCCTGTTGCAATCTTATAATTCAGGTTGATGATAACCCCATTTTAATGCATTAGGTATTACATTCCTTATATTATATATGTAGTGAATAGAATAAACCATACTACCTAGAACAAGTCCAACAATACCGTCAAGAATTCCTATTCCAAATCCGATAACTAATTCGAGGAAGATTGATTTTGCTCGTGTATGAATGAACTAACGATTTAAATTATTACCACCTCTGATTTGATTTTCTACGATTTCATTCTTTTTGATGTTCTCTTCCTCTATAGTTCGTGAACCCTTAAGCAAATATGATTCATACAATACAGTAATACCGATCACTACAAGAAAATAGTATAAGGGAAATATCTGGTTAGAAGGATCCTATGAACGCTCCAGAAGCACCTGTCAGACCCGGCTACATCTACTTCTAGAAATTTCAACATATATCATTTCCTTTGAAGGATTATAGTAGAACCATGCGGGATGGATATTTACATCACCTTTTTCATCTATGATTCCAGGAACCATTCAAGCGTCCTCCGAAGCCAGGGTTTGCATTTAGAGTCTTTCTGTAGTAGTTATTGTAGGAGATTTGTTATTAAGTTCAACATTGTAGCCAAATGGTCAGTATAAGTGCCGTGCCTCTCGCTTTTTGGGTTAATATATTCTAGGGTATGGCAACATCGGGATTCACAAGTGTTAAGGGGAGTAACACTTTACCTTGATTGAGTCTGCATATGTTCTCTGCGATTATTACTGCTTCGGCTCGCACAGATTCAGCGGTCCATCCTGCAATGTGTGGCGTTAATACAAAATTATCAAGTCTTAGTAGTCTGTCATTGGGATCGGTGGGCTCCTCCCAGAATACATCAAAGGCCGCACCAGCAATATCTCTGTTTAACAGAGTTGCATACAAAGAGTCCCTATCAACTACTTGAGCTCTTGCAACATTGATGAGGTACGCAGATCTTTTCATAAGGTCTAGCTCTCTAGATCCAATCATTGCTCTGGTTTCTTCAGTGAGCGGAGTATGAAGCGATACATAGTCTGCTACGGGAATTAAATCCAACAGCCTTTCTGTCCCATGAATTTCATTTACAAATGTCAGATTCAAGTCAGAGTTCACACCGCCCCCGTTCTTATGATTTGATTCGATTTTGGTAGCTTGATGCGGTGTTTCTGTTATTCTCTGATGGGGATCTGAATATGACTGTACTAAAACTGATGACAATGATGGTTCTTCTAGAGTGCTTTTAAGAAATTTTGTAACTGCAATGACCCTCATGCCAAACGCAGCGGCTCTCCTTGCTACTTCAGTCCCAGTGGCTCCCAATCCTATCACAAGCAAAGTCTTCCCATAAATCTCGGAACCCAAAACACTTTGAATTCTTCCTTT
>Ga0210114_1000290_pt1 | contig 12870 bp, 11 predicted proteins | sample MayberryNW_TuleA_FD_185524 | JGI IMG/M metagenome (GOLD analysis project Ga0210114, IMG submission 185524) | Wetland microbial communities from San Francisco Bay, California, USA, that impact long-term carbon sequestration - MayberryNW_TuleA_D2... | ecosystem: Environmental > Aquatic > Marine >...
CAATTTCTCCTCTGGATATCTAAAGGTGAACCTCTTGATCAAAAGATGTTTTGATCCTGATTCAATACTCTTGATAAATCCACTAGCTGTACTACTCAAATTGTAGCGATAATAAAATATATCACATTGAGGTATATAAGCGATCACAAAAGCTAGGTTTAGACAGTTTTTAATTCAGAAGGTCCAACTATTTCATTTTATAGCATGCATTGACTTTAACTATTGCAAGAGAAAACAAACTTGCTACACGCTAAATATGATATGAGACCAACCGAAACTTCTGCTCATTTACTAACCTTAGAGCAACTGAAAGATACCTCTCTATTGGTAATATGGCGAGCTTAACATCCTGTTCGTTGATTAGAACCGTCGAATCTAACTTGTGCGTCTGAATTTGGGTATTGAGGCAGTAAATTGAGTCCCCTAGAGTCCATGTATCAATCTAGTGGAAAACATCCCTAGTCGTGAAGTCTACTTGAAGATAACGTCTTAATAGCATGATAATTCAATTCTAGAGCATCATCATAAGATGCCTAAAGATTATCATAATGAGGGAAGATTCGGAATATACGGAGGGCGGTATATACCTGAAACCCTAGTTCCACCAATTGAGGAACTAGAACGGGCGTATGCTAAATCTAAGAAAGATCCTCAATTTAAAAGTCAACTACGCTATTATCTAACTGAGTACGCAGGTAGGCCAACACCTCTTTACTATGCGCAAAATCTTACTCGCTACATAGGTGGGGCCAGAATCTATCTAAAGAGAGAGGACTTGCTACACGGAGGTGCTCATAAAATTAACAATACCTTAGGTCAAGGACTATTGGCTAAACAGATGGGAAAACAAAGGATCATTGCAGAAACAGGTGCGGGACAACATGGAGTAGCAACGTCAATTGCCTGTGCAGCACTCAATCTGAACGCAGAAGTTTACATGGGTCTCAAGGACACTCAGCGGCAAAGTCAGAATGTACTTAGAATGGAGCTCCTTGGCGCTACAGTTCATGAAGTTAGTTCTGGAAGCCAAACCTTGAAAGATGCGATCAATGAAGCCTTGAGGGATTGGATAGCGAATGTGGAGGATACATATTATTTGATAGGGTCTGCAGTTGGGCCACATCCCTATCCGACAATTGTGCGAGATTTCCAGAGTGTGATAGGAAGTGAGATTAGGAATCAGGCAAAAGAAAAATTCGGACGACTTCCAGACGCAGTAGTTGCTTGTGTTGGAGGAGGCAGCAACGCTATCGGAAGCTTCTACCCTTTCCTTAATAGAGAAGAGGTTGCACTCTATGGAGTCGAAGCAGCGGGAAAAGGAATAAGCACGTTAAAGCACTCCGCAAGTCTAAATGCCGGAACAGTTGGTGTTTTACACGGTATGAGGAGTTACCTTCTACAGGATAAGTTTGGTCAGATAATCAATACACATAGTATTTCCGCGGGCCTCGACTACCCGGGAGTCGGACCTGAACATGCGTATCTAAAGGATGCTCGGAAAGCCGTGTATGTTAGTTGCACGGATCGTGATGCAATCAATGCCTTCATGGCCCTGTGCAAATATGAAGGGATCATTCCAGCTCTTGAATCATCTCATGCTTTGGCCTATGCCATGAAGCTTGCTAAAAAAATAGGGCGAAATAAGAATATTGTCGTTACTCTGTCCGGCCGGGGCGACAAAGATATCAATATTCTTTTGGAACGTAAAGATTTTTCACGGTATGGAATCAAATCAAGATGATTGCAATCAAAAAGATGGACGATCGAATTGGCAGGAAGTTTAGTAACTTAAAGGGAAGAAAGCAGGCAGCTTTGATCTGTTATATGGTAGCAGGCTTCCCTGATTTAAAAATGAGTGAAGCTGTTATTGAAACATTGGTTAGTGCGGGAGCAGACATGATCGAAATAGGAATCCCTTTTTCCGATCCTATAGCTGACGGCCCCCTGATCCAAGAAGCCTCGCATCACGCCTTAACTCACGGAGTTAGGCCTCAACAATGTTTTGAATTGGCTAGAGCTACTAGGAAGATATTTCCTGACTTACCACTCATCTTTATGACTTACAGCAATATTTTATATCGCACAGGATTTGAGGACTTTATGTATAAAGCCAGAGCTTCAGGTGTTGATGGTTTCATTTTACCTGACATGTCGATAGAGGAGTCAGAGGAATACGTCAAGATCTCTAGGGAGCTGGGGTTAGCATCAGTTTTCATCGTTTCTCCAAATACAAAAGATAACCGCGCGCGTAGAATTATGAACGCTTCAACCGGCTTCCTGTACGCTGTTTCAGTTTATGGTGTCACGGGTGTCAGAAGTACGCTTTATGATCGTTCTATAAAAAGGATAGTTAAACTACGAAAAATTTCAAATCCATTCCTTCCGGTTGCTGTAGGCTTTGGAGTACAAAATCCGGATCAGGTCTCGATGATGGTTGGTGCTGGCGCAGACGCAGTAATTATAGGGAGCTCACTCATCAATATTATAAAAACATCAGAGAATAATCCAAATATGCTGAATGACCTTCACAATTTTGTTTTTCGCATGAAGAATGCTTGCCGTCATTCGTAACGTTTTCATGAAGCATTGGCCAACCACCCGAACTGTGCTTGAGGAAAGCTTCCTGTTGTTAGAGTAGAAATGAAGGAGCAAGATCTTCAAAAACTCTTTATTGAATCACTTCTTTCAGGTGAAATACAGGGGATAAGCGAAATAATTGACATACCCTCCTTTCAGAAAGCAGAGAAGATAATAAGAATAAAGAAAGAAGGATACTTTAGATATTTTGATCTGGTTATAGGTGTCATCAGCTTGCAAAGAGGTTTGTCAACAAGGATAAAGGTTGACTCAATAGAAGCGTATGATAGATACCAGAATCTAATGATGCGTACTTCAGAACTAATTGCTTTCGCTATGGAAGAGAATTGCAGAGCTGATTCGATCGACCTTATCCCTGTAGAATTTAAATCTGACAATGATTCACTTGATGAAAGACTTCCTAAACAGGTAATCAATGCAATATTGGCATTCGGCCGATCCGTAGTAGTCTTTGACAAGAGACACACTGCAAGAATTCAAAAATACGGATTATTCAGATTATTGCCTGCCTCCATAATTGGATATTCAATTGATAACAAGTTTATAGTTATTTCATCGGACAAACGTATTATTGGCGAGTCGTTGGTTAGACCTCAAAAATCCGCGTTTGCAAAAATACTTAGGGATAACGGTTTGATGGATAATCTTACTGCCGTTTATTCCCACATCAGTATGACTCAAAGGATCTATCAAAAAATGCTTTTCAACCAAATATTTGAAGAAAGGATCGACCTTTTAAAAGATGAAATAGAATTCCTATCTGGACTCAAGAGACATTCATATGCTCATGAAAAAGAGCAGATAAAAAAAATTGTACGAGAAAGCATCAACAGAAAGATTACTGATTATGTGTAATTGCTACTTTGTGTATCATGGATCTGTGGTAATGGCAGGAATTTAATCCGTATTACTAAAAGGAAGTAGATGTCAAATGAATTGTTAAATTGATAGCAAGCCAAGATATGGGTTAACCTATGGCATGACAATACCAGAAAAATCTGTGGCAAACAAGATATTATTTATGGTAACTTGAAACTTTTGCCCGTTTCTTTCAACTATGACTTCTATATCGTCAAGGGAATCAGATATTTCTGACCCCTCAATCCAACCAATTACTACATGAATTGATTCATGGGCAATTAGCGAATCCATGTAAGGCTCTATCTCTTCGAAATCGCTTGAGCCTCTCCTACATGCTTCTTGAGATGTGATAACTATCATTGTGGTTCCCTCATACGTAAAATATGCAGGGGAATTGTCGATAGCGCATGCAAGCGCGAAATCATTTATTGGCAATGACCACTAGAGTTTGCAATCTTATATTATATATACAAACAGATATCTTGGGATTCTGAGGCCCGATATGAAAGAATAGCTACTCACTAACAAATTATCTCGCCTTAGATGACGAAGTACTCAGCCTCAGGATGGTGAACTACAATTGCCGCTGTTGACTGGTCAGGAATTATCTGTCCGGCTTCCGTAAGGAATATTCCAGATTTAGAGGGATCCAGAAGTTTCCAAACTAAGTGATGTTGCGCAACATCAGGACAGCTTGGATATCCCCAGCTATACCTTAGTCCCCTTGGTGGAATGATATTCAATTCCGACCTAATTCTATGATTAACCCATTCTGCCAACGCTTCAGCTGTTTCGACAGCAAGACCGTGTAGATAGTAAGCGTCAGTGTATCTACCTTGCTGGTTCCATTCCTCAATAATTGAGCTTGCTCTATTCCCTACAGTGGCGATCTGAAGTGCAACTATGTCATTGTCACCAAAGTAGTCTGTAATGCACAAATGTTTCTCTAATGAAGATCTAGGAAAATCGAATCCTACCTCTCCAGCACCATTGGGAATCTCTACCTGAAGCAAGTTGTTTCTGTTGTGGCATTTGAAATATCCGTAAACTACACTACACGTAAACAGTTTCTGCTTCACAACCCTATCTTGCCATTCTGTTAGCAGGGCTTCAGGATCTGACTCCGCCTTGTTGATGGCTTTGCCCCTCATTCCCCACGACAATACAAATAGAGACTTTTTATTGAGATACTTCCATACTTCATAAAGATTGATGTCTTTCTGATCGATTCTGATAATCCTGTTAATGTGAGGTGGTTCTGGAGGCATGACTGGAACTATCTTACTGTGTGGTATCACTTCAGCCTTCTTAGTATATGATATATTGTCTTTCCATTTACTCAATTTGTACTTCCAGTCTGACAAAAACGAATCTCTTTGATCCGATGTTATACTATTCATTATCTTTAATCCATCGAACGCAGTCTTACAGTAGAAAACCCCGGTATCATAAACTCCTCCATCCTTTGCTATTCGGTTTATGTAATTGCTATTTATTGCGGCACCTCCGCAGAGAATAGGAATTTTAATATTATTAGTTCTCGCAAATTCAACAAAATATTGCATCTGCTTCGAAGTTGAAACTAGCAATGCAGATAATCCTACGGCGTCAGGTTTCACTTCATTTATCTTGTCTACTATCGTTTGAAGCCCAACCTGTTTGCCAAGATCATATACAGTATACCCATTATTGGTTACGATAGTCTTTACCAGATTTTTTCCAATGTCATGAACATCGCCATATACAGTGCAGAGTACCAATTTGCCCTTGGTAACCCCTTCCTCCTTAATCAGATACTTCTCTAATTCAGCAACGGCTGCTTTCATGCATTCTGCAGATTTGAGAACGAAAGGCAGGATGATTTCACCCGCACCAAATTTATCACCTACTTCTTTCATGGCAGGAAGGAGAACATCATTCAAGGTTCTGACGGCTGATTCATGTGCAATCTTTCTAGAGCAGTGTAGGATCTTGCGAGAAACGCCAAATTCATCTATCTTATCTTCCAGTACTGCATCATTGTTGCCACATCTTTCGGCGATAGCAGCAACGACATCATTTTCGATCCCCTCTTTTAACCTATTTACGATGCGAAAATAACACCTTCGGCTAGCGTCCCACGAGGGATCTACTTCTAATCTGCTAGCGGATCTGTTATACTTATTTGTATCCGATGACTGTTCGAAATAAGAAATAAATTCACCTAGGGAATTGCTATTCCGATTAAATATCAGATCTTCCGCTAGCGTTTTCTCGTGCGAGCTAATAGAAGAATAAGGTATTACATCCTTCGCATTAATAATGACGGCATCTAAACCATATTGTAATGCATGATAAAGGAAAACCGAATTAAGGATCTTCCTTGCATTAGGAGCCAAACCAAAGCTTACATTGCTAAGTCCTAAAGTTGTGAAGCATTCAGGAAATCTATTCTTCACCAGTCGTATTCCTTCCAGCGTTTCGTTTGCTGAATTTACGAATTCGCTCTCCCCTGTAGCTAAAGTGAAAGTTAATACATCAAATAGATACTGCCAGGGCTTTAAATCATATTTCTTGCCGGTATTAAACAGGAGCTCGGCAGTCTTAACTTTCTCCTCAGCAGTCTTTGCCATTCCTTGTGGACCGATACACATAGCAATTGCTGGCACACCAAATTTCTTCATAAGTGGAGCTAACTTATGAAACCGGTTTCCATCTCCTTCCAGATTTATGGAGTTTATTATAGGTTTTCCAGGTATTTGTCGAAGTGCGGATTCAACAACGAGCGGATCAGTAGAATCTATCACTAAGGGAGCCTCGATCTCTATGCTAAGCTTCTTTACCAGCCCGGTCATGAATTCTAGTTCGTCTGAGCGTTCAGTTGTAGCTACACACACATCCAGGCAATGCGCTCCGTCTTCAACCTGAGTTCTAGCCAACTTAAGGAGTCCGTCAAAGTCATTGTTAAGAACTAGTTCCTTGGCTTTCTTAGAGCCTTGGGTGTTAAGTCTTTCTCCTATGATTAATGGAGGTGGATTTTGTACTATGTCTACTGCCTTTAGCGCTGAACTAACCCGCGGTGTTGTTAACATTTCTTACAAATTCCTCAATCTAGGATATTTTTCATAAAGAATTCAAATTTAATTTGGATATCAAATTGGCTTAATCATCTGGAGTATTGAACCTTTCTTCCTTCAGCATCTTTCTTAGTTTGCCGATGTGTAGAGGAGTCGTGCCGCAACAGCCTCCAACAATCCTGATTCTACTAAATTGTTTAATAAACTCCCGCATTTTCAAGGCCATGTCTTCAGGAGTCATCTTATATACTGCCCTACCCTCTACATTTTGTGGCATCCCGGCGTTTGGGACTACGAGGATAGGCAGACCCTGCTGTTCATCCAGCCATCTTATACTTGAAAGCATCTCCTCAGGGCCAGTGGAACAGTTGAGGCCAAAGATATCAATGCCCATGTCACAAACTGTCGTATATGCTGCTTGTACATTAGTTCCTAGAAGCATATTACCGTACCTATCCAAAGTAACGTTTCCAATGAGAGGGACTTTTCTACCGACATTCTGCATTGCCATATGACAAGCCTCAATCGCCAACTTGACTTCAAGAATATCTTGACTAGTTTCTATCAGAAGAGAGTCAACCCCACCCAAGAGCAAACCCTCGGATTGTGGCATGAACCCTTCAATAATTTGCTGGGGCGAAACCTTTCCTAAGTCCTGATCCTCTGAACTAGGCAGAAATCCTGTTGGACCAATAGATCCAATGACATAGCGATATCGATCTTCAAATTCATTACACACCTCTCTTGCCAATTCGGCAGCTCTTTGGTTAATTTCAACAGCTTTATCTCCATAGCCATATTCTTTGAGCTTGAAGAGATTGGAACCAAAAGAATTTGTTTCGATACAGTCTGCACCTGCCATGAGGTAGTCGCGATGAATTTTTTTTATCCAATCAGGTTTAGTGATATTAAGTCCATCATTGAATCCGTCATTCTTACCCGGGAAATCGTCGGGTTCCGGATTAAGTTTTTGAATCTCCGTACCCATACCGCCATCAAAAAGGATGATATGTTCACGGATGACTTCTGTTAGAGTTAGAGGCATGATATATTCGAGATATTGCCCTACTAAAAATTAATACTTTTGCATTGGATATCTTGTAAGTATTTGGCATCATAAGATATTAACGCGTAATAATAAATATTAGGGAATCAAAGCAAAGTTGGAGTTAGTTCATATTTGTGCTTTCAACATCAATAGGATGGTCGGGCTCATAGTTCAGCTTGGATAGAATGGCTGCCTGCGGAGCAGTTGGTCGAGGGTTCGAATCCCTCTGGGCCCATAGACTACATGGGTTCATATGCCACTTAGACAACTATCCCATGTAAAGAAGGAGATACACATCTAATGCCGGCAACTCTCTCTACGACAATCAATAACATCAATAACATACCAAATAAAATCAATGCCGAGTTAGTAAGGGAATTCTATCAATATATGGTATCTAATGGGTCTTCCGAACGACATCAGAACAATAGCTTAAAAGCAGTTACGGCGTATGCACGATTTCTAAATCCAGGAGTTAATTTTTGGCAAATTGATAGAAAAGAACAACTTTTATCTTTTCTTAATGCAAAAATCAAATCTTCAGAGGATGATCCGGACAAAAAGTGGATCAACACATGGAACGATTATCTGAGACGTCTTAAGAACTTCTTTCGATGGTTGCATAACTTAAGATCCAAAAATAATGAATCAGAAGAGATATCACCTTCAGATTGGGTCACACCTACATTTGCAAGAATTCGGGAGAAGAAAAGTAAGAGGCTTAGTCCATATTCTGAAAATGAAATTTGGGATCGTGATGAGCTTTTAACTATAATTAAGTACGAACCATTCAAGCGAAATAAGGCTGCTATTTCATTGTGTTGGGACTTGAATGCACGGAATCATGAGATCACCCTGTTGAAAATAAAGCATATCAGACTGAGGGAAAGATATGGTGAAGGGGAAATACCTTTTCAATCTAAAACAGGTACCGGACCTGCCCTCCTTACTTTATCATTTCCTTATGTGAGGGATTGGTTAAATGAGCATCCGTTTAGAAATGAGCCTGAGGCGAGATTGATCTGCAATCTCATTACTGGGAGGCCAGTTAAACCAGAAGCAATGTGGACGATGATGGGGCAGCTAAGAGATAGAATTATCAGATTGTTGGAAAGTAACTCTATTAGAGACACACAAGAACTGGAGAAATTGACCCTTCTTATTAAGAGAAAGAAGTGGAATCCCTACTGCATAAGACATTCAGCCATTACCGCTGATTCTGATTTCCTACCGGAGTACGCATTAAAAAAGAAAGTACGATGGAGTATGAATTCTAAGCAAGGAGCAAGATACATCAAAAGAAGGATGGGAAATGATCTGAAGCAAAAAATCTTGGTCCAGAATGGAATAATTCCTGAAGAAGAAATCGAAAAGAAGCCCTCTGTGCTTATCTGTGGTCGATGCGGTTATGTTAATCCCCATATTGAATATTGTTCAAAATGTAGCTACCCTCTAACATCGGCGGCTTTCGATGAAATCAAGAACGCCGAAGATATGAAAATACAAGCGTTACAGGACAAATACGATAAGGACATCAAGGCCATACGTGAAGAGATGGAAACTAAATTCCAACAGATACTAGCCAAAATAGATGTTGCCACTTTGAAATAGTAGGGCTTCTTTATTGAATCATCTATAGAAGTGTACTACATCATACAGCAAAAGTGTACCATTTCATCATTTTGGACACACTTATCGACGGTCTTACGAATGTTCTATTAGTTAAACTTCTATTGATTTTGCGGTTTGCAGACTTTTACCTGTGATTAACTCAAAAAGAGGTTTAGTTAATCAAATCTAAAGAACTATTCTAACTTCAGTTGCCCGTCTAAAGATCAGAATTAAAAAAAGTGTACTAGTTAGAACCACGGGTACCAACCTCCTATCTTCGTACAACCATTGGATATATATTAAGATGTACTATTCTTGCTGCTACGTTATCCTAACTGACGAGTGACTGAGTGACCGAGTGAAATTACAAAATCTTCTATTTTTCCGTGTACTACTACTTCTGTTTATTGTTCCTATCAAAGTACGGTCGATCACACTATTATGAAGGTCACTGACCATTTGCAACATTGTGGAGTATCCAAATGGATAATTCGTAAATTGTATATATAGATAATATAATTGAGATATTACCGAGTATATGGTTAGCAAGATTGTCATATCTTGCAAGTTGAGTGTCGTCAAAATGGATTTCCGGTCTCTAGCTACAATTTGCAATCAGACAAACCACTTACTATCGTTTACTGAATCATGTCAGCTAGCTTCCTAAATTGCGAAAATAGCTAATTGCTTCGGCTGCAAGTCAAGGCCTTGACTGAAGCCACTGGTTTAACAATGATGTATTGTTAGCCATGCGGATCTATAACCAACAATAATTTTCATAACATATAAGCAGATATATACATATATAACTACTTATATGTTATAACTTGCAATAATTACAATAGTATAAATAGCGTAATTGCTAATAGGAAATCATGAAGTTAAAGAGTATTGCTATTTCTCCAGGAAATTACGAAGCCCTGAGAAACTTTGGCAAGACTGGTATGAGTTTCAACGACGTGATATCTGAGCTTATTAAGACAAAAGTAAATGCAGCAAAGAATTCCCACTCTTGACAATATCAAAAAACTACGGTCTGAGGAGAGGCCTGGAAGAAGATTGTAACTCTTGCAGGTACCATTAGAAAATGGAATGAAGACTCTGTAAAAGCTCGCAAGTCGGTGAGGACACAGCTTAGAGAGATAGTAGATTTGGGTTTGAACAAATACCAAATGCAAAAGACTGAGGTCAGGAAATTAGTGGAAGAGATTTTTCGATATCATGCAATTAGTGAAAGCTGGTTAAGAAAACTGCTACCCGAAGGATTGAAGGATACTTCTAAAACTCGCATAAGTTATCTGCAGAAACAGGAAATAGAAAATGAACGTCAACGATTATTATCACTAAGACAGGCATCAGAATCACAGCCGAGTCTAGAAGTATTGCCGTCATTGTCATCATTAGAATCCCAACAGGAATTTAAGTTAGAAGAGTTTAGCCCATCAGAAAATACAGTCGTGGAATTTGAAACTCCAGACCACGAAGCTAAGATAACAATAGAAAATAAATTAAACGAGGCAAACAAAAGGATAGAAAGGCTGGAAGTGAAAATACAACAACTATCTGAAGCATTTATTGCAAAAGCAAATCTTCAAACTCCAGCACAGGATATTCCACTAATTGCCCAAATTGATCCTGTCGAAAAGGTCATTACATGGATTCGATTTAATAAAGCTACTGATATATAAAGTATGATGTGCTACTTGGAGCTCATCGTAGTTTAAATAGTTGGTCCGATAAATCAGATGTCTAATACAGAGCGAACAGAACCTAAAAATAGAGAACCGCCTCACGTGGTAGGTTCTATTACTACAGTTACAAAAATACAAATAAACAAAGAATATGAAAACCTGGTACCACCTATGACTAAGGAAGCATTCGAATCCTTAATGAGATCTATACGTGAAAGCGGTCAGCTCCAGCCTATAACCCTCAATAATAAAGGCGAGGTCTTGGATGGACATAATCGACTAAGAGTTTGTGAGAAGCTTCATCTAGAACCACTTTCTGAGGTCAAGACATTTGACAATCCATCACATGAAAAGCTATACATCATAGATGTCAACCTACAAAGAAGACAGCTAACAGTCGCACAGCGAGTTCAACTCAGCTTGAAGAAGAAGCCAATACTTCAAGAGCTGGCAAAGAAGAACAGTCAGGCAAATCTAAGAAGATGTGATGATAACACTGGATATCCATTGAATGTGCAAATTTGCACACTCGGAAGGGTTAATGAAAAAATAGCAAAGGATTCAGGTGTGTCAGCTAGACAGGTCAGCAAGATGGAGACTATACTAGAAAAAGCTCGTCCCGAGCTAAAAGAGAGAGTTCTGAGTGGTACCACAAGAATAGACAAGGCCTATAAGCAGATCATAAATGAAGAAAGACACGTGAAGCTGGTAGCAGAAACAAAGCAATCTATTGCCGCAGCTGTAGACAGCTATAACCGAATAAAACTTCTGCATGGGGATATGAGAAAGTTAGCTTATGACGCTGAGCTAATTCCAGATAGTTCAATAGATCTTATATTTACAGATCCTCTTTATCATAGAGAATATCTGCCATTATTTGCAAACCTATCTGAAGCAGCTAACAGAGTTCTTAAAGAGGGAGGTTCCTTAATAACATACATTGGTCAGTACGCCTTACCTGAAATTCTAGATTACCTGCGTCAGCCAAAGACGCGGCTACGGTATTGGCATGAATTCTGTATCAAACTAGAAGGCCCGCAATTTGCTAGATTAAATAACCCAGTAATTGTGATCAGATGGAAACATCTACTCTGGTTTGTCAAAGGAGAAAAGCCCCAGCTACCTTTGGATAGCAATTCCATCACCGATCTAATAGAATCTAACAATCCTGACAAGTCTCTAAATAGGTATACACAGAGTACTGTTGAAGCTGAGTATATAATCTCTAAACTGACCATAGAGGACATGCAAATCTTGGATCCATTTCTTGGGACAGGAGGAACCACTGCAATAGCTGCGGCAAAACTAAATCGCCGATTTATAGGAATAGATATATCAGCTGAAGCGATTGAATCTGTAAATGCTAATCTTAAGAAGCAAAACGACTTGAAGCTATAAAATCCAATACTTGTATGAATCTCACTGAATGCTTTGTTGCATAAATCATTATCATATTGGTATGAGTTTGTTGACCAATTGAGATTTAGCTAACGTGTAATGAAATGACTGCTATGAATTTCTTAGCTCTGTTGCATGAAACTCAGAAACAGAAAAACAAAGATCTCGTCATAAAAGCAATAGCAGAAGATGTTGATATCTAGCTGATAGAATCCAATTTGATTAAACTGTGTGAATCACTTGGAATAGATTTGTCACCGGCACAATGGGGGATGGTACTAAATCTCATCTGAGGCCAAGAAAAAAATCTAGATGAAAATCAATTCAAAAATGCCTATCCCCTTGAGTTAGAGGTCCAAAAAACAGCTGTTTTTATGTGGAGTATAAATTGAACTCATTCCGATACCAGACTGATGCAGAAAATTACAAGAAATAACACTTCAATATCACACGATAACAAAAGATAGGAAAAAAGCTATATCATTGCAGATACATATAAGATAGGAGTGATGGATAAAAAGCAGAAAGAAGCTCTTGTTATGGCATTAGCTGAAAAAGGGAAAACCTACAGAGAGATTACAAAAGAAGCTGGTGTTTCTCCGAACAC
>Ga0210114_1000293_pt1 | contig 12819 bp, 14 predicted proteins | sample MayberryNW_TuleA_FD_185524 | JGI IMG/M metagenome (GOLD analysis project Ga0210114, IMG submission 185524) | Wetland microbial communities from San Francisco Bay, California, USA, that impact long-term carbon sequestration - MayberryNW_TuleA_D2... | ecosystem: Environmental > Aquatic > Marine >...
GTTGCTTAACTTCAATTCTCGATAGTTGATTTAAAAGGATTCAAGTATTTTGTATCCATATCCCAGATCAAGAGAACCGACGATTTTTTTCCATTATTTTAGTCCCAATTTCTTTTGCTTTTCAATAAATTTTTGCCTAAACCTAGAGACTTCAATTAATGACCTTTCGTGTGTTCCTTCGCCAATTCTTTCTATGCCATCTAATGCTGCTACTTCAAATAACACTCTTCTCCCTTCGAAAGAAACGATTTTGGCCTTCAGGATGATCTCTGCACCAACTGGAGTAGCAGCCAGGTGTTTGATGTTGACTAGCGTGCCTACTGAATCCCAACCGCTGTCTACTATACATTCTTCCTTGACAAGCTGTCTACAGGTCTCCTCCATTTCAGATATCATAGATGGTGTAGACAGTACGTTCTCACCTTCCCATAAGAAACTTGTTGTCTGATTGGTGGCGACTTTAAGACGACGTTCTTTTTCAACTCCGATCTTGGCTAAGTAACTCATCGAAAATTATAACAGCCGACAACTATATTATTAGCGTTATCATTGGGTCGAAACGATCACACGGGAGGATATTGAGAAATTTTCCCTTCTGAAAAAGCAAAGCCATTTGCTATGCTGGTAGCTAATTCGTATCACAAGCTGCTTTTGGTTTTTTATGAAATACAATAAATAATTATTGCAAATTAAATAGCTTTCAATTATTTCGTTAAAAAGATTGCAAATATTGTATCGATACAACGATGATACAAAGTATCGACTGATGCAAAAATGATGTAAAAATAAAAATATGAGCTCGAGGTCGTTTATGAAGGACGTCGTGCGCCTGAAATTACCGCAAATGCAAGTCCTACTGCAAGGCCAAATGCCAGCGGAACCCATACCCCAAAGGTTTCCATCGAGAAGACGATTACTTGTTTTAGGAGTGTTTCGAACATCACCTATTGGAATATAACACTTAGTATATTAGATTTACTCAGAAAACCCTTTACAAGCTGAGTACGGCTTCGTTATTACAGACCAAATATTGTCCCCATAGTTATAGTGATTCATGCGGCTCTGCACAGTATTGAGCTAAATGAAGCACGGTGTCCTTAAATTACCCCTTAATCTTTGTAGGTGTATGAAAATGCAGAAGGAGTTTCGGAAATTCTGCCCGAAATGTAAAACTCATACTACACAATCTATTTCTATTTATAAAAAAGGTAAAGATAGAAAGATGGCATTAGGCGCAAGGAGGCACGCTGAAGACAAGAAGGGATACGGAGGACAGAAGTTTCCTGAACTTAAGAGAACAGCAAAGACCTCAAAGAAAATCACGTTGAAATACACTTGTAAGAATTGTCAAAGAAAGACTATGAAGGAAGGAATGAGGATCCGCAAATTGGAGATCCAACCATAGCTAGGGTGGTATGTGGCATGAAGAGAAATATGATCCTAATACCCAAGCCTCAGACTAGCTTCATCTTAATTCAATGCAATCAATGCGATGAAAAGAAAGTCGTATTTAGTCACACTACTGCTGATGTTTACTGTAAAAAATGCGGTGCAATGTTAGTAAAGAAAACTGGATCGAAGGCTGAAATATTAGGCAAAGTCATAAACAATCTTGATTAAGTTGCAATAGTAAGTGTTCGGCAAGGCCTAAATCCGTTGCAGTATTTATATTGGCAACGAGCTGTAATTCATTTACAATAGAATAGAATTCCTTAAATGGTTTCTCAGAGATAGACGTGCCCAAGTAGAATCCACAGACGCCCGTGTAACAGTATTCCTTACTGCCGATAGCAACTAAGGAACTGCAGGTCAAGCCAACAGAGCTAACAAATGATTTTTCAGCTACAGCTGCTATACACGTATTATGAATAGATGGTGTGCATTTGTCAACCAATTTTCTGACTGTAACTACATTTAGCAATGCCAAATCTGACGGAAAAGTAAGAACCTTCTGTCCACGCATTGAATTTAGTGCTCGAGACAGGTCACTAGAATATCCTAGCCCTTCAGCAACCATCACCTCAATTTTGTCAACTGTTCTGTATTTTCGCTCTAGAAGCTGTGTAGTGTGTGGAGAGATAGGGCTAGATACGCACAGAATCCTGCTAAACTGGCCGGATAAAATCACTGCACGCAACACGGTTTCAATCAGCGTTTGGCCCCTTATGTGTGCTAATGGTTTTTCAATATTATCTTGCGTAATGAATCTAGACCCCTTACCACCACACATTATTACAGCTATCATGATGAAATAAATCCTGATACAGAGGATAAGAAAATCAAACAAGATAATCTAACAATTTCGTTAGAAGCACCCATGACATCTCCAGAGATTCCTCCAAAACTCAGATGAGCAATGCATTGGATCAATCCTGCAATAAGAAATGCAATTACTAAGCTAAGAAGACCTTCGTACCCAGTTACAAGAAACACGATAGTCAAGGTTATCATAGTACTGGATATGAATTTCATTTTACTTTTCATGGCTAGGACAAAGGGAGAACTAAGGCCATCCCAAGCTGCTTTGCCAAAATGTGCCTGTTCTACCATCACATATTTAGCGATCACCTCAGAAGTCAATAAGAATGAAAGGATTGTGGTGCCGTCACGGATAGATGACAGTGTCGTAAATATCCCTATAAAATATAAAATCAAAGCTGTTGCCCCAGCCGATCCTATTGAATGGTCGTGCATTGCATTTTTCTTCGATTCCCTTCCTCTCTTCACCATCAATCCGTCGGCGAAATCAGCTAATGCATCGGTATGATGCAAACCAGTTATCAAAGTGATGAAGAGAACAACCAAAAGGCTTGTTACTTGAGGTTCAAGCACAAGTGACAGGCCATACCCAACTAAACCTGCGGATAATCCAATCAGTGCCCCAACGAGTGGAAACAGGTACATGTTTGTCGCTATGTACTTTATGTCGATTGGGCTTGATGGACTATGCCGAGCGGAAGGGATTATTGTCAAGAATGAGAGAACTGCCACAAACGGCTTAAATACCAAAAATCAAATTCCACCAGCCTATATGAGACAGTATTAGGATAAGAGGAAGCGAAAAAAGCAAACAGAAAAGCATGGTGGTTATCTTCATAATCTTGATGGCCAGCATGCATTTATCAACTGTTATCATTTCGGTCCCTTCACCTAAGGCATAACTACCCATCTTCTCAAGCTTCACTCTTAAAGCACCTGCCATAGAACTCATAGGATATCCGGCATTGATACTAGTTGTTTTGTGATGATCCCGCACAAGTATTGAGACAGAATTTTTCCAATCTGCCTGAACCATACAAGCTGAGACAACTATTAGAAGACCAGTTATACGAGCGGGCAAGAAATTGAAAAAAGTATCTAACTTAGCGGACATCCAACCTATTTCTTTGTAGTATGGATCCGTGTATCCAAGCATGGAGTCCAAAGTATTAACTACTCTAAATGCTATACAACCTACAGGGCCTAGAATGGAATAGAAGAACAATGGAGAAACAATTCCATCCACAGTACTTTCACTAATGCATTCGATAGTCGCAGATTGGATATATTCTTCATCCAAAGTAGTGGTATCCCTCCTGACAATCATTGATAAATTGTATCTAGCTTCCTCCAAGTTCCCTGCCTCTATTGAACGAATGATCTGGATAGCACATTTCTCCATTCCTTTCAACGCTATTGATATCTTTAACAAGACCGCAAATAGAACAAAGGTGATAATTATTCCCGTGAAAAGGGCTGTCAAAGTAGTTAAGGCTATTGTGAGGAACGCTATGCCAGAAATAAGACAACAGGAAAATAATATTCCGTTTATTTTTTCTTTGTTATGATGTGAGGTAGTACTTACCGTTCTTTTATCATCTTTCAAATTCGGAGTTATGGATTCGATTAGTTTTCCGAGCCAGGAAACTGGATGGTACTTATTTTTGGGGTCTCCAAACACTATGTCTAGGAGTATCCCAAGAGCTAGGCCACCTACCAAAAGAATAAACTGCTCATTAATCATTTTCTAATTCAAGTATATCCTTTGAGATTTTTCTTATGTCGATCATTGGTTTGATTTCGCTCACCAAGTCTTGGATTTGCTCATCCAAGGTGGTGTCAAGAGCAGCGTTTTTGTCATGAGAGTCCATACCATCTAGCGAATCCTCTTTTGGTAGGTCTATCTTCACTTTGGAGACTACTCCAAAGAACTCCTTGTTTGTCATCAATTTGACAGTCGACATGGCCGTTTCTAAAAGTGATTCATCTCCTAGAAATTTATTTATCATGAATCCTTTAACAAGTTCTCTGTCAGAAGGTTTTAGAAGTAACATTGTCCCTACGATACTGGCAAAACATCCACCTCTTTCGATATCGGCAACGATGATAACAGGAGCGTTTACTTCTTTTGCGAGAACCATATTTGCGACATCATATTGTTGGATGTTAATTTCGGCCGGCGATCCTGCTCCCTCCATAATTACTATATCATTTTCTTTTCTGAGGCTATCCAATGAATTAAGGATAATTGGAAATGCATATTGCAACACAAATTTTTGGTAGTAGTCTTTTGCATGCATAAGCCCATGAGAATGACCTTCTACTATTACATCACTAATGTAGTTACCGTGCGGTTTAAGTAGAACGGGATTCATTCTTACGTCAGGTATTTTTCTAGATGCGAATGCTTGTACCGCTTGAGCCATTGAAATCCTCTCTAAAGAGCTCTCAATTCTGTAAATCTTCGAGGACATATTTTGAGATTTAAATGGTGCTACCTTGTATCCTCTGTCTGCAAAAATCCTACACAGTACAGTAACAATCGTAGTTTTCCCCGAACCTGAAGATGTACCTTGAATCATCAAGATTTTTGCTGTCATGGACCCATTGATTTAAAAGCGTCTATAAGAGTGGTATTTTCTATATGCTTTTTGACAGCAACCCGAATATGTCTTAAACCCATTCCAGTAAACGTGCTGCAATCCCGTACCAATATTCCTCTTTTGCTAAGAAGATAATTGCGCACCTCAACTGAGCTCTGATTTGAAACATCTATCAAAAAGAAGTTGACGTCAGATGGCATAGGAGAAAATTTCGTCGTCTTGCCTAGCTCGTTCATCATAAAATTTCTTTCACGTTGTATTAATCTTCTAGATTTCTCTAAATAGGATGGGTCCTTTAGAACCATCGTACCTAATTTTTGAGCTACGCCGTTTACGTTCCAAAAAATCTTATTTTCGAGCATGCGATTTATTAATTTCGGATTACATACACAATAGCCCAATCTAATGCCCGCCAGAGAGAATGATTTTGTCATTGATCTCAGTATCACCAGGTTCTTGTAGTCTGAAACCATTTCGATCATAGTATTCTTTTTATCACCGTCATCTACTAACTCAATAAAACATTCATCTATGAAGATTTGAGTATCTGAACTAATATTTTCAATTATTTGTCGCATGGATACCGTTGATAATATTCCTGTTGGGTTGTTCGGATTGCAAAGAAAAACTGCGTCACATCCATTAGTTGATTCTTTTAATATTTTTTCAGTATCAGGTTTCCAATTCTTTAAAGGGACAATCTTGACCGTTGCTCCTGCTCTTCTGGTAGAGAGTTCGTATTCACAAAAAGTAGGTGCAGAAATAACTACATTCCTGCGAAGGAATGTGCGCGCGAAAATGTGGATTAGCTCTGTAGCACCATTACCAATTAATAACCATGATGGGTCTAATCCTATTCCCAGGTAATCTAAAATGCTATTCTTCAAATCCCTACATAACGGATCAGGATAAGTTGTACACAGACTATTTAATTCATCATACAGGTCACGTAATAAGTGCCTCGAAATTCCCAAAGGATTGACACTTGAGCTAAAATCGAGCTGAACCAATCCAGGATTAACTGAATATACTCCCCCATGAAGACAATCTTGGTCAGGTTTGCTTTTCATCATCGGCTCATCCAATAGCTATTTTCCACCTGCATTATAATGTAGATGTTGGCTATTAGGACACATTGAACGTATTCTCTCTCAGTATCGATGGCTTTTCGTGAAAAGATTATTAGTTGTAATTTACTAAGCCAACCTGATGTTGAAGGTTGCACTAATAGGCGCCACTGGAGCGGTAGGCCAAGAATTTGTATTGGCGTTAAATAAGCATCCGTGGTTTGAATTGACTGCAGTCGTCTCATCTTCAAGATCAGCTGGAAAAAAGTACTTGGATTCCTTAAGGGATCCGGCTTCGGCAATTTTGAGATGGCATAGTAGGAATGAAGTTCCTGAATACGTTCGTGATATGATAGTCTCTACCGTAGACCATATCAAGCCAGATTCGTTTGACCTTGTATTCACTGCACTGGAATCAGATGATGCACTTAAAATTGAGCCCAATTTCGCGAAATCTGTACCTGTCATAAGTACTGCCGCGGCTTTCAGATATGAAAATGATGTACCCATACTTATACCTGGAATAAATGAAGAACATATTGACCTGTTGAATGTCCAGAGAAAGCAACGAAAATGGGAAGGATTCATATGTCCATTACCTAACTGCACCACTACCGGGCTAGTGATCACACTGAAACCTATTATGGAAAGTGCGGGTCTACGGAGCGTAATCATGACCTCTATGCAGGCTATTTCTGGTGCAGGTAGATCACCGGGGGTTGTCGCTCTAGACATTCTTGATAACGTAATACCATATATCCCTAAGGAAGAAGAGAAGGTCCAAGTAGAGACGAAAAAGATCCTCGGTAAATTGGACAAAGATTCCATTAGTCCAGATGCTCTAAAAGTTAGCTGTACTTGCACTAGAGTACCCGTATTGGACGGTCACACTGAATCAGTGTTTGTAGAAACGGAGAAATCTCTGGAGCCAGATGAAGTGAAGCAACTCATGGTTAACTTCTCAGATTCAGTTACCATCCGAGGACTACCTTCTGCTCCCAGAGATTACATCGTCGTACACGACGATCCTACTAGACCACAGCCTCGCATCGATCGAGAGATCAATGACGGGATGACAACAGTTGTTGGGAGACTTAGAAAGGACTCTGTCTTTGACCATGGCATAAAATATGTCTTGCTGTCACACAACGAAAAGATGGGATCAGCGAAAGGAGCCGTTTTGATGGCTGAATTGCTAAAAGATAAAGGGATTCTATAATCTTATTTTATTCTTCTAAAAAACAGAGGTATATTTTGAAAATAATACATTTATTAACCCCTCATGATGTAAAGATATCCAAGAGCGATATATGGGTAGGATAGACGATCTTGACTTAAAGATTCTCAGTGAGCTCTCGGAAGACGCTAGTATTTCTGTTCCAAAGCTTTCAAAATCAATTAATGTTAATTCCTCGGTTGTATATAGTAGAATTAAAAGACTGCTAAAAATGGGTTTTATAAAGAAATTCACTATAGTGATAAATGATGAGGCTCTTGGTTTCAACGTCAGAGCTCTCACTGGAATAAATATGGACTCAAAGATGAGGGATAATGTTCTTAGTGAATTGTTCAAAATTCCAGAAGTGAGAGAGGTTGCAGAAGTGACAGGAAGATTTGACATATTGGTAACCATGAGTGCCAGATCTCTTGACGAGATGCATCAATTGATATCAGAAAAAGTGGGCAGAATAGAGGGAGTGCAGAAGACAGAAACATTTATCGAAATGCGCAAGACCATAAGAGAATTACTATATTCGCATTCAATATCTCAATAGCATCCCGAATGGCAATCGCAAATTTAGACGGCAGTATACGATATTAATATATTTAGTTAGTTCATTAGTGTCACCGTTGGAAGGACAATAACAGATGGATACCTTGACTACCTCTGCATCTTTTGGCAGAGTTTTCCGAGATTACTACGAGCTTACGAAGCCAAAGATATGGTATCTATTAGTATTTACTGCCTTTGCCTCCGCTCTAACTGCTTCATTCCTTTTCGACATTCCAACTGACCCGCTAATGTGGGTTCTTTTACTCATTGGTGTAGCAGCAGGATCCGCAGCTGCTGACACGTTGACTGGATATAACGATCGAGACATTGACGCAATTATGGACCGAACGAAAGGGCGTCCTATTCCCTCAGGAAGAATATCCCCTAGAAATGCTTTCATCTTTGGAGTTATCTTATCAGCAATATCGCTTGTTTGTTCGTGGTTTTTGAATATTTATGCATTCGCGCTGATGGCGTTTGGTTTATTTGACAACATCATTGTGTATAGTAAATGGCTCAAGCGAACTAGCCAGACCAATATAGTTCTTGGGGGCTTCTCTGGAGGAGCACCAGCAATGATAGGATATGTTGCGGTCACTACTCAAAGTATTGAAATTGGGATCATTATGGCGGGATTGGTTTTTCTGTGGATTCCGACTCATATTTGGAGCCTTGCACTCCATTCGAAGAAAGACTATGCCAAGGCTGGGATACCAATGCTACCTGTCGTGCAGAATGAGAAAAAATCCGTTAGGGTTATTGCGGTTACTACGATACTAATGGTTCTTTTCAGCATTTTTCCCTTTTTTCTCAACGAATTTGGGATAGTTTATGTATTAACTGCTACCGTTTTTGGTGCCGCCATGTTGGCATTATCTTTATGGCTACTAATGAGACCTAGCGAGAAGGCTGCATGGACCGTGTTCAAATTCTCGAGTCCTTACCTAACCGCAATCTTTATAGCTTTTATTGTTGACGCATTCTTGCACTAGAAGAGCATGACAAGCAATTAGTCACACAAAATCTTTTCGCATTCATAGATTAACCGAGCTACCACAACATGTGCTTCAAGTCCCATTTTTGATATATTGTACAGGCCAGTGAACTTTCCAGTAGTTGTTCTTGAAAAATGCCCTCTAGGGAATCCACCTACTACGAATGCACACGATAATGTGTTTGAAGAGAGAGCGTTTGAGACAACCTTTTCAAAGGTTGAAGTAACACCTGTTGTAGAGAAGCCTAGCACTTGCCTTGGTCTTACTGTTTGGTCTATTAGCTGGTTAAAGGTTTCTCCCTCCTTCAATTCCAATAGGACTTCGGTCCCATTTCTATTTTTTATCCTCTTCTTCTCAAAGAGATCTGCCATCAGCCCGTCAAATCTAGAGTATGATTTCGGAAACCGAATCCCTTCTCCAATTATTATACTATTGCTATCTATTGTTGAAACGTATACTTTGATCTGATTATTCAGATATAGTGGAGAGGACATAACGGCCGCCAATGATAGATGAACTATGTCAGGCCTACCGTGTTTTAACAGGGAGGGATCAGCCTTCATTGCAGCATGATGATAGCTCCTATCAAGAAATGTTTCTTCGGGGTTCCTCCCTAGTCTCGCGGCATGAGCTCTCACTGCTTGATGATTTCGCAAATTTCTAGGAACCAGTTCCAGAGCAGCCTCTGCAATTATGATGGAGCATCCTTGTTCTTGCTTCATGCAGCCAGACAGAGAGGAGGTTCTAGACATCCATAAAATAAATCTATGTACTCTGATCATGACGATTTTTTTGTTTGTTCTTGGTAACGATTTTCAATGCAATGAAGCATTCAACTAACGGAAGCTAATTTCTAACAGTTAGCTAGCTTTTACATACAATAAATAATTATAATGATTTATCTAGCCCATTGTAGGCTATATCATAATATCATCTAAAAGGCGTAAATTGGAAACAGCAAAGGAACGAATAGATATCTTAATTGATGCTGCATTGTATTATTCAAGCATAGATGACAAGTTATCAGATGACCAAGCTCGTCTGGCGAAAAGGATTGCAATGAGGGTTCGTACCAGACTCCCTTACAGCATCAAACAACTTTTTTGTAGGCAATGCAAGGAATTTATCATCCCAGGAAAGAGTTCAAGAATTAGATTAGGACGATCAAATACGAAATGTATCAGAATTAGTTGCCATCGGTGTGGTCACATTTATCGGAAGCTCATATCAGCTTAGCTTCTCAAACCTAGTGATTCTCGCTTCTTGTGCTATAGTTGAAATGTATTTCTGATTTGAATCATGATATCTACAGAAGACTAATAGCGAATGCTTCGATTCGGGGTTATAGCAATTCTTGCTCAGTACAATGAAGACTTGAATTTGAATTGAAGTCGATAATAATTTATAAGGAGTTAAAAGAGGCTAATACGTAGTGTATAATGGCAAAGGTGTATGATATCCCTTCTACAGACCTTATTGTAAAGTTGGCTGAACGATTAAAGAAGGATAAAAAGATTGAGCCTCCTGATTGGGTGGCATATGTGAAAACAGGCTCTCATGTGGAAAAAATTCCTCAGAATAGAGACTGGTGGTATATCAGATGCGCTTCACTTGTAAGAAAGGTATATTTGCACGGCCCAATAGGCACATCTGACCTAAGAAGTATGTATGGAGGGAGGAAAAGAATCGGTTACAACCTAGACCATCATCGTGATGCTGGTGGTTCGATTATTAGAAAGGCATTGCAACAACTAGAGTCAGCTGGATATCTGACCAAAAAGAAGGGGGGGAGACTAATGAGTGATGAGGGAATGAAGAAGATCGATAGACTAGCTACGGAGATCTTTAAGGAGATTCACACAATACCTAATCTGCAAAGATATGCTTGATGGGAAAGGAGCGCGAGGATGTCTGTAAATCAACCTTCTCCAGATACAAATGAAGAAGAATCAAAGAAACGTGAAGCTGAAGCTGCAATGCGACAGCGCGCACTGACATTCTTATTGGATCAGAATGCAAGGCAAAGGCTTACAAACATAAGGATGGTAAAACCTGAGCTGGCTACGGCCGTAGAGAATTATCTTATAAACTCAGCGTCATCAGGAAGGTTGAATAGAGCACTAACCGACGAGGAACTTAAGCAAATACTGTTAAACATACGACAGCCGAAAAAAGAATTTAAAATCAATAGAGTTTAGGTTCTCCCCCCAACCAATCAACCTTCCTGAGAACATATTGGCGCACTCAGCCACCGATGACCATAAATGAATTATATTTGACCTCCTCTAATTCGATTCCTTTGAGTTAACTATATTAAGTCTAGTGAGGGTTTTCAACTTCATGAAAGCAGCCATTTTCAGAGAATATAACAAGGATCCTACGAAGAATGTCAAGATCGAAGATGCAGATATGCCCAAATTAGGCCAGAATGAGGTTATGATAAAAGTAGAAGCGGCGGCATATAATTATAATGATCTTTGGGCAATCTGGGGGGATCCCATTAAGGTACCTCTACCTCATATTTCCGGTAGTGATTCGGCTGGTCATGTAGCTGAAGTTGGTGAAAACGTTACCAGAATTAAGGTTGGAGATCGTGTGGTTTCACATTCCAATATGAGCTGTAGGGTATGTAATTTTTGCACCTCTGGCCGTGAATATGATTGCGCTGAAAGAACAATCTGGGGATTTCAGACTGGTCCTCTATGGGGAGGGTTTGCACAATACACTCATTTACCAGAAGTTAACGTAGCAAAGTTGCCCGATAACATATCATTCAATGACGCGGCAGCGATATCTATGGTAGGAATGACTGCATGGCACATGTTAGTTGGAAGGGCCAAGATAAAACCAGGTCAAACAGTGCTAATCATGGGCGGCACCAGTGGAGTGGGGATGGCAGGAATTCAGATTTCAAAATTGTATAACTGCGATGTCATTGCTACGGCAGGAACTAAGGAGAAGATGGACAAATGCCTTGAATTGGGAGCAGATCATGTGGTTAACCATAGGGAGCCTGATTGGTACAAAAAGGTCAGGGAAGTTACAAACAAACAGGGTGTTGATGTAGTGTTTGAACATATTGGGAAGGCTACTTTTGCACAAGAAGTATCTCTTTTGAAGATGGCCGGAACGTTAGTTGCAACTGGAGCAACGACAGGTTATGATTCTCAATTAGATCTTCGATATCTTTTCTTCAAAGGCACTAATTTGCTCGGTTCGACACAAGGAACTAAAGCAGAGTTGGAAGAGGTAATACACTGGACAAATAAAGGCAAGATTAAACCATTAATCAGCACAGTCTTACCATTTAGCGAAATGGTTCAGGGTCATGTAATGATGGCAAAGGCTGAACAGATAGGAAAGATATTAACAACTCCCCACAAGCTCTAGGTTTAGCCATTGTGAATGTTCAGAACGCTATTATTTATTCCAGGGAACAACAAGAGATTCATCGAGAAAGCTAAGCTCCTGAATGCGGATATAATCTGCTTTGATTTGGAAGATTCTGTGCCATTAAATGAAAAGCAGACCGCTAGGGATTTGGTGTCAGAGGCACTTGATAAGAATGTAGATTTTGGTAACAGAAATGTGTACGTTCGAATTAATTCATATGAATCAGGTATAGCGATCCAGGACCTTGACGCCATCGTAAGTGATGAAATAGACGGAGTCGTGATTCCTAAGGTTAATAATCAGAGTGAAATAGACCACCTAACTCCTAGGTTGAACGAATTGGAACGCAAGAAAGCGATGAGCAAAAAAATAGGAATAATGGCCTCTATAGAATCTGCTCAGGGACTGGTTAATTCGTATTCAATTGCAACCGCTGACTCACGGGTGAAGATGCTGGTATTTGGAGTGTTTGACTTTCTTAACGACATGGGATTGGATTATGTTCAAGATGGAATTGAATATTCTTTTGCACGTGCAAAGATCCCAATCGATGCGAGGGCCGCCGGAATTGGTGCAATTGATGCAATCTGGCAAAAAGTTGATGATGTAGAAGGATTAGTACAGGACGCTTCAACTGCCAAACGACTAGGATATCGGGGCAAATGCGTAATTCATCCAAAGCAAGTGGAACCGGTAGCTAACGTCTTTATTCCAAGCAATAATGAAAT
>Ga0210114_1000295_pt1 | contig 12801 bp, 12 predicted proteins | sample MayberryNW_TuleA_FD_185524 | JGI IMG/M metagenome (GOLD analysis project Ga0210114, IMG submission 185524) | Wetland microbial communities from San Francisco Bay, California, USA, that impact long-term carbon sequestration - MayberryNW_TuleA_D2... | ecosystem: Environmental > Aquatic > Marine >...
ACCCCTCCGACGTGCAGCGCCCGTACCGGTGAATCACCTGGCGCGATCGCACCAGGCGAGGATCACACCCGGAGCCTTGGAGGCTCACCCGCAAGTCACTGCTTCGCGGCGCCGAAGAGAGAAGAACGGAAGTGAGAACTTCCGACTCCGGTGACCGGCACGTCGGCGGCCCGCCCCCCGAGCTTCGGCTCGGACAAGGCGGGCCGTCGAGTTTGCCCGGCAGGGTGCCCGGTGCATCCAGATCGGTGCGGGCTGCCGCGTCTGCGATTTGATGCCGACGATCGCTCAGCTGCCGCCGGTCCTCCAGGCGCTGGTCGCGGGTCTGGGCACCCTGCTCCTGACAGCCGCCGGTGCGGCGTTGGTGGCCGTCGGCCGGCTCTCCCGGGGCGCTCTCTTCGATGCCATGCTGGGATTCGCCAGCGGGGTCATGCTCGCGGCGGCGTACTGGTCCCTGCTGGAGCCAGCGATCGCTATCGCGGCGGCACGGGGCGACTCCCCATGGCTGCCGGTCGCCGCTGGGCTGCTGGCGGGGGCCGTATTTCTCGGGTTGGCCGACCGGCTGCTGCCCCACCTGCACCCCACACTCCCGATCACGGCCGCGGAGGGCCCCCCGACCCGGTGGTCGGCGACGACGCTGCTCATCCTGGCCATCACCCTGCACAATATCCCCGAAGGCCTGGCGATCGGCGTGGCGTTCGGGGCTGCCGCGGCGGCGCCGGTGTCGATGCCGGGGATGCCGTCCTTCGGCGCCGCGGTGGCGCTGGCGTTGGGCATCGCGCTGCAGAACGTGCCGGAAGGCGCCGCGGTGGCCCTCCCACTCCGCGCGGCCGGCGCGAGCAGGTGGCGGAGCTTCCTCGCCGGAACGGCCTCCGCCGCGGTGGAGCCTCTGGCCGCCATCCTCGGCGCGGGGGCCACGGGACTGGTGGATGCCGTTCTTCCGTACGCGCTCGCCTTCGCGGCGGGCGCCATGATCTACGTCGTGCTGGAGGAGCTGATCCCCAGCGCCCACCAGGGTGGCCGGGGCGATCTCGCTACGGCCGCGGCGATGGGTGGATTCACGCTGATGATGGTGCTCGACGTGGCGCTGAGCTGAGAGCGGCGCCCAGCTGCTGAATGCCGCGTGAAGCGCGGTTCACCATCATTTCACGATCGGTTCAGGAACGCCGCGGTAGCGTAGGGTCACCACCCAGCCCCGCGCGGGTTCGACACTCGAGGAGGAGCCATGAGCAGCATCGTGAAGGTCGTGGAGGTCATCGCCCAGTCGGACAAGAGCTTCGACGACGCGGCGCAGCAGGCCGTGCGCGAGGCGTCGGCGTCCCTCCGCGGCATCAAGAGCATCTGGATCGACAATTTCTCGGGCGTGGTGGAGGGAGACCGGATCGTCCAGTACCGGGTAAACGCCAAGCTCTCCTTCGAGTTGGAGGGCCACAAGTAACCCACGCCCGCACGTGTTAGACAGGAAGTTCAAGACAGGAGGGATCGATGAAACTCACCAAGGCAGTCCCCACGACGATCGCGACCGTTCGCGACGAGTTCGACCGGTTGTTCGATCAGCTGTCCAGTAGCGGCTTCTTCCCCACGCCCAAGGTGTTCCCGACCCTGTGGACCCCCTCGGTGGACTTCTCCGAGAACGAGCAGGAGTACATCGTCCGCCTCGAGGCCCCCGGGGTGGCCAAGGAGGACCTGGAGGTGAACCTCGACGGCCAGACCCTGACCCTGTCGGGGCGGCGGGACTTCGCCAAGGAGGAGAAGACCGAGGAGTACTTCTGGCAGGAGCGGGAGCAGGGCCGGTTCGTCCGGGCCATCCAGCTCCCGGGCGCCGTGGACAAGGCGAAAGTGGCGGCGAACTACGAGAACGGGATCATGACGATCCGGCTGCCGAAGACCGAGCCGAGCGCCAAGACCCGGATCCCGATCAAGTAATGGAAGGATCGCGCACAATGACGTATAGCGACAGCGATATCCAGCAAGACATTAGCGCGGAGCTCAAGTCGGAGCTCAGGCTCCGGGACGACGACATCGCGGTCGGCGCGGCCTGCCCCTCCGAGCTTCGGCTCGGCGCGGCGGGCCGCCGAGTCATGGTGCCGGACGAGGCGCTGGGCTGAGGACGGCATCCAGGCTGTCGAGCGCGGCCTCGAAAGGCTCCGGCCGCGCGACACAGAACCCCTGCACAAAATCGACGCCGATCTCCCGCAATGCGGCGATCGCCCCCTCGTCCTCCGCCTCGGCGCCGATCGTCCGAAGCCCGAGGCTGTGTCCGATCTGGTTCAGGGCGGAAGCCAGGATCCGGGTGACGGGGTCGCGGGCAAGGCCGCGCACGACGTGGCCGGCAATCTTGAGGTAGTCCAACGCCAGTCCCTGGAGCAGGGTGAACGCGGCCATGCCCGTGCCGCAGTGCTCGACTGCGGTCTGGCACCCTGCGGCCCGCAGCGCGCGCAGCAGATCAGCGGCGCGGGTCGGATCGGCGATCACCGCGGACTCCCCGATCTCGACGCACAGGGCCTTGGCCGGCACACCGGTCCCCTCCAGCACCCGGGAGATCACGGCCACTGCGTCGCCACCGGCGACCGTCTCGTCCGCGAGGTTGACCGCCACCGCGGGAGGGTCGGCACCTGGGTGAGCGCACTGCCACCGGGACAGTTCCTCGGCGGCCCGCCGGACTACCCAACCGTCCACCGCCGGCATCAAGCCGTGTCGCCTGGCGGTGGGCAGAAAGCCCGCCGGCGGGATCAATTCCCCATGCCCGTTGTCGAGCCGGAGCAGCAACTCCAGACGAGGAACCATGCCGTTCCCGCCCGCGAGCGGGACCAGCGGCTGGGCGTACAGGCGCAACCGGCTCTCCTCGGCGGCGCGCAGTACGCTCTCCAGCCACTCGCCCGCGCGGGGCGTTGCAGCTGAGGATATGCGCAGGTCCTGCACCTGGATGCGGTTTCCCCCGGCACGCTTGGCGACATAGCAGGCCGTGTCCGCCTCGCGGAGCACTTCCCGCGGTCGGCCGCCGGGACGAACGGGAACGATCCCGATGCTCACGCCGACCCGGTAGGTCGCCTCCCCGCAGGTGAAGCGATGGCCCGTGATCGCCTTCCGGATCTCGTCGGCCACCCGGGCGGCTCGAGTCAGGCCGCAGTGCTCCAGCAGCACGCCGAACTCGTCGCCCCCGAGTCGGGCGAGTGTGTCCCGAGCGCGCATGCGCTCCCGCATCAGCGCGCTGAGCTGGCGCAACAGCTCGTCACCCGCGAAGTGACCGCAGGCGTCGTTGACGGCCTTGAAGCCGTCCAGATCGAGGAAGCACAGGGCGTGCTCGCCACCATCCTCCGTGCCCACCAGCGCCCGGGTGAGCCGCCGCTCGAACTCGGAGCGGTTCACCAGCCCGGTGAGAGGGTCGTGGGTAGCCTGGTGGGCGAGCTCCTTCGCGATGTACCTGGCGCGAGTCACATCCCGGGCGATGATGGTTGCGCCGGTGATCGCCCCCGATGCATCGCGCAGGGGCCCGATCGAGACATCCAGTGTCCTGCGCTCGCGGCCCGGGGTCGGCGGCAGCACCACCTCCCAGGCTTCGGTCGGCGCGCCCCCGCCGAGGCACGACGCGATCCGATCGGTGAGCGGTCTGTCCTCCGGCTCGGCGGTCAGCGTCAGGATCGCCCCGATGCTGAGGCCTCGCGCCGTTGCGAGTCGATGGCCGGTGAGCTCCTCTGCCGAGCGGTTGAGGAAGTCGAGCTTGCCGGCGGCGTCGGTGACCAGGACCGCGTCGGGGATGGCGTCGAGCGCCTCGGTGACCCTGCCCGCGGGCCCAATCGCGGCTGCCACCCGGGTCCGGGCGCTGACGTCGTGCACCACGGCCATGACCAGCCCCTGAGAGGAGCCCGCGACCGGGGTGAGGGATACCTCCACCGGGAACTCGGCGCCGTCGGCGCGCAGGCCCATGAGACCGCTGCGGGCGCTCATCGCGCGCAAGGTCGGCGCCTTCCCGTACTCAGCGCGGGCCTTCACGTGCGCCGCACGGAAGCGCGCCGGCAGCAGCACCTCGACCGGGCGTCCCCGCAGCTCCCGAGCACCGGCGCCGAACATGGCTTCGGCTCGACCGTTCAGCGACACGATGACGCCGGCACGATTCACCAGCAGCACGGCGTCGGGTGAGGCGTCGAGCAGTCTCCGGAGCTCGGATGGGACCTTGCGGCCGCGGGTCACCATCTCACCTCAGGAGGCGCGCCGTGCCTTCCGCGAAGCGAGTGCTCCGGCCCTCTCACGGCCGGGTCGGCTCGCGCGTCCCCAGGAAGCTGAAGGCTTCCACCAGGTCCGGCGTCGATGGCTGCCCCGGGTTCCACAGGAGCAGGGCGGTCTCGGCATTCCGGAGCACCTGATCCGCGACACTGCCCAGGAGCAGACGCTCGAGCCCGCCGCGACTGCGCGTGGCCAGCGCCACCAGGTCGAAGGCGTTCTCTCTGGCGTAGCGCAGGATCCCCTCGGCCGCGTCATTCTCCACCACCACCTGCGGGCGGACCGCCAACCCGCGCGCGGCGAGCGCCTGTGCCTTCGTGCCGAGCGTCGACTGCACCGTGGCGCGCTGCACGCGCGAGCCGGGATCCTCTCCCCGATGGGGCAGCGCCGCGCGGACCGTGCCCCCTCCGGTCGTGACCACCCGGAGCAGCGTGAAGTCCACGCCGGGTGCTCCCGTCACGGCGACCGCGTACTCGATCAACCGGTCACCCGCGGGTCCCCCATCCACCGGGAGAAGCACCCGCCGGAACACCGGGGTCGTATCGGGTGCGGGTGCGGCCTGCTGCCCCGGAGGGACCAGAAGCACCGGTGCGAGCGAGTGGCGCACCAGCCCATCGCCCACGCTGCCCAGCAACGCGCGGCTCACGCCACCCCGGGCGTGCGTCGTCATCACCACGAGATCGATCGCCTCGTCCCGAACATAGGTGCTCAAGCATTCGGTCACCGGCCCGTGCAGGTAAGCCGTGACGGCACGCACCCGGTCATCGCCGTTCGTCCACGCCCGCATGACATCCAAGTAGCGCCGGCCCCTTTCCTCGAGCTCCTGGTCGACCGCCGGGTCGTACATGGCAGGACCCTCGGGTCCGGCCACCGGCGTCGGCGACTCGTGCACCCTGACGAGGTGCACCGTGGAACCGTCGCGCCGGGCGAGACGGAACGCGGTCGACAGCGCCGACTCGGAGAAGGTCGACCCGTCCAGGGGAACCATGATTCGCTGCATCATATATCGCTCCAGTCGTAACGTTCGTCGTGGTGGGGACCCTAAATCCGTCCGGCCCCGGCCGCTCGCACCAAGTCCATCGACGTCAGTATGCCGCAGAGCCGATCGCCGTCGAGCACCAGGACCCGATGGATCGCGAGTTGGGTCATGAGCCGGGCCGCGGCGCGCGCCGGCGTATCGGGGCGCACGGCCACCACCGTCCTCGTCATCGCCTCCCCCACCGTGTGCTCCGCCAGCAGATCCCATTCGGGACCGCCGGTCTGCTCCATCCGCTCCAGCACGTCCCCGCCCGCGTCGGTCCAGAAGTCGGCGAAGTAGCCGGCTGGCGGCTCCTCGCCTTCCTCCCAGGCCGCCGGCGGCTCTGCCTCCGAGCCCCACCCGTCCGGCTCGGGGCGCGGCACCACCGGGGTGGAAGCCTGGAACGAGAGAATGTCGCTCATCGAGAGCACCCCGATCACCCGGGCCAGCTCCACCACCGGCGCGCCTCCGACGTGGCGGGCGGCGAACAGCTCCAGCGCGTCGCGCAGCGACAGTGACGGAGTCACGGACCACACCTCCGTAGACATCAGCTCCCGGACCGATCTCATATGCCCCCCTGATTTCGTCCGCGCTTCCACCCGCCGGCGCAGGCTCCGGCTCACAGGTAATTCTGCCGCTCGGCGCTGAACGGGTCGTGAGAGCAAAGTGAAGAGTTCTTGAGACACCCTTCACTCCGGCTTCAGGGGTCGGTCACGAGCTTGGGAGTGGGACAGCCGACGCCTTCTCGACAGGAGTGCCACGTGACCCACACTCTCGAACAACGACTCAAGCCCGAGCTGGCGGCGGCCATCCGCCCCGCACTCGAGCGTCTGACCGACCTGCCGCCCGGATCTCACCCGGTGGTGTCCTGCTACGTCCGTCTGGGGCCCGCGGATCGGGCCGGCCTCGGGTACCTGACCTGGAAGGCCCGCGCGAAAGAGGCGTTGGCCGACGCGCCGACGGCCGCCCTGGAACGAGAGGAGCATCTCGCGCTCGAGCGGGACATCGCGCGCATCGGCGGCTACCTCCAGCACCTTCGCAGCCTGCCTCATGCGCGCGGCCTCGCCATCTTCGCGTGCGAGGCTCTCGACCTCTTCCTGTGCGTCCCGCTGCCACGGGTGCTTCGCACCCGCGTCACCGTCGACAGGAGCCCCAGGATCGCCGAGCTGGTCGCCGCGCTTCAGAGCGCCCGACCGGTGATCGTCGCGGTGCTCGACCGGGTGGTCGCCCGGTTCTTCGTCGTGACCGCGGAAGGTGCCGAGGAGCTGCCCGGGGAGTTCACCGTGAGCGGTCGCGGCGGGAAATACCACAGCGACCGGAAGGATGCCCCGGGCAAGGGAGAGCGGCGCTACCGCGCGCGGATCGCGGAGGAGCGTCACCGGCACTATGCGGCCGTCGCGAAGCGGCTGGAGGAGCTGGCGGAGCGCTATCCGGAGAGCGGGATCGTCCTCGGCGGCCCGGTGGATCACACCACGGCGCTGGCCGCTCTCCTTTCCGACCCTCTTGCCGCGCGGCTGCTCGGCCGGTGCCGCCTGAACCCGACGGCGGTGACCGCGGCGCGTCTCCGGGCCGCCGTGGATCCCCTGGCCGAGCAGCACGAGCGCGCGAGCGTGGCCGCGGAACTGGCGGCACTGGAGGAGTCCATCGGTGCGGGAGGGGCGGTGGAGGGGGTCCGCGAGACCCTGCGTGCGCTGGCCCAGCATCAGGTGCGAACCCTGTACATCGCCGAGGATCTGGCGGGCGGTGGCTTTCGATGCGGGCACGGTGGCCGGCTGGTGCTTGCGAGGGCGGACTGCGGGAGCGAAGGGGAGCCCGAGGCCGTGCGAGACGTCGCCGACGAGGCGGTGGAGGACGCCCTTCGCGACGGCGCCCGGGTCGTGGTGGTCCCACGCCCGGTCACGGCGATGCCGATGGACGGGTTCGCGGCCACGCTGAGGTTCCAGTGAGCACCCCGGCGCCGCGCGGGGTGCTGGTCCCGCTGGACGGCTCGCAGCTGGCCGAGCAGGCCCTGTCGGTCGGCGCGGGCCGCGCGCGGCGAGCCGGCGCGACGCTGCACCTGGTAAGCGTCCACGAGCCGATGCCGATGGCAGCCATGCCGCCCGATTATCCCATGCCGGTGCAGGAGCTGGAGGCCGAGGCGCACGAGGAGCGGGTGCAGTACCTGGAGTCGGTGGCGGCATCGGCCCGCGCCTCGTGCTCGACACCGGTCGTCGCCTCGGTCGTCACCGGCGGCGCGGCTGCCGCGCTGTGCGAGTACGTCGAGAGCCACCCGATGGAACTCGTGGTGATGACGACCCATGGTCGCGGGGGGGTCAGCCGACTGTGGCTCGGCAGTGTGGCCGACCGAATGCTCCGGCGCATCACGACCCCCGTCCTGCTCCTGCACCCCGACGAGTCCGCCCAACCCGCGGAGTTCCACCGTCTCCTCGTTGCACTCGACGGGGAAATCGAGGAGCCGGTGCTGGATGCGATCGCGCTCCTGGACGGTGACGGGAAAGGGGTCCACTGCACGCTCACCCGCGTGGTGGAGCCGGCGGTGCCCATCCTGAGCGGTCTGGCCGCCCGCCCCGCGCGCCTGCCGCCGGACTGGAACGCGAGGCGGGAGGTGGATGCGCGTAACTACCTGGCCAGGCTCACGGATCGGCTGGGCACCAGGGGGTGGGACATCTCCTGGCAGGTGCTCGTCGGCCGCGGCGTGGCGGGCCAGGTGCTCGAGTTGGCCGACGCGATCAGGGCCGACGCCATCGTGGTCGGCACCCATGGGGCGCGCGGAGTGGAGCGACTGCTGCTGGGCAGCGTGGCCGACAAGATCGTGCGCGGCTCCAAGGTTCCGGTACTGGTGGCTCCGCCGCGGTCGTGCACATGAGCCCGCCCGTGAAGACCGCCGCCGCTGCGGTGCCTCCACCGCGCCCTACCGCCGACCGGCGGTACGTCCTGCCGTTCTCGGAGATCAGGCTGGAGTCGGTCCCCGAGGTCGGCGGCAAGAACGCCTCGCTCGGCGAGCTGCTCGCATCGCTCGGGCCCGAAGGGGTGGCGGTGCCGGACGGCTTCGCCCTCACGGCGGCGGCGTTTCGCCTTCACCTGGCCGAGGCGGGCCTCGATCGGTCGATCTATGCCGAGCTGGATCGACTCGACCCCGAGGACCTGGCGGCGCTCGCCGCGACCGCCCGTTCGATCCGCGAGCGGATCTCGGCCGCGCCGCTTCCCGCCGTGGTCCGCGCCGGGCTGGCCGAGGCGTACCGCACCCTCTCCCGGGCGAACGGCGAAGAGGCGACCGACGTCGCGGTGCGCTCCAGCGCGACGGCGGAGGACCTGCCTACCGCCTCGTTCGCAGGGCAGCAGGAGACGTATCTCAACGTGGCGGGTCTCCCCGCCCTCGACGCCGCCGTGCGCGCCTGCATGGCATCGCTCTTCACCGAGCGGGCGATCGTATACCGTCGTGAGCACGGCTATGCGCACCGCGACGTGGCGCTCTCCGTCGGAGTTCAGAAAATGGTTCGGAGCGACCTGGGGTCTGCCGGGGTGACCTTCACGCTCGACACCGAGAGCGGTTTCCGCGACGTGGTGCTGGTGACCGGCGCGTGGGGGCTGGGTGAGACCCTGGTCCAGGGACGGGTCCGACCGGACGAGTTCTGGGTCCATAAGCCCACCCTGCGGCAGGGCTTCCGAGCCCTGGTCCGTCGGGAGATCGGCGACAAGGGCCTGAAGCTGGTCTATGCCGAAGGCGAGGGTGCTCCCACGAGGGAGGTGCCGGTCCCCGACGCCGATCGCCGGCGCCCCGTGCTGGCGGACGAGGAAGTGCTCACGCTGGCGCGCTGGGCCGTCGCCATCGAGGCACACTACTCCAGTCGAGCCGGACGGCCGACGCCGATGGATCTCGAGTGGGCGCGAGACGGCCGGACCGGGCGGCTCTTCATGCTCCAGGCGCGGCCCGAGACGGTCCACTCGCGCGCCGCGACCCCGAGGATGGAGTCGTACCGTCGCATGGGGCCGGGCGAGGTAGTCCTCACCGGACGATGCGTGGGAAACCGCGTGGCTTCCGGGCGCGTGCGGCTGGTGCGGTCCGCGGCCGAGTTGGAGTCCGTGAGCCAGGGGGACGTCCTGGTCGCGCCCATGACCGATCCCGACTGGGAACCGGTGCTGGCACGGGTGGCCGCCGTGGTGACGGACGAAGGCGGCCGCACCTGCCACGCGGCGATCGTCTCGCGCGAGCTGGGCCTGCCCTGCGTCGTCGGGACGGAACGGGCAACCACGACGCTGGTGGACGGACGGGAGATCACCGTCTCCTGCGCCGAAGGCGATGTCGGCAAGGTGTACGACGGCCGGGTGGAGTTCGAGCGGACCGAGATCGATCTCGCCTCCCTGCCGACGCCGCGGGTGCCGCTCATGCTCAACCTGGCGAACCCGGACCGGGCTTACCAGCTCGCCGCGCTCCCGAGCGCCGGTGTGGGTCTGGTCCGGATCGAGTTCGTGGTGAGCCACTGGATCGGCGTCCACCCGATGGCCCTGATCCACCCCGAGCGGATCCCGGATGCCGCCGATCGGTCGGCGGTGCTGGCCCGGGCGGGCGAGGGGATCCCACCCGCCGAGTTCTTCGTGGAGCGGCTCGCGGCCGGCGTCGGTCAGATCGCGGCGGCCTTCTACCCGCGACCGGTTATCGTGCGGTTCTCCGACTTCAAGACCAACGAGTACGCCGGGCTGCTGGGCGGCGCGGCATTCGAGTCGCCGGAAGCCAACCCGATGATCGGCTTCCGTGGGGCCTCGCGCTACTACGACGACCGTTATCGTGAGGGCTTCGCGCTGGAATGCGCGGCGATGCGGCGGGTACGCGACGAGATGGGACTCGTCAACGTGAAGCTGATGATCCCGTTCTGCCGGACGCTCGAGGAGGGTCGCCGGGTGCTGGCCGAGCTGGAGCGCAACGGTCTGGTGCGCGGGCGGAACGGGCTCGAGGTCTACGTGATGTGCGAGATCCCCAACAACGTCATCCTCGGAGCGGAGTTCGCCGAACTGTTCGACGGCTTCTCCATCGGCTCCAACGATCTCACCCAGCTCGCGCTCGGCGTGGACCGCGACTCCGAGCTGCTCGCCCATCTCTTCGACGAGCGGGACCCCGGCGTGAAGCGGCTGATTCGTATGATCGTGGAGACGGCGCACAGGAGCAGACGGCACGTGGGCATCTGCGGCGAAGCACCCAGCAACTATCCCGAGTTCGCCGAGTTCCTCGCGGAGATCGGGATCGACTCCATCTCGCTCAACCCCGACTCGCTCCCCACGGTCATCCGGCGCCTGGCGCGCCCGCAGGCGACACCGTGAGCCCCCCTGGCGGCGGAACACCGGCTCCGCTATCCGTCAGCCTCAACGCCCACCGGATCGCGCCGCGCAGGCCGACGTTCGGCCGAATGATCACATGCAGCGGCGTCCGGGCGAGCAGCGAGGCCAGACGACCCTTCCGCCCGAAGCGGGCGAGGAATCCGGAGCCTTTCAGGAGCGGCAGCAGCCGCCGGGGCAGTCCTCCCCCCAGGTAGACGCCGCCGGTCGCGAGCACCCGGAGCGCGAAGTTGCCCGCCTCCGCGGCCAGGATGGCCGCGAACAGCTCGAGCGTGGCGAGCGAAAGCGGGCAAGGGGTCGCCGCCAGCCCCGCCTCGACGATCACCGGCGTCCGGTCGCTCACCGTCTCCAGCCGTCGCGCGACCGCCTCGGTCTCCGGCGCCGCCTTGCGGGCCCGGAGGAACTCGTACAGCTCGGGCAGAGCACGGCCGGAGCACACCCGCTCGCAGCTCACATGGTCGTACCGGTCGCGGAAATAGTCGAGGAGATCGTGCTGCAGCCGGCCCACCGGGGCGAAATCGACATGGCCGCCTTCGGAGGGGTGCGGCCGGTACTCACTGCCGTCCCAGGTGAGGAACGCCTCTCCCAGCCCCGTGCCGGGAGCGATCACGGCCAGCGTCCCACCGGGAGCGTGGTGTCCGGCCTGGAGGGTGGAAAGCATGTCGGGTTGCAGATCCGGCACCGCGAAAGCCATGGCCACCAGGTCGTTCACCAGCCGGACCGAGCGGAGCCCGAGCGCGGCCGCGAGCGGACCTTCGTCCAGCGTCCAGCCCAGGTTGGTGAGGCTTGCCCGCCCGTCCACTACCGGCCCCGCCACGGCCAGCACGGCGTCGCGCGGTCGGGCGCTCGAGCCCCGGAGGAAGTCGCGAAGCGCGGTCTCCAGCCCGCCGCACTCGCGACTGGGCAGCATAGTCTCCTTGAGGATGGACGGCGAGGTCCGATGACCCGCGACGAGCGCCAGCCTGGTGCTGGTCGCCCCCACATCGGCTACCAGGACGGGAGGCGGACCTTCCCCGGACGACGCGTCAGCCGAAGTCGTGCGGGGCGGCATCGGTCCACCGGTGGTCGCAATCCCGGCATTCCCACTGGGCGGAGCCGTCGGCTGCCCGGGCGCCGCCGATCGCAACCCGGCCGGCGGCATACACTGCAATCAGATCGGAGGTGGGAGAACCAGAGAAGACCGGAACCACACGTGGGGAGCCACAGGCGGGGCATGGCCCCGGACCGGCGGCGGACACGGGGTAGGCCTCTCCCTGTGCGCGGGCATTGCTGTCTTCGCGCGTGCGGGGGGCGCCAGAGCCGGGCAGGGCGTCGTGCATAGGCGAGTGGTCGAGTGGTAAGGGTACGCCATCGAACCTAGGCACGAGCCGGTCCTCCTGCCAGTGAAGTTTCCTTTACGAAGTGCCACCACCGAGCACGAGATCCTCGAGCTCGCGGGATTGCAGCGCAAGGCTGTCGGGACCGCTCACGGAGCGCGCGCCTCCCGCCCAGGATAAGCGACTCGGCACGAGCACCGACCTCAGCCTATTGCCATCCTCGACGGCCTTGAGGCTCGAGCAATCCGCCATGCCGGGACGCCGATGGCCGGGTGCGAGCCGAGCGAGATGGCAGGTGGCCGCGACCGCAGGCACCGGGAGCGCGCGTCTCCAGGACGCCCGCGGATCGCGACGTCGCCCCAGCGCCGAAGGGTAAGCCACTGCCTCTCGGCCGGCGTGGGACGGGATACCAGCGAGCACCCAGTTCAGGGACATTCGGCTCACCCGAGCCGCGTAGCCGGAGGCCCGACCACACCAGGCCCCAACGGACGCTCCCAGCGGTTCCCACCGGCGGCGCGTCGAGGGAGCCGGATGGGGAGCCGGGGGCTGCTCCGGGGGAAGGGGCGTGGCCGCCGTGAGCAGGGCCAGCAGCCGGCGCTCCGACAGGAAGGGTGAGCCAGCCGGCACCGTCGGAGTTACGCGTGTTTCCCCGGCCGAATCGAATCGCATCCGGCGACCAGGCAGCAGCGTCTGACTCAGCAGACGCCACCGGCGCACCGGAGGGACGCCTTCGATGTAGACGACCCACTGGACGCCATTCGGAGTCGTGAGCTCCATCGTCGGCGTGAGGGGGGTTCCGCGCGGGAGCAACGGGGAGTTGGACATGACGCACCACGCTTTCAGAACTGTTGACGAGCCGGCCTCAGGCAAGCACCTGCGAATGCTGCTTCCCAAGTAGCCGGCCGATGGCCCCGGCCT
>Ga0210114_1000296_pt1 | contig 12772 bp, 9 predicted proteins | sample MayberryNW_TuleA_FD_185524 | JGI IMG/M metagenome (GOLD analysis project Ga0210114, IMG submission 185524) | Wetland microbial communities from San Francisco Bay, California, USA, that impact long-term carbon sequestration - MayberryNW_TuleA_D2... | ecosystem: Environmental > Aquatic > Marine >...
TCAAATTCTTTATCTAGTTCCACGATTAATTATGAGCCTTTTTGCAGTGATAGATACATTTCTAGTTTTTAAAATAACAGAAAGAAGATATGGTATCAAAATTGCATTTATTGCGTCGATTCTTTTTGCAGTTGTACCATACGGTTGGGCACTAAGACGAATATTTCTGGAATCGATCCAATTACCATTACTGTTGACTTCGATTCTCCTAGTACTTTATTTGAAACGGAATTCTGACCAGACGAAAAATACATTGGGATTCAGAAATATCTCTTTAATTCTTCTTTCAGGTGCATTTTTAGGTCTATCTATATTTACCAAGATTCCGGTTTTTACAATGATTCCACTTATAGGTTATCTTGTATATACAAATAGTCCTAACAAAAAACTAAAAAGCCTTGGACTTTGGTTTATTCCAGTTTTTCTTATTCCCTTGTTATGGCCAGCACATGCATATTCCATAGGTGAATTAAATATCTGGATTGATGATGTATTACACCAAACTCAAAGAGAAAGCAAGCCTCTAGTCAATTCCTTCACGTCTTTTGCAGAATCGGACCCAGTTTTATTCATATTGGCAATTGGCGGTCTTATCTACGCCGCTATTAGGAAAGACCTTTTCATCTTGTTATTTACTATCCCCTTTTTGCTATTTCTATACTGGATTGATTTTGTGTCTTCCTTTCATTTTATTCCTTTGATGCCGGCATTTTCGATAGCAGGAGCAAAACTAATAGTAGAATTATCCGATCGTATTCCAAATATAAAAATAAGGAAAATAACACCATATGCGGTAACATCTGCAATTACTATATTTGGATTGACCACTACCATAATTCTTCTCTCTATCGATGCTAATTCTTCAATCATAAAATCGCAGGCCGTGGTCATAGACTATATGCTAAAAAGCAACGGTACTGTAACTTTAGTAAGCAGTCCATTATTTGTCTGGATTCCTGAGCAAATATTTCATATAGATATGGATGAGAGGAGCTATTTCTCCACCAAACCACTGAAAACTGGTGATTATGTAATAATTTCTGATAATGGATATAAAAAGATCATGAAAGAAACAAGTAAAAGAGGTACATTCCATAAAACATTATTTGCAGAGACCCATTTAATAGAAACAGTCAAACCAGATAATTCCCTAAAAAAATATAACATAAACATTTATCCCTACACGAATCTAAAAGCATCTCCTGTATCAAAAGAGATAGATATTAGAGGAAACTACTGAATTATCGCACAATAAATAAAAAATATTTCTTTAATTTTTATAATACAACATACTATGAAGTTGTTGGGGAATTTTATTCTGCAGATTCAAAAAAGATCGTCTGCATCATCTTCATTAATGTCTTAGAATAGATTCAAATATACTTGACAATATTTTGACCATATGACTCTTTTAAATAATAATATTGAAAAAATTTCTTTTACTATTTTCATATTTGCTGGTATGCTTCTTTTATCAATAGCTCTTGATGATATTGATGCTCAATCCAAAAAGAAATCAAAAAAAGATATCAATCCCATTTTAACTGATCCGAATTTAAAAGCTGAATTGATTATAGATGATCTGAATTTTCCAATAGGTATGGAAATTATTGGAAATGATGACTTTTTAATAATAGAAAAGAATACAGGTATAGTAAAAAGAATAGCTAATGGACAAGTAACTCAACTATTGGATCTGAATGTTGCATCAGAGAGTGAAAGAGGTCTTTTAGGAATTGCTTATTTGAATTTATCTAAATCGGGAAAATTTTCAGAAGATGACGGTTCTTTAATTCCTTCTTATGTTTTTCTTTTTGCTACTGAAACAGAAGGTCAGGACAATGGTAATATTTTAGGAAATAAACTTTATAGATATGACTTTATTGATGGAAAGCTAGTAAATCCGGTTCTGCTTTTGAATTTACCATTCACTCCAGGACCATCTCATAATGGCGGGGTATTGAGAATTGGACCAGATGGAAATTTGTATCTTGTTATGGGTGATCTTAATAGAATCAAAGATCCCAGCGGAGATACTATTGCCCAAAATCTTGAAGGAACATCCCTTCCAGATGGTAGAGGAGGTGTATTAAGAATTACACCCGATGGGGATACTGTCAAAGATGGCTTCAGTTTGGGTAATTTAGGTCTACTAGACAAATATTATGGATATGGTATTCGAAACAGTTTTGGTATTGGATTTGATAGTATTACAGGATATTTATGGGACACAGAAAATGGTTCTCATTATGGTGATGAAATCAACATTATTAAGCCTGGCTTTAATAGCGGATGGAGACAAGTATTAGGAACTCCTAGTTTGTATAAGAGTATGACTGGTCAAGATTTTGATAGAAACAAGCTAATTACATTTAATAATAAAGGCAAATATTACGATCCAGCTTTAACATGGAATCAAACCATCGCTCCCACCACAATTGCCTTTATTCATACAGACACATTAGGAGATGAATATAAAGATGACGTGTTAGTAGGCGGTGTAAAAAACGGCACATTGCTTCATTTTGATCTTAATTTTACTAGAACCGGATTACAATTGACTGGAACATTGGCTGATAGAATAGTTAATACTCCCTCAGAAATTAATGATGCAGTATTGGGTACGGGATTTGGTATTATTACAGACATAAAGATAGATCCAACAGATGGAGATTTATTTGTGATCGCCTCCAACACAAAAAATGGAAAAGTATTCAAAATTTCTCAATCATAAGGTATTTGATATAATATTGAGTTAAATCAAAAGATAATTAAGTCACAATATTAAATCTATCGTTTTTTGGCTCTGATATTTATAATATATTGTTGGAATGGTATTATTTCGTTTGTATTTAAATTATATGTCTATCATCAATGACACATTCTTTTATATACATTCTTTATCGTGGTAGTATTGTATTTTGTTTTTATTATCAATAGCTATAGTTACTTCTGGATGTTGAAATTACATATACTTTATCCAAAATTCAATACGTAATATAAGCGACGGATAAGATTAATCTTTTACTACAAAATTAGGAGGGATCTTATTATCTTTTTATATTGTTATCCTTAATCATCCTTTTTCGTCTCAAGAAAAAGAAAATTCCAGCTGAAACCCCAATCAGGATTGACAAAATTAATATCGTGATTAACATAGGAGTTTTGGTCGCTTCAATTTTGAAAATATATGATAATCCGTCATTAATAAAAGAAAATTGTATATTATTTCTTTTGTCAACCGAAACCAGTTCAGAAACTGTTTCATTTGTTTTTAAAAAAAATTGACTGCCAGAATCGAACCCCTCTACAATAAATTTTGTCTGCATTTTTGGCTCCGCAAAGACAGCACTCCATTTTTTATAATCCTTATTTTTGGAAAAATCATTATTAATTGATGAAATATTTACATGAGATAAATTAGGAACAACATACATATCAATAGTTGTCAGTTTGGTAAAGTTTTTAATGGGTAGTATAATGACTGTATTGTTATTTGGAGATGCAATATTGGTAACATTATTACCGTCTAACAATTTATTATCCATATTAACTATCTTGAGATTACTCTTCTTGTCAAAGAATAAAATAGAAGTATTATTAAAGTACGTATTCATTAGGATACTGTTCTTTGATAATTTTATATAATAGTCAACATTCTTATTTTTATCTACTACGTTGGATTCAAAATTGTTGTTGAAAGTTCTATCCAATCTAATACCATGATTTAATCCACCTTCAATCACATTTCCAACAAATTTGTTATTTTTTGTTGCATAATCTGCTATATTTATTCCACTGTTCATTGATTTTCGGATGATGTTATTTTCAATCGTATTTAGAGAAGAATTCGAATATATATTTATACCATAGTTATTACTTCCCGTAATGTTATTTTTTGTTATTAAATTACGACCAGTTTTTTTTAGAAAAATACCATTTCCATTTTTGTCAATGATATTGTTATTGATACTATTATCTTCTGACTCTGCTATCATTATACCCATGGTATTGGATTTTATCTTGTTACTTTCAATAATTACCTTCTTTGCTTGTTTGTCTACCAGTATTCCAATACCAATATTATTTTCTAAAACATTATTTTTGATATCCACTGAATTGCAACCTCTTAGACATGCGATTGCATGTAAATTATTTTCATGTATCGTGTTATCAAAAACTTTAATATTGTTTGTTTTGGTGTCTAATTTAATACCTTCAAAATTGCTTTTTGATATGTCATTATTCTCAATTGCAATATCCGAAACATTATTCATCAAATGTAAACCCAAATAATTTCCAGATATTGTATTATTGCTAATTAAACTTCCTTTACCAGAAAAATATGTTATTCCTTCTGTTCCAATGTAACCTTTATATCCTAAATTCTCTAGGTAGGAATTTGTAATATTTGTCTTTCCAGAAGAATCCCAAAAGGTTAAGATATAAGGTCTAACGGTTTCAGGAGAGCTAACAACAGGTTGGGAATCACTTGTAGAATTCCACGAAGTTATTCTAGTATTATCTATTATTAAATTTCCTCTTGATGTGATGGAATAAGGTATATTGCTAGAATAATTGGAAGCTATTTTTATAACTTTAGATTTCGAACCATCAATAATTAATGAACCATTTTCTAATACTAGAATATTAGATCTTAACAACCATTCTTTATTTCCAATGCTTTCTAGGATATTTGAATTATTAAAAAAAGAAAATATCGTAGGAATCTGTACATTGTCATCACAAACTATTATTGTTTTTGTGATGTTGTCATATTTCAAACAAATATTATCTCTGCCACTTTGTTCATTCACTTCATTTTGGTTGACTGCCATCGCTTCCAAAAATAAAAAATTAAATCCTAAAACTAGTACAGAAAAAAACAAGGAAAAATGTACTAGTCTAACAATTAGTTGATAACGCAATTGTGTTACTAATTTAAAAGTAGTCTGCTATATAAATGACGTTACAATTGATAAATGACGTTACAATTGTTAATCAGGTTTTCGCTATTTTTTTGCCATAAAATATTTATAGAAAAAAATGTAATTGTAGGGATACATATATAAAAAAAGTCTTCTAAGTATAATCTGAAATATTATTGTCAGTAAATAAATCTAAATATGTGTTTCTTCTGGTATCTTTTTCTATTCTACTTGTATTTAATTTAAATATTTTTCTAACAAAGCCGTTGTCGATAGAAGCTCAGCAACCTGTATATAAAGAAAATAATGGACCTCCTTTCAATGGTGTAGATATGCATGGATACTATACACGTACCTCCCAAGCACGTGATGTAGACAACGATTTACCCCCAAATTACTTTGAAGAAAGTTTCAAGATTTTATCTTCATCAGGTATGAATCATGTTCGTTTTTTGGTTTTTTGGGAGGCGTACGCTAAAAATCCAGTACAATTTATCGAAGAGTTAAAAACAGTTGCAACCACAGCAGACAAATATAACATACATGTATTATATGATAATCACCAGTTTCATACTTCTTCATACCTGAACCCCCAAAGAGGAACTGGTTTTCCCTTTTCATTATTTGAAGGAGATTTTGCTTTTTTTTATGGTAGTGGAGGAGGAACTAAATATCCTACTGCTAAAGTATGGTGGTCAAATTGGTGGGACAGAAACGTTCATGATAAGGATGGAAAGGATGGATGGACTTTACAAACAGAATATTTTAAAAAGATAGTTGATACCGTCGACAATCATAAAAGTACAATTGGATATGAAATTTTAAGTGAACCACAAGTACATGATAAAACTCAATGGTCAAAGATAGGTAAATACAATACCTTCATGACAGATTTTCTAAGAAAGAGTACCACTAAAACTTTAGCATATAGTATGAGTATTCCTGTCTCTTTACAAAGTGCTATAGAACTTAATCCGATTAACTTGGCAAAAATGGCACCTGCAAATACCACAAACGTAATATTCAAAATAAGTGTTTATGGATTGCCACAGGGAAATACTTATCAGGAATCTAGACTCGGTAATTTCGTTCAAGCTGCCGGTCTTGCAAACGTTCCGCTTTACATTGGTGAATGGAACAATGTAAAACGAGATAAAATAATTGATGAAGAAGGAGAGATTATTACATTTATCAATGAAACATTCAGTAGTATTAACCAGACCGAGGCGGATCTTATGGTTGCAACTTTTAAAAATCTGGACGTTTGGGGTTCTGCATTTTGGCAATGGCGAGTAGATTCTCACCAGGTCCAAAACTTTAACCTAATTAACGTTACTGATGGCAAAATATTTACCACAAAATTTTTTGATATAGTAAGAAACGCGTATCAATCTGTCTATGGTAATGCCACACACTCGACCAATACAACCAAGGTTCCAGTTACTGAAAGTCAATTGATGCTATCTGGATAGATTTTCATGGTCACATAAATCTATTTTTATTATTTGTTTCCCTATTAGGATAATAAATAAATAAAATTCAAAAATTCAAAAAATATTTATGTCATAATTTGAGGTCTCTTTGATAGATATTTCGGTAAGTTCAATGGCATAAATGGCTTATCTTGTATCTCTATCTTGATTTTATTTATCAATAAGTCTAGGTTGGATTCATATTGATTGCTGCTGGTACGATCCCTTACAATCACCCTAGTAGTTTCGACTTCCCTATCTCCTATCACTATGATAAATGGAATCCACTCAGTTTCTGCTTCCCTTATTCTTTTTCCAACAGATTCTTCCCTATCGTCTATATCGGCCCTTATCTGATTTTTGGCAAAAATCTGTTCGATCTCCTCCGATTTTTCAACATGATTTTTTTTTATGGGAATAATTCTTACTTGAGTATGCGTTAACCATAATGGAAATGCTGGTCTTTCTCCTTTGTCCATAATTTTTGCAGCTTTTTCTAATAGAGCATATAATACTCTTTCAACGGCTCCACTCGGAGAATTATGTAAAATTATGGGATTCTTCTTTACTCCACTTTCGTCAACGAATTCAATATTGTATCTTTTGCCATTTTCAACATCAATTTGATCAGTAGATAAGGCCGCTGCCTTTCCCAAATTATCAATGTAATTAAATTCCCACTTTAAAACAAAATAGAAGAATCTTTCCTTCCACATTTCTACAAGTATTGGTTTTCCAAATTTTTTTAGGATTTGTAAAATAAAATCTCTATTCTCAATATAAAAGGGTTCTGTGAATCTGATTGCCATCTCTATGTCTTCCTCTATTTTCAAGTTGAAAGCAGATATTACATCTATAGACAAGTCCAATCTTTTTAGGAATTCTTCCTTTGATTGTTCCATATCTTTACATAATGCATGACAATCTGGCATACTAAATGCCCTGAGTCTCCTTAATCCTACTAATTCCCCGCTTTTTTCTCTTCTAAAACTATATCTAGTTAATTCATAAAGTTTTAGTGGAAGATTTTTATAAGTAATATGAAAATCCTTTGCCATTAAAAATTGACCAAAACATGCTGCAAATCGAAGAAATAATGTTTTATTATCCGATGATATATTATATTGTCTCGCAGGAAAGCGGTTAAAATAACTCTCCATAGACGGATGTTTGGTATCATACATGATTGGAGTTTCTACCTCAATTCCTCCATATTCAAGGACTTTTTTGGTTACATATTGTTCAATCAAAGATTTCATCAGTCTACCTTTTGGATAGAATCTAATATTTCCTGGATCAGATGCAGGTTCGTAATCTGCTATACCCATTTTTCTCATTAATCTAACATGAGGAGGTTGTTCATCCACAATTCTTCTTTTGGCGGTTTCATAATCTATAAGTTTCTTAAAGTTACCATCATTATTATAGTTGAACTTCTCCAAAGGAATCAAATTTCCATCCATATCTAGTATGAACCATGCTGATTCTTGTTTTTCTTCAAATTTTAAAGCTGACGATACAACCTCTATTTCATGCACATGGGAACGATCAGAAACCTCTCTCCCTATATTGTCTTGACTTTTGTTAATGATTTTAAAATTTTCTGCAAGTGGATGTCCTTTTACACTTATGTTCAACGATTTTGTCCAACCAAAAGGAGCTCTTTCTACATTGTTAATGATCTTTTTCGCTAATTTCTCAAGTTCTATGATGAATTCAAAAGCATTTTTTGGTGAAGCTAAATCGGAACTTAAATGTGCATACGGATATATTAATAATTTATTGACTTTAATATTTTCTAAATAATTTTTTATCTCATTCAGGGCCTTGTCAATGATCTGTCTATCATCATATTTTTCTATGCAGACAAAGGCTACGACTAAATTATCTGATCTCTTTGTTTCTAGTTTTATTTCATCTTCTGCATCTTTAAGTTCCTTTGAAATAGGTCTGTATTCAATAAAGTCAGCATGTAATTGCAGTAAACGCATATTTTAGAAACCTTCTAAATCTCTATCTTTTTATCCCCATCTGGCCCTTTCATTTTCTCGATCTTCTTTGGTAGCCTTTTTCCATTCCTTATAGTGAATTCTGCATAGGTATGCTCTCTTACTCGAAGAAATAATATTTAAATCTGAAGCCATCATACCTTTGCTTTCACTCATCGACCTTTCGGCATTCTCTTCACACCCTTGAACACTGCATTTTATACCCTTGTTTATCCTGCCCATTCTATATTAAATTATTTTTGAAATATAAAAGCTATACCGAATTGTAATGACATTCTCTTATTCCTGCTTTTTAAACTCGTTAGCGGGTCTTTTGAAATTTATTTTATAATGTAAATTACTACAAAAATTAAACAGCTAATTATTTCAGAGGTCAATATTAAATTTTTTATATTTTTTAACTGTGACGTTCCAATTTTTCTATTCTTAGATCTTATCCATTTTTGATCTCTGATTGTTACAAGTGCATATAGCTTGACGAACGCACTGATAAAGTTAATCACAACGTATATTGGTAAAAGTGTTATATCCTTGGGATAGCGTTTAAGATGCGGTATTATTTTTATTGCTCTTCCTATCATCCATAATGCCAATATTGAAAGTGCTAATATGTATTGGTTCATGACAAGTGCTACTCCGAAGAAGATAGGACCAAAAAATAGAGTAAAAATAGATATAAATCTATCAATAATATGAAATGCCAAAAATGGATGTTTCCATGCCCAACCGTCCCATAAACTAACTAAATCTGAATTGTGACTATTTCTTGACCATCTTAGTCTTTGACTCCAAAATGTCTTGAAATCAGGAGCAGCGTAAGAATATATTACTGCATTGCTCTGGTAATATGTTTTCCAACCCTTGCTATGAACTATTCTTGTAAGACATTTATCTTCTCCAGACTCTTTCTTTCTTTCTAGCACTATCTCATTCAGAAATTCATCCAAACTTCCTTCAATGATATCCTTTCTATATAGTGAAGTTCTTCCAGATAAACAAGATAATGCTTGACCCATTGCAGTCTGCGCTGGTAAATCATAATAATTTCTCATATCCCAAAAGATATCAGTTATCTTTTGCCAGATTGTTCGTCTTTCAATAGGATGTTGCCTTGTGGTTACGCCTCCTATTGTGGGATCTTTAAACGGGGATAATATTGAATTTCTTATATCTTTTTCCCATATGGTATCACTGTCTACTAGAGCAACTATCTTGTTTCTTGCTTCTCTAATACCCTCTGCTAAAGCAGGTCTTTTGCCAGGTTTATCGATAACAATGAGTTTCATGAATGACCTATCTATTGATATTCTTTGAAAGACCTCGATACATTTCTTGTCATTATGATCTATAACACCAATGATCTCATCAGGTTTATTTTGAATCCATGATTCTATCGCATCTTGAAAAATAGTGGGGTCTTCATTGTATACAGGAGTTATTATGCTATATTTATGGAGATGTTCATCATTACAGTTACTAATGGGATAATAAAGTAGTGAAGATGATTTTTTGAATATCCATATACTCCATCTCCATAACCCTATTAGTCCTAATGGTATGTATATCCATATGATCTGATAGTAAGTGATAGCGGCAAAACCGACACCTTCAGATACCTTGAGAATAAATGTTTCAATTGGTTTTACAACTGAAACGTGATTAAATAATCCAGGAGAAAAAGCAAGAAGTATTGAAAATATGAGAAGTACAGATAAAGCTACAATTACCGTAATAATCGTAATTTCTTCTGGTAATCTACTATCTACTAGCCTGTACATCTCTTGTTTCTTACTTCTTATTATAGCCAATTCTAATTTATATGTAGATCGAAAAATTTTTCATGATAGAATTATGAAAAAAATGTATTCGTATCTTTTTTTTCATATTTGTTATATCGATATTTATATTAGTATTTTATAGAACAATATATAAAATAATTCCTTCTAACTATCTAGAATAAAAAGAGATCGTAGTACTTATATATCCAGATTATTTAAATGGATTTTTGTATATAGAGGGTTGCGAAATTAATAATGGTAAAAATTTCAATAATCGGTTCCGGTGTTGTGGGATCTGCAACTGGCAAGGGATTTAGTAAGTTGGGCCATGACGTATTATTTTATGATATTTCTAAAACGAGGTTGGATACATTAAAGAAAGAAGGATATCAGATTGCAAAGAATGTTAAAGAGGCATTAGGACATGGTGTAATTACTTTTGTGTGTGTGAATACCCCAACAGGAGAAGATGATGAGCAGGATTTATCACAAGTAAAATCTGCTTTATTTTCTATAACAGATGCATTAAATTATAAAGAAAATGGAAAAGAGACTTTGATAGTATTTAGAAGTACAATGTTACCAGGAACAATGAAAGAGGTTGTTGTTGATTATATGGATAAAAACTGTAAATTACAACGAGGGAAAAACTATAATATATGTTATAATCCTGAATTTCTAAGACAGGATACTGCCTATGAGGATTTTTTTGTTCCCGACCGAGTCATTATTGGAGAAGAGTTTGCAGGTAGTTCAAAATTATTACAAGAAATTTACAAGCCTTTAACTGAAAAGATTATCGTAACGAGCTTTGCGGCAGCTGAAATGATAAAATATACTTCCAATTGTTTCTTGTCATTGAAGATTTCATTCTTTAACGAAATCGGTATGCTCTGCAAAGAATTAGCGATTGATGATAAGGCTGTTAGCCTTGGAGTGTCATTAGATAAGCGTATAGGTAAATATGGAACAATGGCAGGAAAGCCATTTGAAGGTGCATGTCTGCCAAAAGATACAAAGGCATTGTCCACATTTATTAAAAAACGTGGGTGGACGCCTGATTTATTGAAGGTTACATTGGATATTAACAAAAAAATAGAAGAATTGGTGACAAAAACAGCATTTTCAAAATAACTTCACTATTTTTGTGAAATACTTTTATATTTAATGTTATGTATAAACTTTTCAGACTTTAAATATATTTAAACATTTGTAATCATATCTTAGACGACAGCAAATATTTGTGAACGATTATAATTCATGAACTATTTTTATACATCTTATTATAAAATTGGATAACATTAGCAAATGTTATTGATTGTCTATCTTTTTGGGATATATATAAAGCAGCAAAAATATTAGCAAAAAATAATCGTTCGTTTGGATTAAGACCTGATAGATGTCCTAGAATATCCGCTGCATCCCATGAATCTCCGGCTCCGGTCAAACTTTTTATAATTATATCTCTCGATGACTCTACAAAAAAAATATCTTTTCCATCAGAAAAAACCGATCCATTTTTAGTATGCAAGTCAACAGATATTTTTAGGGTCTTTGCAAGTGTTTTTGCTGCCAATTTAATTTCTTTACTGTCATAATGGTTTTTTAATATTAGATCTCCATAATTTAATTCTAAAAGCAATGAATTACATTCATTTTCATTTATACTCAAGATATCAATTATGTCCCCTCGTTCTCGTAATAATGAACAAAATTCCTTCCTTCTGCTGTTTATATCTGCAGGATCAATAAAATGAAACGCATTAGGAGAATTTTTAAAAACATATTCTAAGAGCGAAGTACCTTTTAAATTGGATGCCCAATTCAAGACAATTACTGCATCAGCAGCTTCCACAATATTTTTTTCTGTAGATCTGGAAAATCTATCGGGTCCAAAATCACTATTGTCTCCAACATCGCTAATCATGATATTAGCTTCCAATTTGTTACTTGATGAATTGAAAATTTCCAATGAAGTAGTATATCCAGGCCTGCCAGAAAATAAACGTAATTTTACATTCTTTAAATCTTTAAATAAATTTGATAAGATCTTCTTTCCTATATTGTCCGCTATTGTGAACAAATATACATCAAGCCCTAATTTGGCAAGACAAAAAGCTACATTCACAGCATTTCCTCCTTCAATTTCTAGGGTCTGAACTCCCCTAATACTTCCACCGCCAGACCTTGATTTTTCGACTATCAATGATAAGAATTCTTCTTGATTTTTGATTTTTATTATCCTGTCAATAAAAAAATCATGCATTACAACAATAGATCTTTTCTCTCCTTGGTAATCTTTTATCTTTTTAAAAAGAATTTTAGGATCACAAATTCTTATGTTTAAACCCCCTTTTTTCCTGTTTATCTATTGTACCAAACGGCATTATTTTTTTTAGATACTACTAATTCTATCTCCAAAATACGGATATTATTCCTAATCCCATGATAGCTAGTCCTCCATACACCAAAGAGATAACATTTAGAGTACCAGCACCGATAGTCAAACCAATTCCGGAAGCTATCATTAAAATTTCAGCTACTCTTCTTTTCATTTGATTCTAATCATAAATTACTGATAATAA
>Ga0210114_1000297_pt1 | contig 12765 bp, 13 predicted proteins | sample MayberryNW_TuleA_FD_185524 | JGI IMG/M metagenome (GOLD analysis project Ga0210114, IMG submission 185524) | Wetland microbial communities from San Francisco Bay, California, USA, that impact long-term carbon sequestration - MayberryNW_TuleA_D2... | ecosystem: Environmental > Aquatic > Marine >...
AATCCTCGTCGGGCAATCACCGCGTTTTCTGCGGCCGGTGCGGCTCGCCTATTCTGAAAAGGAAAGACAAGGACCCGGAACACCTTCGTTTCCGTCCCGGAACATTGGACAGCGACCCTGGCGTGAAGATCTCGAAACACATGCATGTGAGCTCGAAAGCGCCATGGGTGGAGATTAAAGACGGGCTGCCGCAGTCGGAATAGGCGGCGGTTGTCAATGCTCGTTTGCAGTGTTCAGTGTTCAGGTTTCAGATGTCGGTGATGAAGCTGCACAGTAGGATCTTTTGGTAAAGTTGACGCTTAGTGAAACTTCCGCGTTCTTTTTACGAACAAACTACCACCGACGTCGCCAAGCAGCTTCTGGGAAAGTATCTCGTGCGAAAACATTCTCAAGGCGACACGATCGGCCGCATCGTCGAAACCGAGGCGTACATCGGACCGCAGGATCTCGCGTGCCACGCGTCAAAAGGGCGCACGGCGCGCACGGACGTGATGTTTGGGGCGGCAGGCCATGCGTATGTGTATTTCATTTACGGATTTTACAATATGTTAAACTTGGTGACGGAAGCGAAGGACTATCCGGCGGCGGTATTGATTCGCGCGGTCGAGCCTACGGGCGGCATCGAACTGATGAAAACGCGAAGGCGAAACGGCGCGTTGCGCAATCTGGCCAGCGGCCCTGGAAAGCTCTGCCAGGCATTTGCCATCGATCGCTCGCTCAACGGCGCCGATCTGCGGGATGATGTCCTTTTCGTTGAAGATCGCGGCGATCCTATTCCGAGGTTTCAAGCGACGCCGCGGATCGGTGTCGACTACGCCGGCAAGTGGAAGAGTAAACCGTACAGGTTTATCGTTCGTGGCAATGAGTTTGTCTCAAGACGTTGATCGGGGCCATAGTGGGTTGCCGGAGGGGATCCGGCAACCCACTAAAGAGCAGTCGGAGTGATGGCAAGTGGAGTGTGGCGCATATCGGTCGACTCATCGGCTCAGCGGTTCGAACTCGTCGGACCGTTGATTGCCGGCGCGTGGAGCCGGCATGATGATGAGCTCGGCAGGCGCATGCCGGGCGAGTTTCTTATCGATACGGGCGCATACGGGGCGATGATCGATCTCGATGTTGCCCTGTCTCTACAACTCATCGCGCATGGCACGCGAGAGATTCACGGCATTCACGGATACGGCTCGCTGCAGCAATACCTTGCCAAGCTGGTTTTGCCGGCGAAAGATCAGGATGATCAGGATTGTTTATTCGAGCAGGTGATGGAATGCGTCGGCGTGCCCTCGCTCATGGAAAAGAACCGGGAGCATGATGCGCAGGTAATCGGCATTCTCGGGAGAGTATTTCTTCAAAGCGCGCATTTGGAAATCGACGGCAGTGCCGGACGGATTACTTTGCGTCTGAGTGATTCCGTTTGACGTGGGGATCCGCTTCGCCGGGAAACAACTCGATGGCCGACCAACCCGATAACGACATTGACAAACTTGTCGCGAACCGCCTGCGTGAAGCAGGCTTGAAGTTTGCCAGGGAAAAGGCGATCGGCGGACTTGCTCCCGATTTCATCGTGTACGCGCCGGATGGGCGGCAATTTATTGTCGAGACGCGGCGGTGGGATTTCCCGGGCCTAACCACGGAAGCTAGTCGACAGGCGCAGCATTACCAGGACGCGGCGAAAGTCGACGGCGCATTCATCGTGATACCGGGACTCAAGAGGAATTTACCATCTAAAGGCGTCGTGACTCTCGACGGGCTTATACCTGCGCTTCAAGAGGAAATTCACAGCGCAAAAACACATAGCAACCCGTTGGAAACGACCAAGGTTGAAAAGCTCATTTTTGCCGCCATGCCCTTCGCTCCGCAGTACGAGGATGTTTTTTTCATCGCGATGAGCTATGCCGCAGAGCAAGTGGGCGCCGTTTGCGATAGAGTTGACCGGCGGGAATTTCAAGGCAACGTTGTGGATGAAATCCATCGAATGATTCGTAAGTCAGTTGCCGTGATCGTCGATTTGTCGGAGTCCAAGCCGAACGTTCTTTACGAAGCCGGTTACGCCCACGCGCTCAAGAAGCCATGCGTCCATATCTGTTCTACTTCGTTGGAAAGACTTCCCTTCGACGTCGGGCAATGGAAAACGACGCTATATCACACGGGACAAACACATAAATTGCAGAAAGAGTTGACCCAACGTTTGAAGGCGATATTGGATTGATTTAAGAACGTGTCGAGTGGGCTTCCGTTTAGTCGTTTACGTGTTTCAAGACAACGGCGCGCGAGCCAGGAGCCCGCAACTTAGGTCTGGATTCATGCCCTGATCGTTCAATGCTTGAGCTGCTCTGGTGAAAACGGATTCAAAGACAATCTACGTCGATCTTGATGACGTGCTATGCCATGCGGCGCGACATTTCCTTGTCGTGGTCGAGCGCGAATTCGGCAAACGGATCGGTTATGAGCAATTGACGAATTTCGATGTAGGTCACTCTTGTGGCTTGGATGCGGACGAACGCGATGAGTTGTATCGCATCGTGCACCGGCCGGATGAGCTCTTGAGAATGGCTCCGGTCGATGAAGCGATCTCCGTGCTCGAGCAATGGGAAGAGCAGGGTTTTGAAATCGCAATCGTCACCGGCCGGCCGCCCGAAACCGCGGAAGTGTCCCGCGCGTGGCTGGCAAGACATCGAATCGCGCACGGTTCGTTTACGGTGGTCGATAAGTACTCGCGTTTTACAACCGACAGTACCGCGGCAATCTCATTAACTGAATTGTCGGCGCGGCGATTCTGTTGGGCCGTGGAAGACTCGCTACCAATGGCTCATTATTTGGCCGGTGAAATGAAGGTGGCCGTTGTCCTGTTAGATCGACCATGGAATCGGTCCGAGGGCGAGCATATCCGGATCAGTCGTTATCGTGACTGGCACGCAATCGCCGCAGCCGCGCCGGCACTTACCGCTCTGAACTCGAGGTAGAGTATGAAGCTTGTGATCACAGTTATCAGCCTATTGTTGCTGGCCGCGATCAGCGTTACGGCACACAGTGGCGAAGTTGATCCCCGAGCCGCCGCGCTGGTCGAAGCAGCCAAAAAAGAAGGCAAGATGGTTTTCTACACGTCGGTGGAAACTGAATTTGCCCGTGCTTTGACTGTCGCGTTCGAGGCCAGATATCCGTTCATTAAAACCGATATATTCCGTTCGACCCACGAGAAAATTCTCAGTCGAATGAACGTCGAGCGACAGACCGGAACTTACACGGCGGATGTCGTGAGCGTCGGCGAGTTCGAGACCTATCACATGCAGAAAAAGGGTTTTATCGCGCCCTATAAGTCGCCGTTTGCGGCGGCTTATACGGACGGCTTCAAGGATCCGAACGGCTACTGGACCGACCTCTACGACAACTTGATTGTGACCGCCTACAACACGGCGCGTGTGAAACGAGACGAGTTGCCCAAGCGGTGGGAAGATTTGCTGCATCCGCGCTGGAAAGGTCGCATGGTGCTCGACCAAAATGAAGACCGCTGGTTTGCCAACATGTTGTATCTCATGGGCGAAAAGAAGGGCATGGAGTTCATGCAGGCCCTGGCCAAACAAGAGGTCGCTATCCGAAGCGGGCGTTCGTTGGTAACGCAACTTCTTAGCGCCGGCGAATTCGACCTACAGATCGTCGCCTATTGGTATCGTCCGCATTTGATGAAGAAACAGGGGGCGCCGGTGGATTGGCTCGGTTTGGAGCCCGCGGTGATAGCGCTTCATCCCATCAGCATCGTCGAAAAAGCGCCGCATTCCAATGCAGCACGGCTATTTATCGACTTTGCTCTATCGGATGAAGGTCAGAGAGTTTTTCTCCAAAGAGGCCGTGAGCCGGCGAAGCCCGGCCTTCGTCCGGAGGGTTACCCGGTCAATTTGAAGGGATTTCCGAGCCGGGTGCAGCTCGCGGAAAAATTAGACGAGTACGGCCGGCAGTTTCGCGCTCTGTTCCTGCGTTGATTGCGCCTGCGATTTCTCATCGACTCAGCGGCGGGCCGCTCTTCGTGTGGCGTTCGGTCAGCTCGAGGATGTAGCCGTCGGGATCTTGAATGAAGGCGACATGATCCCGGCTGCCGGGTCGATTCGGCTGCGGTCCGAGGGTGAACTTGACGCCGTCTGTTTTCAATTTTTCGCTTAACTTGTAGAGATCGGAAACGTAGAGGGCGACGTGGCCGTACCACTTGGGCATCTCTTTGATATGCCCCGGCCCGCCGGTTTCGATGAGCTCCAATCCCGGATATTCGTCTTCAGTGCCGTAACCCAGATAGCCGACGCGCTCGTTTTTCTCCGGTACGAGACGAATACGCTGGGTGTCCATCCCCAAGAGCCGCGTATAGAAATCCATGCTGCGATCGAGGTCGCTGACGAGCATCATCGTGTGGCGGATACGAAAAGTGATGCCGTTGACGGTTTTTTCACCTGCCATTTTTCCTCCCAATGCGAGACTCGACAACACTGTAAACCCGCAGCGGCACGGATCAGAGTAGCGAGGTAAAGTGAAATCGACATGATGGCAAATTGCCGATTACGATCCCCGCCACCGCGTGGCGCGAAATTTCCCTCCGGTCATCCTGAGCCCGCGGCGAAGGATCTGCTTTACTCAGCGACGGTGGTGGTAAGTGCGTATGAAAACTGCCAAAGCAGATTCTTCGTCGCAGCGCTCCTCAGAATGACACAATAGGCACACTGATGTTGAGCCCAAGGAACATAGAATTCAGAGTCGACGAACAAAAATCCGTCTAAAGAATTTTTAGGAAAGCGCCTTGATGAAAGCTCGGCGCAGGAAAACTCCGATCAAGTGCCGCTTATAATCGGCGCTGCCTTCGAGATCGTCCACCGGGTCCGCCGCCTGCGCCAGCGCCTCGCCCGCATCGGCCCACTGTTTCTCTACTTGCGATCTGGAACCGGCGAGGAGTTGATTGGCCTTATCGGATCGCGTCGGCACCGCGCCGACGCTGCCGACCACCGCGCTTGCTTTACTGATCGTTTCGCCGTCGAGATCCAGCACTAACGCCAATCCAAGTGTCGGGCGCTCTTTGAGCTGGAATTTCAAATAAGCTACGCGTTGGGATTTGCGCAAAACCGGGATCTCCACGGCGGCGAGTACTTCGTCGTTGGCCAGCGAAGTTTCGTAAGCGCCGGTGATGAGCTCGTCGATATCCACCGTTCTGCTTCCGGATTTGGCTTGCACGTGCGCTTTTGCGCCGAGAGCGATCAGCAGCGTTGCCGGATCGGAGTGCGGCTCGGCGAAACAAAGGTTGCCGCCGAGAGTGCCGCTGGCGCGGACGCGCACATTCGCGACGTTGGCTTCCAGCTCGGCCAGCACCGGTAAATTTTGCTGCACTAAATTGGATCGCTCGATTGCCCGGTGCGTCGCCGTGCTGCCGATCATCAGCGCGCCATTTGTTGTTTCGATCTTGTCGAGATCCGGGATCGTCTTCACATCGACCAGATGCTCATAGCGAAGCAGGTCATGCTTCATTGCCAGCAGCAGTTCTGTCCCGCCGGCATAAAGCCGGCCTTTCTCGCCGAATTCGGCTAGCATCTGGGCGGCCTCGGCGACGGTCTTCGGTTGATGAATGGTAAAACGTCTCAAGGGCATCATCAGTAATTCTCGTTCAAGGGTTCAAACGTTCAATGGTTCAAAGTATCGGATTGAAATTTCTTGAACTTTTAAACTTTTGAACCTTGAACTGTTTTTTCTTTGAGCGCGCGCCAAACTCGCTCCGGGGTCAGCGGGGCTTGGCGGATACGCACGCCCACGGCGCGGTCGACCGCGTTGGCGATGTTGGCCGCCATGGAATTCAGCGATGCTTCCCCGCCGCCTTTGGCGCCATATGGGCCGACGCCGTCCTGATTTTGCACAAGGTGCAGCTCCACTTTTTTCGGTAGGTCGGAAAAACGCGGCAGGCGGTAGTCGAGAATCGAGCCATTCATCAACTGAGAGCCTTGGTACACGAGCTCTTCAAAAAGACCGATGCCCATGCCCATGGTCGCGGCGCCGATGTCCTGGCCTTCGGCCAGCGCGGGATTGATCGCCAGACCTACGTCGCCGACTGTGGCAAGCTTCTCCATGGTGATTTTGCCGGTCTCCTCATCGACGGAAATTTCAACACCGGTGGCGGCGGCTTCCCAAAAAACAGGCAGCGCGGCGAACTTACCGGATTTTCTTATATACGATCGGCCGATCACTTCGCCGTCGGGAAGCGCGTAAAATTTACTGATCACTTGAGACCAATTGAGCTGGATCTCGCCACAGCGAATCCCACCGCGGACTTTTTGAATCTCTTCAACTTTGACTTTGAGCACATCGGCGGCCATCACAACCATCTGCTGGATGGCTTCCTCGCTTGCTTCCAGCACAGCGCTGCCCATGAGGGTCGTCGTCCGGCTGGCGCCGGTCGAGCGATCGTAAGGCGTAATTGCGGTGTCCGAAGAGACCACATTCACATTCTCGAACGGGACGCCGAGCGCTTCCGCGGCGATTTGCGGCAGAACCGTATGGCTTCCCTGTCCGAGTTCCGTGCTGCCGGTCATGATCGTGACGGAGCCGTCGGCATGTACGCGCACGGCGGTCGACGTGAGCGGATAGGCGCCCGCGTCGCTGCCGGAGCAGGCGACGGTACGGCCATGGCCTTTAGCCAAGGGCGTGCCCCAACCGACAGCCTTGGCCGCGGTCTCCAAGTCCTGTTTGAGCGTGCCGTCGAAAGGCCGCATGCCGGGAAAAAATTCTTCGCCGGGTTTGGCGGCATTGGCCAAACGAAATTCATAGGGATCTTTGCCGATCTTGGCGGCCAGTTCATCGATCTGCGATTCGCCCGGCAACGTCACCTGGGCGCAGCCGAAGCCGCGGTAGGAACTGGCTGGCACCGTGTTGGTGTACAGAGAACAATTTTCAATCAGGACATTGGGAATCGCATAGGGGCCGACACATCGGTTGGTCGATTTTTCGACCACCAGCGGGCTGTTCTCGGCGTAGGCGCCGGTGTTCATGAAGATCTTCGCCTGGCGCGCGATGATCTTGCCGTTGGTATCCGCCGCCGTGCGCATCCAGGTGTAAGCGTCGTCGCTGCGGGTGGTCAACATCGCTTCTTCAACGGTCAGCTGCAGTTTTACCGGCCGCTTGGCTTTCCACGAACAGGCTGCGGTCAACGGTTCGACTTTCGTATACGACTTGCTGCCGTAACCGCCGCCGACAAAAGGAACGATCAGGCGCACTTTGCTCACCGGTAGATTGAAAATGGATTTCACGTCGTGGCGCACCATAAAGGGATGCTGCGCGGACGAATAAATGTTCACACCCTGGTCGGTGACATCGGCGACAGCGACGTAGGGTTCCATCGCGTAGGCGTAGGTCATGGGGAAATAATAATTGCCCTCGACGACCGCAGCGGCTTCTTTGAACGCCTTCTCGACATCGCCCCACTGGATTTTGTGGGTCTGGCAAATGTTGGTCCCTTTGCCGGCGGTGACATCCCCTTCGAAACCGCGCAGCGCCCCGGCTTCGAATTTTCTTTCGTGCAAGAGCGGCGCGTCCTTGGCCATCGCTTCTTCCGGCGTGAAGACGCCTTTCAGTTCTTGGTACTTGACGTCGATAAATTCGAGCGCTTCGAAGGCGGTCCGTTCATCGACTGCGACCACCGCCGCCACCGGTTCGCCGGCATAGCGAACTTTTTCGATCGCCAGCAGCGGATGGTCTTTGACGGCATGGCCGAAATAAGGATTCAACCCGTCGAGATCGTAGCCGGTGACGACACAATAAACGCCGGGATGCGCTTCCGCGCGTGATTTATCGATGGAAATAATCATCGCGTGAGCGTAGGGACTGCGCAAAACTTTTGCGTAGGCCATGCCGATTAGCTTTAAATCGGCGACATATTGCGCCCTCCCGGTAACTTTGACCCGGCCATCGCGGCGCGGGATCGAATGATTGACGACGTGAAAATCGGTCTTTTTTTCGGAGCTCACTTTTTCGACTCCTTCGACATCGTTTCCGCCGCGCGCTGGATCGCGGCGACGATCGGCACATAACCCGTGCAGCGGCAAATATTACCGTCCATGTGATGGATGATCTCGTCGCGCGTCGGCTTAGGATTCTCGTCCAATAAGGCCTTCGCCGACATGATCATGCCGGGCGTGCAAAAACCGCATTGAAAGGCAAATTCATCGATGAACGCTTGTTGGAGCGGATGGAGCGTGCCGTCCGCTTTCTCCAGGCCTTCGATCGTCGTGACGGTTTTGCCGCGCGCTTCATAGGCCAAATAAGTGCAGGCGCTCACGGGCGCGCCGTCGACCAAGACGGTGCAGGCGCCGCAGACCTGCACTTCGCAGGAAATTTTGGTGCCGTTGAGATTGAGCGTGTTGCGCAGCACCTCGGCGAGAGTTTCCTGCGCTTCGCAATCGACTTGCCGCGGTTTGCCGTTGAGTTGAAATAAAAGTTTCATAAGCAAGAATAATCGGAGTGATGGAGTGTTGGTCTTAGATTTTGAGCATTACTCCATAGCTCCAGTACTCCAACACTCCATATCTTCTAGTTGTATCGCGGCAGAATATTTTCCGCCCAGAGCTCCATCTGCCGGTTCAAACTATCCATTGTCGGGTAGATGACCTTGAGCTCGAAGTGCTGTACGCCGTTTTCGATGAATTCATCGACCCGGCGGCGCACGTCGTCCACCGAGCCGAAGATATGGCGGTCAAGCGCGAACTGCATGCTGTCAATATCCCGCTCATAGCTCTCGCTGCTGGTTTTGAGGGTCGGCATTGCGAGATTGAGGCCCTCGTCGCGCGTCTTGGCAATCGTCGCGAGCTTTTCCACGGCGATGGTGATCTTCGAGGGATCGCGGCCATGGTCGCGCGCGGTTTGCGCCAATATATCACAGCCGACTTTCATCTCTTTCGGCGACAGCCAGCCGGGAATCCACCCTTCGCCGTATTTGCCTGCACGCTTGGCGGCGAGCTTCATCCAGCCGCCTACCCATACGGGCGGGTGAGGTTGCTGAAAGGGCTTCGGATAGACCTCGGCGTTTTTGAACTCGATGAAATCACCTTTGTAGGCAGCCATCGGCTGGGTCCAAATGGCTTTCATCGCTTGGATATATTCATCGGTGCGATCGCCGCGCCGGTCGTAAGGCACGCCGAATACTCCGAACTCATCGGACTCCCGTGTTGCTTTCGAACCGAGTCCGACGCCGACAAGCAAACGCCCTTTGGCGAGGTGATCCAAAGTCGAGTACTGTTTCGCAGCGTAGATCGGGTTGCGGCACGGCATGACCAAACAAGCGACGCCCAAAACGATCTTCTTGGTTTCCGCGGCCAGGTATGACAGCATCGTCGTCGCTTCGAAGAAATTCGCATCCTGGGTGTCGGCGAGCGCTTCGGCGGCGCCGGAAGAAATATGATGGCGGTGCATCTCCGTGCTCCAAACAACATGGTCGTGAACCCAGAGCGCATCGAATCCTAACTCTTCGGCCGTCTTTGCGGCGTTAACAATATTCTCGATGTTCGAGAGCGGTCCGGAATTGGGCACTCTCACGCCAAATGAAATCTTGTTCATGAAGGCTCCTATTTCTTTTCGATAATTTCAACTTTGTGGTACTTCAGATGGCGGTTGTACCAGTCGACCACGTTGGCGGCGACGTCGTCGAAGTAATCGTTGTAGATGCCGTAGTGCGTGGTCTTTTTATAGAGCACCAATTTTTTTGGTTCCAGCGCTTTTTCGTACAAATCAAATGATTGCTGCTCAGGTGTGACGGCGTCGCCTTCCACGGCGATGAAAAGCACGCCGCGCGGTGAAATTTTGTGAACGACGTCAATTGGACTATATTCCAATATCGCTTCGGCGCAAGCCAGCGGCATGGCGTCGGGAATTTTATCCGCAACATCTTTCTTGATTGTCGTCGTCTGGCGCTCGGGCGTTTGCACCATGATGCCGCCCTCGCGCGCGCTAACGATGGCGCCGGAGCCGGTCAATGCGCGTTTCTTGCGATCTTCTTCGATGCTCTTGAGATAATCGACCCATTCATATTCGCGGCGCATGCAGTGGAGCCAATCCCTGCCGCTGCTGACGCCAAGATAACTGACGCAACACTTGACTCGCGGATCGATAGCCGCGACGTAGACGGCATTACCGCCGCCCGTGCCGCCGGAGCCGTAGGTGGCAATGCGATCGGGATCAATCTCAGCGCGCGTCTGCATGTACGTAATAGCGCTTCGGATATCTTCGGCTTGCCACTTTGGCATGACCCAGCCGCGATCGGTGCCTTCGCTGTCGCCCCAGCCGCGGTAATCGAAGCAGAGACATGCGTAGCCCGCGGCGCAAAGCTTATCGAACATCATGATGTAGTGCTTGGCGTCTTTGAGGCCGAGAAAGCCCGGGCCCTGGACAATGCCGGGATAGGGTTTGCTTTGATCCGTATCCGGTAAGTAGAGCACGCCGGCGAGCTTAATGCCTTCGCTGTAGAAATTGACTTTTTCCGTACGCATAGAAACTCCCCAATGTTTATGGTTCCAATCGTTCAAGACGTTCCAACAGTTCAAATCGTCCGATTCCGGCCTTCAAAACGTTTTGAACGACTTGAACGGCTGGAACGTTTTGAACGGGCCGACTTATGCTCTTACGGCCGGCAAAACTTCTTGTCCCAACAAGTCGATCTGCTGGTACCAGTCGGCATAACGGAAGCGCAGATCGAATACGATATGATTGAGACCGGCTTCCTCATAGCGTTTCGTGTCGCGGGCGACGTCCGCCGGAGTTCCCGCCATGAGCAGCCCTTCGATATCCTCGACCGTGGAAAATGTGCCGGACTTGGGTTTCACCCAGGTCTTCTTGCTCGGCGCGTTGCCTTCGTTGATGAGGCCTTTGGTGTTCACCTTGCTGAGCGCGACATCGCGGTTCTTGTCGATGCTGGTGATTGGGATCGCGCCGGTGGTGACCATAGGACGGCCCGCCAGCTTGCACTGCTCTTCGAGGTACTTGACCATCTTGTTAAAGGTCGCGGTGGGAATACGACCGGGCATCCAGCCGTCGCAGTAATCCGCCGCGCGCCGCACTGATGCCGGTGTGCCGCCGCCGTACCAAATCGGAATCGATTTCTTCGGCGTCGGTCTGAGCTCGACGTCTTTGAAATCGTAGTAGTCGTCTTTGTAACTGATCTTTTCACCGGCCCAAAAACGGCGGCACAGCTGGGCGTTGATTTTGGCCACGTTGGCGCGATCCTGCAAGGTAACCTTTTTGTAGCCTGCCGCCTCAAATTCATGAGGAAAGGTACCGAGGCCGAGACCCATGATGATGTTCTCGCACATCGTGCTCAGGCCGGCCATGCACTGCGCCAAATGGATCGGATGGCGATGGGAGATCACGGTGCCGGTGCCGAGTGTCAGTTTCTTGCAGACCGACGAAATCGCCGCGAGGATGAGCAAGCCTTCAATGTGGGTATTATCTTCGCCTTCCATGCCGTGGGGTTCGAAGACCAGGTGGTCTCTGACCCAAACCGAGTCGAAGCCATAGGCTTCGGCTTTCTTCGCTCCCTCGATGCAAAGCTCGGTGGAACCATACTCGCAAAAGTGCGGTAGCAGTAAGCCAAACTTCAATTTTGTTGCCATATTTTTCTCCTTTGTATTTGGGCCAGATTACAGCCCGCGTTCCTCCAATAAGGTGTCTAGATCTGTGAGCGCTTTGATCGAGTCCGCCTTCTTCGCCCAGCCGACGGCGATCGCTAGCGCATTTACCAGCGAAAAAGCCGGCGTCAGCGAATTGACTGAAGAATGCAGCCCGCGCTTGGCATAAAGACAAACGTTTGCTGCTTTGGCGATCGGCGAACTGGGAAAATCGGTAATGCCGAGGATCGGCGCGCCGACTTTCTTGGCGTGGTGCAGCGCGGTTTGCACTTCTCGCGGTACCTCCAAAAAATCGATCGCGATCAGGACGTCCGCCGGTTCCATGAATGCGAGTTGCTCCACGAGCGAGGTGCCGCCGGTTAGAAAGATCCAATGAGCGTCCTTTTTAACACGAACGAGCCTAAAGTACAGAATGTACGCAAGTGCAGTGGACGCGTTGAGGCCGATGAGAAAAACCTTACGAGCGTTTAATATTACTTCCGCGGCTCTTTGGAAATCCGTAAACGACGCCGCCTGCAATGTTTCCCGCAACAGCTGGATATCGCGCTTAATCAACTTGGCGAAAATATTTCCGTCATCCCCCAGCTCGGCGAAGGTCTCCTTCATCCGGTCCGCGGCGCGCAGCTTGCGGCGCATTTCCTTTTGCACGTCGCGCTTGAGCTCCGGAAAACCGGCGTAGCCCAAGGTCTTGGCGAAACGCACTACGGTCGCCTTGCTGACGCCCACCGCCTGGGCAAGGTCGTTGATATTCGACACCAGCAGGGCCGAGCTGTCGTTTTGCAGATAGCGCCCGAGCTTGCGCTGGGCACCGTTCAGCGACTCGACCTTGGTCAGTAGCTGTTTGAAGCCGCTCATGAAACTTTTGTTTCAATTATCGCAGTGAAATTTTCTTGTCAACACGCGGCGCGGATCCATGAGCGTAAGCCGCGCATGGCAAGCATGCGAGCGCGGCAGAAACGGTTTTACTTTTCCAAGCCTCGGCGGAAAATAGTCTTCAGCCAAGGCGGCTCTCTCAGCGCGATCTCGGTTGACACGCCAACACGGCGCGCAGTAACGTCGAAACAGCAAATTCTTCGGAGGGTGCTATGGCAGTAAAACCCGTAAAAGAGTTTGAAGTTCATCCCTATGTCCAGTT
>Ga0210114_1000299_pt1 | contig 12721 bp, 10 predicted proteins | sample MayberryNW_TuleA_FD_185524 | JGI IMG/M metagenome (GOLD analysis project Ga0210114, IMG submission 185524) | Wetland microbial communities from San Francisco Bay, California, USA, that impact long-term carbon sequestration - MayberryNW_TuleA_D2... | ecosystem: Environmental > Aquatic > Marine >...
GGGGCTGCATCAGACGCCCGAGATGATCGCGACCGCGGCGGTGCAGGAAGACGTGGACGTGGTCGGACTCTCGATCCTCTCCGGGGCGCACATGACGCTCTTCCCCCGCGTGCGACGGCTGCTGGACGAGGCCGGCCGGCCCGACATCCTGGTGACCGGCGGCGGCATCATCCCCGCCGACGACATGGACGCGCTGCAGCAGCAGGGCATCGGCCGGCTGTTCGGGCCGGGCACGCCAACGTCCGATCTGGTCGAGTACATCGAGGCATGGGCCGTGAAGCATCTCGAGCCTTGAGGCGAATCGCGTGACCGCCTCGACCCAGTCCAAGGCGAGCCGGCTCCGGCAGCTGAGCGACGAGTATCGCCGCCTCGCCGAGCGCCTGCGCCAAGGTGGTGGCGCCGAGCGCGTCGCCCGCATGCACAAGCAGGGCAAGCTGGCGCCGCGGGAGCGGGTGGAGGGGCTGCTCGATCGGGGGACGCCGTGGCTCGAGTTGGGTCTCCTCGTCGCCCACGACCAGTACGACGGGCAGGCGCCGGGCGCAGGCGTGATCACCGGCGTGGGCGTCATCGAAGGGCGGGAGGCGGTGGTGGTGGCGAACGACGCCACCGTGAAGGCGGGCTCCTGGTGGCCGGAAACGATCAGGAAGATTCTGCGGGCGCAGGAAGTGGCGATGCGCCAGCGGATACCGATCGTCTATCTGGTGGACAGCGCTGGCGTGAACCTTCCCTATCAGGGCGGCGTCTTTCCCGGCCAGTACGGCGCGGCGCGGATCTTCTACTACAACTCGATCATGCGCCGGTACCTCCACGTGCCGCAGATCAGCGCGGTGATGGGGAGCTGCGTCGCGGGCGGCGCGTATCTGCCGGCGCTCTCCGACGTGATCTTCATGGTCGAGGGCACCAGCTTCATGGGGCTGGGTGGCCCGAACCTGGTGAAGGGTGCCACCGGCCAGACCATCGACGCCGAGACGCTGGGCGGGGCGCGCACCCACACCGAGCTCAGCGCCGTCGCCCATTACCGTGCGGCGGACGACCGCGAGTGTCTCCGCAGGATCCGCGAGTACATCGGCCGGCTGCCGCGGACCGAAGGCATGAGCCACCGGGTGCGCGCCGAGCGTCCGCCCACCCGCCCGGTCACCGATCTCTACGACATTCTCCCGCACGATCACCGGCTCTCCTACGATATGCGTCACGTGCTCGCGTGCCTGCTGGACGCGGGCGCGCTGGACGAGTTCCAGCCGGATGTGGCGAAGGAGATGATCTGCGGGCACGCGCACATCGGCGGCCGCCCGGTCGCGGTGATCACCAATCAGCGCGGAGTGATCAAGGGCCAGCCGGGTGAGCGGCCCCGGTTCGGCGGCATCCTCTACACCGGCAGCGCGGAGAAGGTCGCCTACTTCATCGAGACCGCGAGCCGGGAGCGTCTCCCGATCCTCTTCGTGCAGGACGTGAGCGGGTTCATGGTGGGTCCCGAGGCGGAGCAGTCGGGGATCATCCGCGCCGGCGCGCACTTCGTCGAGGCGATGGCGACGGCCCTGGTGCCCAAGCTGGTGCTGACGGTGAACCACGCCTCGGGTGCGGGCTACTACGCGATGGCGGGGCAGGGGTTCGATCCCGACTTCATCTTCTCCTGGCCCACCGGCCGCATGGGGGTGATGGAGGGCGAGTCGGCGGTGATGGCGGTGCATGGGCCCGAGATCGAGCGGGCCCAGCGGGAGAAGCGCGAGGTCGCGCCCGAGGTGCAGCGGGCGATCGAATCCATGCGCGCCGACTACGAGACCCAGCTCGACGCGCGACACGCGGCTGCGCGGGGCCAGGTCGATGCTATCGTGACGCCGGAGGAGACCCGGGAGCTGCTCGCCTTCGCGCTCCGGGTGTGCGCCACCTACGCCGGCCCGCATCTGGGTCCCTTCGTCCTGCCGCCGCTGGACGCGGGCTCCGCCCGCTAAGCCATGCCCCGCCTCGGATGGCTGGCCGCGCTCCTGGTGCTGGCCTGCGCCCCGTCCCACCGCGAGCCGCCGGCCCCTCCTGCAGTCGCACCGCCGGATGCCTCGGCCGCGCAACCGGTGAAGCCGCCGCCACCGCCGGAGGAGCCGGTCGAGCGCATTGCCCCGCCGGAGGTCGCGTACGCTCACGGGTGGATGCCTGTCGCGAGCACCGGCGCCGACGAGTTCGTCGGCCAACACCCGACCTACGACGGCCGTGGCGTGCTGATCGCCATCCTCGATACCGGCGTCGACCCGGGTGTGCCGGGGCTCGTCACCTGTACGACCGGTGAGCCCAAGATCGTGGACATGCGGGACTTCTCGGGCGAGGGCAGGGTGTCCCTCGGCCGGGTAGTGCCTCGGGGCGATACGGTCGTCGTTGCGGGCCGGAAGCTCGCCGGGTTCGGTCGGGTTCGCTCGCTGAACACCGAGGGACCGTACTACGCCGGTGCCCTCGCCGAGCCGGCCCTCGGCGCCCCTCCGGCGTCGGACGTGAACGGAGACGGCGACGCGGCGGACTCCCTGCCGCTGGTCGTCGTCAAGGCGACCGACGGCTGGGTGTTGCTCAGCGACACCGATGGGGACGGCTCGTTGGCGGGCGAACGGCCGGTGCGGGACTATCTGGCGGGACGTGAGACCTTCGGCTGGGCGCCACGAGGTCGCACGCCGCCCGCCACGCTGGCGGTGAATTTTGGCGAGCGACTGGAGGAGCCGGCGCTCGATCTGCTTCTGGCGCTGGATTCCCACGGAACCCACGTCGCCGGGATCGCCGCGGCGCACGACCTGTACGGCGTGAGCGGTTTCGACGGCGTCGCCCCCGGTGCCCAGCTCCTCTCGCTCAAGATCTCCAACCGCGCCAACGGCAGCGTGTCCGGCCACGGATCCATTCTCGCCGCGATCCGCTACGCTATCGGGGTGGCCGCGACCCGCCGGCAGCCGCTGGTGATCAATCTGAGCTTTGGCGTCGGCAACGAGCGCGAGGGCGCGGCCCGGATCGACCAGATGATCGACTCGGTGCTTGCCGAGCAGCCGGAGCTCCCGCTGGTCGTGAGCGTAGGCAACGACGGGCCCGGCCTTTCGACAGTCGGCTTCCCGGGATCCGCGTCACGCGGGATCTCGGTCGGGGGCACGGTGCCCGCATCCTTTCTTCCTCCGGACGATTCCCCGGCCGCCGAGATCGTGGCCGACTTCAGCGCGCGCGGGGGCGAGGTGGCCAAGCCGGATCTCGTCGCGCCCGGCGTGGCCTACAGCAGCGTCCCGCGGTGGGACACGGGCGAAGAGGTGAAGCAGGGGACCAGCATGGCCGCGCCCCACGTCTCCGGACTGGTCGCCCTGCTGTTGTCCGCGATGGCGCAGGAGCAGCGGAAAGTGGACGCCCGCAGCATCCGGCAGGCGCTCATGGTGACCGCCCGCCCGGCGCGGCGAAGCGAATACCTCGACGAGGGGAGAGGTCTCCCCGACATCGACGCCGCATACCGCTGGCTCGCCCGTGGTTGGAAGGCGCCGGCGATCGACGTGAAGGTGGGTGAGACCGGCACGCCCGGGGCGTGGCTCGTGGCGGGCCGGGCACGGATGCGGGGGAGGGTGACATTCGAGCTCACTCGCCAGCCGGACGCACCGGCGGCGAAGTACACCTTGAAGAGCGATGCGGCCTGGCTCACGGCGCCGGCGAGCGTCACGCTGTCCGGCGCGCGATCCACGGTGGAGGTGCGTTATACCGGCGACTCGCTCACCCCGCCGGGGGCCTATACCGGCGTGGTCTCCGGCTGGCCGGCGGACACCCTCGAAGGGCCCGCTTTCCGGTTGGTGACAACCCTGGTCTTTCCCGCTTCCCCTGCCGACACGGCGCTCACCCTCCGGCGCGGCACGCCGGTGGGCCCCGGTGAGGTCCTGCGCACGTTCTTCCGGGCCGACAGCGCAAGGCCGTTCCAGGTTCGGATGGCCAGCGTGGCCGGGCAGAAGGGCGTCGCGTACCTGCACGAGCCCGGCGGTGCGCCGTTCCGCGAGGTGAGCGGGCGACCGCTGGGCTCGGGGCAGCAGGCCGTGCTGTACCGAGTGGACGCTCGCGACGTCGTGCCGGGCGATTACCAGGCCGCCGTCGTCGCCTTCGGCGGCAGGCTCGCCGCCACGGTGACCGTGCTGCATGCCGGGGTGGCGCTGGCGACGCGCGACCAGGGGGAGCTCGCCGTTGCCGAGCTGGTCAACGTCGGCGCGCGCGAGGCCTCTCTCGGCACCGAGCTGCGGCTCCGCGGCGGGCAGCGTGACGATACGGTCCGCGCGCATGGCTCGGGGATCAGGGAGGTGCCGTTCGATATTCCGGCGTGGGCGACGGGGCTGGAAGTGGACCTGCGCATGGACCGCGAGCAGTGGGGGCGGTTCACCGACTTCGGGGTGACGGTGCTCGATTCCGCCGGCCGGCAACTGGCGCAGGGCCCGCTGCAGTATGCCTTCGGCCGACTGAGCACTCCGCTGCCGGAAGGTCATGGCGACATGCCCGCGAGGCTGTCGCTGTACCCGGGCTTCGCGGATGCCGGCGACGAGCGCGAGTGGAGCGTGGCGACCACGATCCGGCTCTATGCCGACTCGGCGATCGCCGTGCCGGCGACCGAAGGTACCGGTGAGCTTCAGCTGAAGCCGGGAGCGCGGGGAGTGGTCCGATTCCGGCTGCCGTCGACGCCCTGGCCACTCGCCGAGGGTTTCTCGCCGCTCGCCGTGGTCCTGGTGCGGGACGGCGAGCAGGTGTGGACCAGGGAAAGCGCGTTCTCGAGGCCCGGGCGATGAGCGAGCGGGTCGTGCGCATCGCTGCGGGCCAGGGATTCTGGGGCGACTGGCTGGAAGCGCCGGTGCGGCAGGTGCGCGGCGGGCCGATCGACTACCTGATGATGGACTATCTCGCCGAAGTCACCATGTCCATCATGCAGAAACAGAAGTCCCGGGATCCCCGAGCGGGCTATGCCCGCGACTTCGTGCCGCTGATGGAGCGGATCCTGCCGGACATCGTGGAGCGCGGGATCCGGGTGACGTCCAATGCCGGCGGGGTGAACCCGCGGGGATGCGCTGAAGCGGTGCTGGAGGTGGCCCGGCGGCTGGGGCTCGCGGGCAAGGTGCGGGTGGGCCTCGTGACCGGCGACGACATCCTCGACCGGCTGGACGATCTCATCGCGCGCGGTCACCCGCTGACGGACATGGAGACCGGCCGGCCGCTGACCGAGATCCGCGACCGGGTGCTGTCCGCCAACGCCTACCTGGGCATGGCGCCGATCGTCGAGGCGCTTCGCGGCGACGCGAACGTCGTGGTCACCGGACGGGTGACCGACACCGGACTCACGCTGGGTCCGATCTTCCACGAGTTCGGCTGGTCGCCGGAGGACTGGGACAAGGTCGCGGCCGGTACGGTGGCGGGACACATCATCGAATGTGGGGCGCAGGCCTCGGGCGGCAACCTGCTGCGAGGGTGGCGCTCGGTGAAGGGCATGGCCAACCCGGGCTTTCCCATCGTCGAGGCCTCGCCGGACGGGAGCTTCGTCGTGACCAAGCACCCGAACACCGGCGGCGTCGTGTCGGTGCCGTCGGTAACGGAGCAGCTGGTCTACGAGATGGGTGACCCGAAGAGCTACATCACTCCGGACGGTGTCGCCGATTTCACCACCATTCAGCTGCGCCAGGCCGGGCGGGACCGGGTGCGCGTCACCGGCATCCGCGGCGGCCCGCGCACGCCGATGCTCAAGGTCTCCATCGCCTACTTCTACGGCTACAAGGCGGTGGGCACCCTGGTCTACTCCTGGCCCGAGGCGTACGACAAGGCGCGCGCGGCCGACCGTGTCCTGCGGCAGCGGCTCGCGGATCTCGACCTGGAATTCGAGCAGATCCTCACCGAATTTGTAGGGGTCGACGCGACCCATGGCAGACTCAGCGGGAAGCCCGACCCCGACGCCCCGGAGGTGCAGCTTCGCATCGGCGTGCGGGCGCGGGAGAAGGCGCCGGTCGAGCGATTCACCCGCGAGCTCGCGCCGCTGGTGCTGACCGGGCCCCCGAGCGTCACCGGGTTCGCGGGCGGGCGGCCGGCGGTCGAGGAAGTGGTGGCATACTGGCCGGCGCTGATCGACCGCCGGGAGATCGAGCGGGACGTGCGAGTGGAGATCCTGGAGGCCTGATGTCATCCCGAGCGAAGTGAGGGATCTTGTTCGGAAATGTCCGGAAGGCCCGCGAGATCCCTCGCTGCGCTCGGGATGACAGATGTAGCTCGGGATGACAGGGAGAACGTCAATGGCGACAACGCGCACCCGCATGGTCCAGCTCCGCTGGCTCGCCCACGCCCGCTCCGGGGATAAGGGCAACACCGCGAACGTCGGCCTCATCGCGCTGGAGCCCGGGCTGTATCCGATCCTCGTTCGCGAGGTCACGTCGGCGCGCGTGGCCCGACACTTCAAGGGCATGGTGAGCGGCGTCGAGCGCTTCGAGCTCCCCAACCTCAAGGCGCTCAACTTTCTCCTGCACGAGGCGCTGGACGGCGGAGGCACGATCTCCCTCAAGACCGATGCCCAGGGCAAGGTGTACTCGACCGCGCTGCTGCGGATGGAGGTCCCGGTGCCGCCGGCGATCGCCAGGCGGTTCGTCCGCGAATGAGCGCCCCGCTCGAGGCGGCCCGGGAGGACGGCATTCTCACCCTCACGCTCAAGCGGCCCGACAAGCGCAACGCCTTGAGCTCCGCCCTGGTCGAAGCGCTGCACGGCGCGCTCGACTCGGCCGATCTCGACGCCGAGGTTCGAGTCGTGGTGCTGACCGGCTCCGGGAAGGACTTCTGCGCCGGCGCCGATCTGGAGGAGCTGCTCGCTTCCGCCGACGCGCCGGCGGAGGCGAACGAGGCGTCCGCGCTGCGCCTGGGAACCGTGTTCACCCGCATGCGGTCGCTGCCCAAGCCCGTGATCGCCGTGGTCCGCGGGCGGGCGCTCGCCGGTGGCGCCGGATTGATGACGGCGTGTGACGTGGTCATCGCGTCGGAGAGTGCGCAGGTCGGATACCCTGAAGTCTTGCGCGGATTCGTCCCGGCGATGGTGATGACGACCCTCCGGCGCCAGGTGGGCGAGAAGGCCGCGCTCGACCTGGTGCTCACCGGGCGCCTACTCGGTGCCGAGGAGGCCCGTCGGGCGGGGCTCGTCTCCAGGGTCGTGCCGGATGGCGCGTTGGAGCAGGAGGGCCGTGAGCTGGCGCGGCTCCTGGCGGGGGCTCCGCCCTCCGCGCTCGCACTCACCAAGCAGCTCTTCTACCAGCTCGACGGTCAATCGGTGGAGCAGGGGGTGGTGCTCGGCGCTCGGATCAACGCGCTGGCCCGCCAGACTCCCGAGTTCCGCGAGGCGATCGGCAGATTCCTGGCGCGGACATGAGTCTGAATCAGGTCAGGCTCGGTCTTTCTCTCTCCGGCATGGTCGTGGCCGTCGTCGCGATCATGTTGAACGATCGACGGATCGTCTGGGGCGCGATCGCGCTGCTGGCTGCGTCTCTGCTTCTCCGTCTGGTCATCCGGCGGCGGCGCTCTGCCGGAGGCAGCGACGGAGTGTGACGGGGATCACGCGTCCCCCCGATGGGCTCTGCTAGTTTCCCGTCGCGACGCAGGATCACCAGCACGACGCACCAAGCGACAGGAGAGCGTATGCGCGGACTCAGGAGTGTGGTGGTGGGCGCGGTTCTGATGGCGACGGTGGGAGCCGCTCCGGCGGTTGCCCAGGCGAAGTTTTCGTTGGGCGGCGGCCTGACGCTGCCGCTCGGCGATTTCGACGACATTGCCGGCACGGGATGGCATGGCCTGGCGGCGGTCGGCTTCCAGCCGGCCGATTTCCCGGTCGGCTTCCAGGTCGACGGGATGTATCAACGCTTCGGGATCGACGATGCGCCCGACGACTTCGACATCGGTTTCCAGGTCATCCAGGGCACGGCGAACATCGTCTATACCTTCACGACAGCCGAGGCGAGCACCTTCCATCCTTACCTCATCGGCGGCATCGGCCTGTACAATCAGAAGGCCACCGGCGACGACTCCGGAGACCCGGATTCCGAGACAGACTTTGGAGTGAATGGGGGAGCCGGCTTCGACTTCCAACTCGGTTCCGTGGGACTCTTCGTCGAGGGACGGTTCCACAACATCTTCGGCGACCCCGATAACACCAATTTCGTTCCGATCAGCGTCGGGATCAGATTCGGTGGAGGCGGCACCGGCTCCTGAGCCTGGCCTCACATTACGGAGCGGCGCACCGGACACGGTGCGCCGCTTTTGTTTTGACCCGGCGCGGACCTAGACAGGGCACTTTCCCCCTGTAGGATACGGCAGGTGCCCCTACATCCCGACTCCGTCCGCTACCAGGGTGGGCTTCGCATGCTCCGACTGCCTCAGATGGTCGGCACTCTCACGTTTGTCGCGTTCTCCGGAGGCTACCTCGCCACGGCGGAGGCCACTCCGCCGACGGCGATCGCTCCCTCGAGCGGACTCGTCTGCCCCGAGCCCAGCGACACGGGCCAGCCGGCGACGCCCGGGGCCCGGCCCAACCAAGAGCTGATGGCGAGCGAGACCTTCCAGCGCGCGATGACGGATGTCCTGCGACTGGAGATCGCGCAACGGTTCTGCGAGCTCCGGCCCGACACCCTTACGCTCGATCTCGGGGATGGGGCGTCCACATCCGCCTCCACCGAATACAACCTCTCGCGGCTCTACGCGGCCTACCGGGCGCTCACCGAATTCAGTCCCGAGACCGCGCTCGAGCTGCGCAGCCAGGACCGCCTGGCGGGCTGGTACACGATCGGAGGACTCTCCTGGACGGAGAGACCGGCGGCACCGGCGGCGGAGCCGGCGACGGGCGGGGAGGGAGAGGAGACGGCCCGAAGCGGGTTCCACTTCAACGCCGGGGTCGGCGCGGGTGCGTTCGACCAGCAGTGTAGCGACTGCGAGATCGACAGCGAGACGGGATTCTCCGGCTTTCTCTCGCTGGGTGGCTTCGTCAATCCCCTCACGGTGCTGGGCGTCGAAGGCACCGGATGGATCAAGGACGTGTCAGGCGTCAGCGTGCAGGTGTACAGCGCGATGGGGCAGGTCACCCGGTATCTCAGCGCGAACTCGGGCCTGTTTCTGCGCGGAGGCATCGGCCTGGTGGGCTACCATGACGATGCCGACTTCTCGGCGACGGGGCCGGGCTTCTCGGGTCGCCTGGGGTACGAGTTCCTCGAGGGCAAGGCGCACATCGTGCCGTACCTCGGGTACATCCGGACGTTCGACGGGATCGACATGAAGCGTGGCGGCGACCCGGTCGGCTTCAACTTCGTCATCAGCCAGTTCCAGCTCGGCCTGGGGGTGTCCGTCTACTGACCCCAAGGCCGCCGGACTGCCGGGAGCGCTCTGCCTCACAGCGCGCTCCGGGCGATCGAGCTATCCTGGCCTCCGTCAGCGTGTTGGCGGGAGGCATATGGGAGTGCTCGGTTCCGCCCTGGTCGTCCTGCTTGCCCTGAGCTGTTCGCCTCAGGGGAAGGCGCAGGCGCCTGACCAGAAAGGTCCCCCCACCGCTCTCGCCCGGGCATCCCGCGCTCCGCGCGGCCCGGTGGAAGCGGAGATGCGCCATGTGCTCTACCACGTGGACGACCGGGTCATTCTGCAGATCGCCTATTTGCGCGGTGCCCTCCTCCCGACTCGGGATGAGCCGCCCTGGTTCGATGATCCCCAGTCGTTCGCCCTCGCCATCGACACCGGTGTAGTCACCATCTCGACGGCGAGCCTCAGCGCGCTCCTGAACGATTACACGTTCAACTACGACGGGACGCCGCTGGAGAACCTCACCGTCACGGTCGACAAGGGTCAGCTGAAGCAGACGGGCACACTGCACAAAGGGATCCCCTTGCCGTTCACCATTCGCGCGGAGCTCAGCGCGACGCCGGACGGACGACTTCGTCTCCATCCCACGTCGGTGAAGGTGGCCGGGATCGGGGTGAAGGGCCTGATGCGGACGTTCGGGATCGAGCTGGAGGGGCTGGTGAAGGTGCGACAGGGGCGTGGTGTGGAGATCGCCGACAACGACTTCCTGCTGGCACCCGCGGGGCTCCTCCCGCCGCCGCGGATCGAGGGACGGGTGACCGCGGTGCGTATCGATGGCGAGTCCATCGAGCAGACCTTCGGCGGCTCGACCCGGCCGGGCCGCTCGCGAGACCTGCATCCCAGCGATCCTTCGGCACGGAACTACATGTATTACCGGGGAAAGGTGCTGCGCTTCGGGAAGCTCACCATGATGGACGCCGATCTGCAGATCGTGGACGCGGACCCCGACGATCCCTTCGACTTCGATCTGGCCCATCTCAATGAGCAGCTCGTGGCCGGCGAGAGCCACAATCAGCCTGACTTCGGGCTGGTGACGGTCATGCCCGACTACGGCGACATGCGGCGGGTGACCTCCGCCTCCGCGGAAAAGCGTAGAGCCTCGCAGTAGACGGATCCACGCCCGGGATGGCAGCGGCCGCATCGTGCCACATGCGGCCCACCATGGAATATGCCCGGGCGCTGCTGAGCCGGCACTTCGGATACCACGACTTCCGGCCGGCCCAGGCGCCGGTGGTCGAGTCCATCCTGGCCGGCACCGACACGCTCGCGGTCCTCCCTACCGGAGCCGGCAAATCCGTCTGCTTCCAGGTGCCCGCTCTCGCGCTGGGCGGGCTCACGGTCGTGGTCAGTCCCCTCATCTCCTTGATGCAGGATCAGGTGGCGGCGGCCGAGGCCCGCGGGATCGCCGCCGCCTGCCTCACCAGCGGGCTCACGGCGGAGGAGCAGGGCGCGGTCCGGCGTCGCCTCGTGGAGGGGCGCCTGAGCCTGCTCTACCTCTCGCCGGAGCGACTGGAGCGGTTTGCCCCGGAGCTGCGGGACGCTGGCATCCGGCCCGCGCTCCTAACCGTGGACGAGGCGCACTGCATCGCGGAGTGGGGGCACGACTTCCGGCCGAGCTACCGGGGGCTGCTCGCGGCGCGCTACCGCATGGGCCGGCCACAGGCGGTCGCGCTCACCGGCAGTGCCACACCGGCGGTGCGCGAGGAGATCGCCCGTGCGCTGGGCTTTCCCGCCGGCAGGTACGCGGAGCATCTGGGCTCGTTCGATCGGCGCAACCTGTGGTTCGGCGTGGTGCGGGTGGCGAACGACCGGGAGCGGCTTCGGGCGCTGCGCCGCCTGATCTCGGGCGACGACCGCATGGCCATCGTATACGCGCCCACGCGGAGCGTCACCGAGAGTGTGGCCCGCGCGCTCGCGGCGGCGGGGCACCGCGCCGCGCCTTACCACGCCGGGCTCGATCGCGTGCGTCGCGCGGCGATCCTCGACGCCTTTCTCTCGGACCGGCTCGATGTAGTGGTGGCCACCTGCGCGTTCGGGATGGGGATCGACAAGCCCACCGTGCGACTGGTGGTCCACTGGACGCTGCCGCCCACGCCGGAGTCGTACTACCAGGAGGCCGGACGCTCCGGGCGCGACGGAGAGCTCGCGCGCTGCGTGTTGCTCTGGCACCCATCCGACGGCGAGCTGCATCGGCGATTGCTGGACGTGACTTTCCCGCCACGCCGCCTGCTCGAGCGCATCTGGCGCGACCCCACGGCGGTCAAAGGCGTGCCCGCCAACGTGCTGGAATCCGCCGCACGACTGGCGAAGGAGCTACGGCCGGAGCAAGGCCCCGTGGAATGGGAGCCGGTGCGACGCCGCCGTCGGCACGCCGAAGATCGGCTCCGTGCCATGGAGCGCTATGCGAGGGAGACCGCCTGTCGCCGGCGGGCGCTGGTCGGCTATTTCGGAGAGCGCCTCGCCGAGTGCGCCGGCTGTGATCGGTGTCGGGCCAATCCCACGAGTCGCCCGCTCCCCCGTGCGATCGCCGAGCGTCTCACTCGGCTGCGACAGGCGCTGGGGGGAAAGGCGGGACCCTGGGGCGGATGCCTCCTCGAGCCCGCCGTCCTTCTGCGCCTGGCCCGCCACCCGCCGGCGGATGTCGCCGCACTCGCGGATGTACCGGGGGTTGGGCCGGCCATCACGCAGGCTTACGGCGCGACCATCCTGGGCGCTCTAGGTGTGGACTCGGATGAGACGAAGCGACGAGAAGAACGGAGCGCCGCCGAGCGAGCCCTGGCGGAATGGCGGTCCGCCGTGGCGCGAGAGATGGGTGTGCCGGCCTATGTCGTCCTGGGCGATCGGGCGCTGGCGCAGCTGGCGGTGGGCTGCACCGAGCCGGGTCTGGGACCGAGGTTCCGGGCGAAGTTCGAGGGAGAGATCCGGCGATTGCTCGGCCGATCGCATTCGGCGGGGCGAGCGTGACAGGATGGCAACCGCGATCCCTCGCGGGTCCCACGAGCCGTCGTGGCCCGACCGCGCACGTGCGCTCAATCGGCGCTAGCTCACCACCCCGTAACGCGTTGCTCAACTAGATCTTGTCTGCCGGCTCCGCCGGAGGCCCGAGTGGCCCGGTGCCTGCTCTGGATGGTCGATCCCAGCCATCACACGGAGAGAACCCGATGAACTGCCGACCGGGACGCCATGATTGGGAGGAAGTAACAGTGGAGCAGGACGGGAACAAAGTCCGGCTCCGCCGCTGTAAGCGACCGGCATGCGAGCGTTGGGACGAGATGCGCGGCGTCTGGAGGGTCATAGACGCCCGCCTCAGCCTCTCACCGCTTGATATCTGCTGACGGCACGGAAGGAACAACGCGACTCGGACCGCGCGCTGTCGTGGGCG
>Ga0210114_1000300_pt1 | contig 12699 bp, 16 predicted proteins | sample MayberryNW_TuleA_FD_185524 | JGI IMG/M metagenome (GOLD analysis project Ga0210114, IMG submission 185524) | Wetland microbial communities from San Francisco Bay, California, USA, that impact long-term carbon sequestration - MayberryNW_TuleA_D2... | ecosystem: Environmental > Aquatic > Marine >...
TCCTGATAATAAAACAAACTATAAGATATGATAATTATCAAAATCATAAAAATAATACTTAATTTACTTTTATTATCTGAAAAAAAACGAAGAGACGTAATTAGTGTCATTATTTTAATATTTCAGGTACTACGATTTTTCCGTTAACTATATCTTGTTTTAATTGTTGTATTCTAGTTTTTACATTTTCAGGAACAATCTTATCTAAACTATGAAATGAGGATATATAGACAACACCATCACCTACTGCCCCTTTGTTCATCTCCAAACCAGGTTTGAATATTTGTCCAGAAAAATTTCCATATTGGACCATATTAATAATACTATCTAACGATTTTTCCACATCTAAAATAAATGAACTAAGAACATTGTTGGGAGCCAATTTATTTTGATCGGATACCGCTCCAAATACATATATTCCTCGTGTCTTAGCAGCTTCAATAACTCCATGACCAGATGTGTCTGCTACTTGCAATAAAAAATCTGCCCCTTTGTTTATTAAATCATTTGCTGACTTTTTCCCTTTAATTGGATTGTCCCAGTCGTCTAAATAGATATCAAATAATGTGATATTGGGATCAACATCAGCGGCTCCTCTCTTATAGCCTTCATATATATTTATTATATTTGGATATTTTTCTCCACCTATAAAACCAATTACTTTCGTCTTTGACATCATTGCTGCTAATGCTCCTAACAAATATGTTCCTTCTTGCTGCATTGGAAAAATGGATGCAACATTTGAAGAATTAACTAGCCCTGTAAAAACTATAAATTTTGTATCAGGATAGTCTTTGGCAACCTTAATTGTGGGATCCCCCCATTCAAATCCATGGGATATAATCAAATCATAATTTTTACTTGCATAATCTCTCAAAGTCATTTCTATATTAGGAATATCAACATTTTCTTTAAAGTCTATTTCATGACCATATCTTAAATTTAATAATTGTACCGAATTATACCCAAAAGCTGCCCATCCTGCATCACTAAACAAACCATCGGTTAATAAAGCAATTTTTAGCTTTGAATCCGAAATATTCGTTGTTACATTTAATGAAGAAATGCTCAATGACTTAATATTATCGGTGTCACTAATGCCATAAACAAAATGAAATACTGTAAAAAATCCTATAGATATAACAAGTATACCTGAAATTAAAACTATTGCAAGTCTGTTATACATATATTAATACTAGTCAAACGACAATATTGTTTATTAACATTATACGCAATTATTAATAGTTAATTTAACAAAGAAATAAGATGAGTTTATTTTATAAAAAATCCATAAAATCATCTTTTATTTTTTTTAACTTTTAACTTTTTAAAACATATTGTTTTGCATTTTGGATTCAAAGAACCAGATTTTTATTTTTTATTCTTTTTTCAGCCAATTTGAACTAAAATTGAATTTTGAATATGAAAAAAATGTAAAAAAGAACCTAAAGTCAGATGTGATATAGACAGTTTCAGTAGTTATTATATCCTTATTCTTGTCATAAAATATAGTGTTACAAAATGTCTTTTGTATTGATACTCAAACACAATTCTAATTCAAATGTTCAATAACCTTTTTTAGATCTTCAAATAACATTACTGGATGAAATTCAACTTTGGCTCCTGCGTCCTGAAATCAGGGTTCTGCTATTGATGGTATCATATCAGCAGTTTCGATGTTAATGATAAATGCAAAGGTTCTATCTCCACCTGCTTCAAAGAAATATGCTGCATCTGTCTTCACCTTCTGTATGTTGTTCTCAAGTGCTTGTAAGAATTTTGGATTTTTTGCCATCCTATTACCTGCTTCTGTTGGCATCTGTGCTCTAACTATAAATCTCATATATATTGTTTCTAATAATATTATATCTCTCTAAAGTTTCTATCATTAAATTGACGTAATGAATCGAATTATTAGATTTATTTGATTATTCCAAAAATTATTAAAAATTTATTTTATAATTATAAATGATAGAACTCCACGTTTAGAAATTGTTTGTTTTATATTATGATATTCATTGATACTTTCATATATTAAAGTATCATTAGCGATATGATAAGATATATAATGATATATTAATATACGAACAAGATTATAAAGATACATGTACATACAATACGATATGACTGTATCAGAAATCAAGTTTATTTCAACAATAGGTACATTGGGGAAGGATAGAATGATAGTCAACATACCTAAGAAGTTTCATGAACAGGCCAGGGAAATGAGAGATAAACAAGTTATTATAATCATAAGAAAGGCATTGGTAGATTAAGAAATGAATTCTGAGATGTCAGATGAAGAATGGATTGAGAGGTTTAATGAATTCTCAAGAAAGTTCTATTATCAAAGATATAAGGCAATGTTTAAACCAACGTCTTCTATTAGCAGTATTATTTTACCGAGTGACAGACATGAAATTGAAGTAGGAATTAATCATTTAATTAAAGAAGATAAAGAAAAAATCAAATCAATGGAAGATTTTAGCGAGCAGGTTTTGGGTTTAATTGCTATACTAGAAGAACCTATAAAACATTATTATGACATAATGCAACAGGATTTTATTGAAAAGGCAATAAAATATTATAGTGATGGTGTTGATATTAACAAAACTAGCGATAGCAGTAATATTGGAATACAACTTGTAAATCATATCAGCTTGTTTTGTGATGATAAATTTACTTTTGAAGATGCAACAAAAATAATAGAACGTAATCAGGAGAAATATGAAGATAATATTATAAATCGATTATTAGGTTCTATAGTTCCAATACTGGTAAAAAAGAGAGAAGATATAGAAACAAAAGAGCATATAGAGAATGTGGTAGAGGACTTTATGAAACATGATTTAGATATGATGATAATGGATGTTGCTACAGAAAGACAAAGACTTGGATGGACGAAATGAGTTCCACAAATAATATTTATCCTAAAACATGTACCTATGGTTGTGGCTTACAAATCTATTGGAATACTTCTGCAAATGAATATTTTGAAGTTCTAACACAAAAAAACATATCTGTACTAACAAGCCATGTACTACCAGTACCAGACAATCAGCAACAAGTATGACGACTACTAATACTTAACCAACTTTTTACAGTAAAAAACTGAGTATTAAACCAAAAATGTCTAATTCCTTTGAGTTACTGCACGGCCCAATAAATGAAGTTCAGAGACTGTATGAAGTATTATCTGATATTATAATAGACACAGGAGGAAAGATACACGGTTCACAGAGGGATAAAGACGGGCTTTCTTGACTTGATTGTTTACTATGAGGTTCCCGAAGGTAAGAGGGAAGAAGTAAAAAGGAAGTTTGAGTTCATCAAAAATAGACCTTCTACTTTCACAGCATAATCGTATGTAACTTTCAGCTTCAATGTAATATATACTACACTTTCAATGTTAAATACAAGAATCGTATATTACATATCATAAAAATGTACGCAGAACAAAAAAATAAAATCAAAAGTTATGGTACGTTAATCATCATAGCATTGATTATAGTGTTTGTCTCGGCATTAGCAATAATATCGGTATACGATTACATAGTTCATGACATTACAAATAATTTGAGTGAACTATGTACAAAATATGGCTTCCTTGTTTCTCCAGGGTGTTAACACTAGAAAAATATAATAACTAAAAATATTTATTTCAAAAATGAAAAATTTATTTTCTTATCTTAACATACATCAATAACAGAATTACAATTTTAATTGATTTAGTAAATTTGTTATTAATAGACTCCACGAGTTGAGCACCGGGAGTGGGACTCGAATCCCGAAAGAGTACAACGAGATTTGTAAGGAATATCACTAAAATAGTAATGTTTATGGTTGTTGTGATTATCGTTCTTAATCTTGTACCTCTCTTCATTGTGAGGGAAACAATATAGTAGAACGGAGGGTTATGTCTAATGAGCGTCCATCATCACGATGTGACATCTCATTAATCGGACATAACAACCTCAATATATTATGTATATTATCGCTTAATACGATTTTAGCTTAATACGATTTTATCGGGAGGACCAAATCAATCAAGAGAAAATATCTTCTGCTGCTCAGGTTATTGCTGGTAATAGTACTAATATCGCTATAATGATAAATTAGTTATTTGATTTAGATCGGTAAAAAAAGGAGATATTTGTCTTATCCTCCACAATCTGGGTCTTGTAAACCTATCAATGTGTCACAGTCATTGTCTATTCCATCCTGAGAGAAAAAAACCAGATTCAATAGTTGGAGGGTCAATTACTCCCAAATCTATTAGAAATTCTAATATTGCACCGACTTGTTGTAGGGTTATGTCTGGTATATTTTCGATAACCTTTATTACCTGAGTAGTTTCTTGTTCACTGTTTGGTGTATCAATCACAGTAGCAATATTGTTAGAGTAATTATTAATTAAACATTGATTAAAATAAAAAATAAAAAAGTTTGAATTTTAGAACATTACAATATGACCTGACTCATTACTTAATGTTATTCCTGGATAGTCTATTACCGATCCATTTGGTACAGGAGTAAGAAATTCGTCTGAGGCATCAAATACCTCTACATTTGCAGTAGTAATTGTCCATCGTGAATCTGTAGTTGATTCCCTGCGAAGATATATTTTGTGCCTATTTACTTTCTCGATTGGGCCACCTCCGGACATATGTTGTCCACTTCTTGGGTCATTTAATTCCGGATCTTCAACATTGCTATTACTCCCAAATCTTAACTCTTGTTTTTTATTTTTTTCATGAAAAGGATTTTCAGCATGATCACCTTGTCTTCTACACCTAAATTCTCGACCTCCAATGCCAAGAAATACGCGCTCATTACTATCTATCTCTTCATCTCCTGTTGTTACGGTAAGAATTATGTGATCTACTAATGCTACCATTATTATTATATATTATTATAAGGTTTTTAAATATGATCTTTTAGATCTAGACTAAACTTTTAAACTATATCACATGAAATTTTTTAATCCAGAAGATAAAAAACAACTGGATAATACTAAAAATAATAATTCCAATTCTAATTTTAATTCTTTAGATTAAAATGCTATCTTGAATCTACTAGAATATGATCCGTTATATCTTTTGATGATCTAATTTCGAAGTTAAATATAAACAATCCACAGATTATAATTGATACTCTTACAAAATTAATTGAAGATGAAATTATACTAGTAAAACAGAAGACGATAGGTTGTATTTTAGTCTTAAATATAAATAGAAAAATTCTATTTTAGAGATACATTAGACATAAAATACTATTGTTCTCATTTAATTATTTTGAATTCATCAAAAACTTCGTCGTTATTGGAATAGTATTTACCTATTAACGTATCTCCGTTATCATCTACATCGACATTTAAAAATCCGTATTAAAAATCCGTAGCTAGAATCTTGCTGGTATGCAACATAAGATTGTTGATTGGTAAAAGGATCAAAATTAACCAGAGACCGCATATGGTAGTATTTTGATTTTAAAGTTTTTATTAATTTTTGTTGTGAAAGAAAATATACTCATGTTATCTATATTTGTCTATAAATACTCTATATAAAATTTTAATATTTAATAATGTTATATAATAATAGTATATTTTTAGTATATTGTTAGATAAAAATATTCTATATATAAAATTTATTTTTAGTAGTATTTAGACTTATTTTGTGAAACTTTAATATGTTCTTAAATAATCCACGAATTGAGGGCCGGGAGTGGCACTCGAACCTTCTTTCATCAGATGTGGATCCTACTTTCGAATATTAAAATATTCGTTCAATTAAAAGATTATAGTTAGATATACCCAATCATACACCTTTTCATTAGTTATAATTTTTTATTTTATCCGAGTCTTTTATCGAAGAGTTACACCATTTTTGCAATCTCGCTAGTATTCATAATGTTATATTTTAGTTATTAGTCTTTCGTCACCCAAATAACGATAAAAATACGTTATTATTATTTAATAATATTAATTATTCTTGTTAGTAAAAGTAGTCATCTATACATCATCTTATTATTAACATTATTAATAATTGATTTCTACAAAATATATCCGAATTTATGTAAAATCATCTAAATAAACTATAATAAGATTAAATAATGCATGTATAAAAGTCATTATTATCACTTTGTCTCCAATAACTCAGATTCAAGATAAAAGTCATATTTTAGGAATCTATTCTTCACCACAGAGAAAAATAGAAGATGGTTTAGAATATCTTAGAATTGGATTTGAGGAAAATAATGAAGCAATATTAATGATTACTAATGAACTAACTAAAAATGAAGTTAGAAATGAAATAATGAAAAGTTGGAAGATCTCTCCAAATAAATTGGTAGACCTAGAAAAAAATTCCATTATAAATATCAAAAGTTCTACAGAAGTCTATTTTTCCACTAATAGAATAGATCGTGACAAGATTGGCAAACAGTTTTCTGATCTAGCAAATAAAGCAATAGAGAAACGAAAAAGAGGTCTAAGGGCATTTGGAGATGTAAAAATCTTTTTTGAAAGAGGATATGAAAAATATATTATTGAATTTGAAAAATCATTTCCGCCTTCATTTGATTTTCCAATGACATCTATTTGTGCTTATGATTTAGATGATTTTGAAAAATTAGATCATCGATCTAGAAAAATACTTTTTGAACATCACAACCTATATCTTACAAATAATCTATTTCGAAATATATTTGATGATTCATTTTCTCTTAGTCTTACTGAACATATTTGTATGTTTTATGAGAACGAATTACAATCTTCTTCTTTTTCTGATTCTTTTGTAACTAGTCTATCACGATATCTTGGTGAAGGATTACTACATAATCAATTGTGTATTTATCTTTCTATGCATAATACAAAAAAAGATCATCCAAAAACAATACTATCACAACTTACTAATCTAAAAAAGTCTCCAATAAAAAAAAAGTTTATGGTAATTAAAAATAGTGATGATTATTACATCAATGCAGTACGTAACAATCTAAAACCATTTGAAGATTTAAAAAAAGAAATTTTTGAGAAAGCAATACTAGGCAATAAAAAAGATATTAGAATAGTATGTGATATTCCAAATTTTCTCTTTAGATATAAACATTTTGATCAGTGTATTGCTCTAGAAGAATGGTGGGATCAAGCAATAGAAGAATTGAATAAAAACCATGGATTAAATATATCGTTATTATGTCTATATGATAGTAATAATTTTAAAAATATTCCTTTTAAATATCATAGATATAGAATAAATGATATTCATGGTATTGTTTGTGATTCGGAGGGAATGGTACACTCAAAATATTCAAAATTTGATTCACTAACAGATAAGAGGAAAAGTGAGAAAGAAGGAAAAGGAAGATAAATGTTAGAGGATATCGGAAATCATAATAATAATTATATTTCAAATAATAATAAGAAAAAAACAGTACTACTTGTTACGGGTAATATTCAATATTATCAACAACAATTTAATAATTACAATATCAATAAGTACAAAATAACATTCGTCAATTGGAATGACCTTTTGTCTTTTATTACAAATTTTGATGATACTAAACGTAAAAACCTTGAATTAATTATTTTAGATATTTCTACAGCAGCAAAAGATGCAAAGACCAATCAAATTTCTACTAGCACTATCGGAGAAATCAAAAAAATATTTTATGATACAAGAATATTTTTTATATTACCATTTGAATCTATGATAGACAATTTACTATCTATAGGAATATGTAAACAAGAAGATATTCGTCTTCAACCATTTTCGGTGTTTGATATAATAGATTTAATTTCCATCACAAAGAAAAATGAAAGGCTTGATCGACTACAATTAAAAGATCATTGTATGTATATATATTCTTCTGTTGACGATAAGGTCAAGGATGCAATTAAATTTCTAAAAATAGGAATAGAAAATAATGAAATGACTCTACTACTATTAAGCAAAGAGATCGAACCTTCTTATCTACTATGTCAAATTGCATTACATGATATTGATATAAGTAAATTACAGAATAATGGATTATTGAAGATTGCCAATACTGAAGAATATTATTTATCCTTTAATCAAAAATACAATAAAATTAACACAGTAACAGTAGATAATAAAAAAGTACATAGCAACTTCTTTAATTTAGCAGATCAAGTTAACAAGAGAGAAGGAATTAATGGATTGCGAATATTTGCTATGCTTGATTGTTTCTTTGAACATGGTTTAGTTGATGAATTAGTTGATTATGAATGTGAAACTCCATTTAAATTTAGTAAACCAATTCTTGGAATATGTGCTTATAATGATAAGCATATAGCACAATTATCAGAAGATCAAATCAGAAAACTAGTATTAACTCATAGTAGTGTTTGGATATAATTTATTATTTCCTTCAATTTTTTATAATTATATTCTATTTATTAATCACAATATCATCAATCGTTCTTTTTTATCATCTTGTTGTTGGTAGTTGGATAAAAGTGAATGAACGTTACTTCGTAATTCGTTTAACCAGATTGGTTTGTATATAACAATCTTTTCTATGTCTGGATTGTTTTTCTTTAGATGTTCTATGTACTCTTTATTTGCAGCAGTAATGAATCTAAATAATAGAGCGGGATCTATATTTTTCAATTTTTTAGATAATTTCATTCCATTCATTTTAGGCATTTTCAAATCGAGTAAAGCAAGATTATATACATTTTTTCTAAAACAGTACAAAGCATCAATAGGATCGGTAAAAGCATCAACTTTATATCCATCATATTCTAAAAATGTTTTAAATAGATTAGTGAGATCTTCATCATCATCTACTATTAATATATTTTTACCTTTTGGAATAGGCATTTACATGCTCACCTTGTTAAACAACAATGTTCTTTATAAAGATGAGAGGAAATTATTAACAATTTAATTTAACAGATTAACATTTGTCTCGATAGGTGTAGATTATAATATTTTCGAGAATAATTTTGAATATTCCAGATATAGTGACATTCTTCACAATTCAGAAGTTTTTCTATTTCCCAATAATGGAATGCAATTATCCATATTTTGCTGTTAGAAGGAATCATTATAAAAAACGTGTACAGCGTCTTTTTTCAATACTCTTTGTATCTAAAGCACTTTATCTCATGATCGTTTACCATGCCGACTACCTGCATAAAGGTATAGCAGATGGCGAAGCCGACAAAATTGAAACCGTGTTTAAGCAAGTCTTTGCTCATTATATCAGACTCCTTAGTGTTGGTTGGAATATCTTTAATTGTTTTGATTTTGTGATTGATCGGCCTGCCGTCTACAAACTGCCAGATATAGACATCGAAAGTACCGAATTCTTTTTGAATTTTCAAAAATGCTTTGGGATTCTCGATAGTAGATGCAATCTTCCAGCGATTACGAATAATCCCTGGATCACTAAGGAGTCGATTTACGTCTTCCTTCCCATAACAAACAATTTTGTCCGCATGGAAGCCATCAAATGCCCTACGGTAGTTTTCACCTTTGTTTAAAACGGTTTGCCATGTAAGACCTGTCTGGGCACCCTCAAGAATTAGGAATTCAAAGAGCGTGCGATCGTCATGCACTGGCATACCCTACTCCTTGTCATGATACTCAATCATGAGAGGATTATTAAATCCTGTCCAACTACACCGTTTTTTGTTGTACATTACATTTTCATTGGAGAAGATATAGTTACTTCTAGATATGGCATTCGACGATTTATCCATTTGCTTTAAAATAATATATCAATGATATTAAATATTATGTAACCCACATATGTTACATTAAAGCTAACCTTCTTGAAATGTTTCAACTGATGAAGATGGGAAGTTTTGATAGGAACAAGAATAAGCATATTTATCCTCATTCTACGTTTTAGCAAAAACTATATTCAGGGTATCCAACACTTACTAGGAGTAATTGAAATAGATGCATTAGACTCTTTTAAAATGCTAATTAGACGTATTGGGAGAATAGAGAAATCTAATATTTCATTTCCTACATAGAAAGTAAATGCATTGCTTTATAAAATGTGTTTATTCTTTGGTAAAGTTTCTTTTTGGAAATAAATAAGTTATTCATACTTATAGTATTTTTTGATCCTTTCTTAAATCTTGTTACTATGTAGATATTCCGAATGATAATTATTAAAATCAAATTTGTACAAGTGGCGGTGGAAAATAATTTGATAGAGATGAACCATGATGATGAATTATTAACCATCTTTTCTGACTCCTATTATATTCAAATATATTAGTTGCAACTACACCTGATTGAATTTTCACTTCATTTCGAAACATTTCTATATTCTCTAAGCACGTTATTACAGCAATCCCCTCCTGATATATTCTGGTCTTTGAGTTATTAATTGTAAATTTAATATTTTCTGTATTGGCAAATATTGTCACCCAACTTTCACGAATTGCCATCCAACCAACAAACATCTCCCAACCAGGATGTATACATATACAATTATCATTATGATTCCATATACTTTCCATCATAGTGATTGAGAGATTCTCGAATGCCTCATAAAATTTGGTATTGGCATTTTCTATATCCTTTCGCATACTAATGACTAAATTTACTTTTCAACTATCATATTAATATATTAAAAAAAGTTTCTTTTACTATACTATCATTTTTTTGTTGAGGACATATAACTATATAAATAATTCAATGATGTTAAGATTAATATTTTTGACTATGTGCTCTTCATGTCATTATATAGAAAGTTGGTTTCGCCTATAGAAACAAATCTTGAATACTAGCAAAAATATGACTCCACTAGTGAAGCACCGGGAGTGGGACTCGAATCCTTATTCATCAAATGTGGGTTCTAACATTAGCTATTAAAATATTTAGTTAAATTAAATTAAATTATTAGTTATGACATATTTTGTGTTTTGACTCTTCATATGATCCTCTTATTGTGATCTATGTTTTATTATTTATAAAAACAATGTTATATTACAAAAAATAATTTAAACTTTCGAAAAGAGTGGTTTAGAAACTTATTTCTGATGAAATGAATTTATATACTCATTTCTAAATATAATTTTTAACCTAAAAATGAATAACATTTTTAAACACTTAAGTAACATGATTTGGAAAAAATAACTTATATGAGAGAAAATGAAGAATTAAAAGACAAGGGGAAAAGACCGAGATTTATGATGATCAAGCCTTGGAAAATATAAAAAAAATATTATAATATAGAAGATCATGAAGATTATTAAAATTTATCAAGTTAAATCGGTTAGTTATTAACCTTAATGATTATTATGATGAAGATAATGATATTATTATAAATGAATCAATCTAAACAATAATGTTAATTTTATTTTTCAGTTGCTAATAACAGATAATATTTTATTTAACCAAGAAGACTTAGTTTTGCACATATAGCAAAACCTGTATGCGCGCAATCATCTGTGTGGCATAAAGTACAGAATGGGATACCATCAGTAAAAACAACCTCGATATCTAAATTGTTGAGGTTATCATGAAGTAATATTTTGTTTTTTTCTCCTCCAATTGTGGTCAGAGTTAAGTGTATATTTCTTCTGTTATCTTCACCATAATTTCCGTCTCTAATTGATAGCCAGTGAGTAAAACATTCTATACCCTCCTCCACGTTGTTATTTTTAATTTCTGATATGGCAAATTCATCATCGAGACTATTGTTCGTTTCAGGTAATACTGACATTAATTTATTGTTCCTCTGTGCCTCTTCCTTCAATTAGAAAGAATTGATATCTATCTGACAAATTTTATTGTGTTATACGTATAGTAAATGCCATATTTGAAGATATCTTTTGTAACAGTAATAACTATTGAATAGAACAAAAATTGTACAAACTCATTGGTAATGGTAAAATAATAATGTATTTGAATATTAGAGGATATTCCTCGGTTCTAGGAGCAACCACGAATATGAATGTAGAAGCATAGACTATGAATATATCAGTCTTCAAATTCGCAAGATTTGAGAGAGAGATGGGACTCGACCCCTATTCATCAAATATGGGTTTTATTGTCAACTATTAAAAATTTTGCTAACTAAAAATCGTGACTTATTCATAAAATAATATAGCTAGAGCATTGATATATCATTAAGAGGAGAAAAAAGAAAAGTAACATTTTGCCTTTTAATTGTTCATTTTATTTTAATACTATCTCATGATTAACTCAGGGATAATACGCCAGTTTTGCAAGTTGTAAACCGGGTGAATTATAGTTAGGTGTTCACCATCACCATCATATAGATATAATTTAATTTTAGTTCCACAATTTGTTTTGGGATTTTATAATTGCAGAAACATAATAATAATATATGTCCTTTTCATCTAATGGTGACAAGTTTGTCACCATTTTTAATATATAAACTTTGCTAATAGAATAAAACTTTCGTATTAAAGTACATATGAGCTCATAAATGTCTTTTAGAACCTTTTTATATTCTTGTTTCCAAATAGTATCCAGCAATAAACACAATACTAGGAATCTCTTGTGTGCTGCTAATAATAGTCGTAACTCTAACAGTTTTGTTACTAGACCGGCATTGACATTAGTTGTGAATAGATTTTCAACAAGAGACACTAAACGGATTTGTATTAGGCACTGCTTTTATATCTTAATTACTTCTCCTCTTCTAATTTCTAAACGACCATTAAAAGAACAATCCAAGTCTTAT
>Ga0210114_1000301_pt1 | contig 12683 bp, 13 predicted proteins | sample MayberryNW_TuleA_FD_185524 | JGI IMG/M metagenome (GOLD analysis project Ga0210114, IMG submission 185524) | Wetland microbial communities from San Francisco Bay, California, USA, that impact long-term carbon sequestration - MayberryNW_TuleA_D2... | ecosystem: Environmental > Aquatic > Marine >...
GCCGCCAAGCGGCTCTCGGCCGACGTCATCAACCTGAACGTCGCCGCGAGCTCCACTTCCAAGGGTGAGTCGCTGCTCGACACGGTGGCCAACCTCTCGGCCATGCAGGCCGACATCTTCGTCGTGCGCCACGGCTCTTCCGGCGCGCCGTACCTCGTCGCGCGGCACGTGAAGCCGCACGAGCACGTGATCAACGCGGGCGACGGGCGCCACGCCCATCCCACGCAGGGGCTGCTCGACCTGTTCACCATCCGCCACTACAAGAAGGACTTCTCGCGGCTCACGGTCGCGGTGGTCGGCGACGTGCTGCATTCGCGCGTCGCGCGCTCCCTGATCCACGGACTGACGACGCTCGGCGTGCCCGAAGTGCGCGTCATCGGCCCGCAGACGCTGATTCCGGCGGGCGCCGCGGCGCTCGGCGTGCGCGTGTGCCACGCGATGCAGGAGGGCCTGAAGGACGCCGACGTGGTGGTCATGCTGCGGCTGCAGAACGAGAGGATGAGCGGCGCGCTGCTGCCCTCGGCGCAGGAATTCAACAAGCAGTACGGGCTGAGCGCGGAGAAGCTCGCGCTCGCGCGGCCCGACGCCATCGTCATGCATCCGGGCCCGATGAACCGCGGCGTGGAGATCGATTCCAATGTCGCCGACGGGCCGCATTCGGTGATCCTGCCGCAGGTGACTTTCGGCATCGCGGTGCGCATGGCCGTGATGTCCATGGTGGTGGGCGGCGCATGAGGCTGCTCGTGAAAGGCGGGCGCGTGGTCGACCCGGCGAGCGGGCGCGACGCCGTCGGCGATGTGGCCATGGACGACGGGCGCATCGTCGACGCGCTGCCCGGCAAGCCCGAGCGCGTGCTCGATGCCAGGGGCCTGGTCGTCGCGCCGGGCCTGATCGACCTGGCCGCGCGGTTGCGCGAGCCCGGCTACGAGTACAAGGCGACGCTCGAATCCGAGATGGATGCCGCAGTGGCGGGCGGCGTCACGAGCCTTGCCTGCCCGCCCGACACCGATCCGCCGCTCGATGAGCCGGGGCTCGTGGACATGCTGCGACGCAGGGCGCGTGCGCTGTCGCGCGCGCGCGTCTATCCGGTAGGCGCCCTCACCGTGAAGCTCGAAGGCCGGCAGCTCACCGAGATGGCCGAGCTCGCCGAAGCCGGCTGCGTCGCGTTCTCGCAGGCCGACGCCGCGGTGGCGGATACGCAGGTCCTGTGGCGCGCGCTGCAATACGCCGCGACCTTCGGTTTCCCGGTGTGGCTGCGGGCCGAGGACCTGTGGCTGGCGCAGGGCGGCGTGGCGCACGACGGTGAGGTGGCCACGCGGCTCGGTCTCGCCGGCATTCCGGTGTTCGCCGAGACGGTGGCGCTGGCGACGCTGCTCGAGCTGGTGCGCGCGACCGGCGCGCGCGTGCACATCTGCCGCCTGTCGAGCGCGGCCGGCGTCGCCATGCTCAGGCGGGCGCGGCACGACGGATTGCCGCTCACGTGCGACGTGGGCGTGCACCACGTGCATCTTTCGGACATGGACCTCGGCTACTTCGATGCGCAGTGCCGGCTCGAGCCGCCGCTCAGGAGCGCGCGCGACCGCGACGCGCTCTGCGGCGGGCTCGCCGACGGCACGGTCGATTGCATCGTGTCCGACCACACGCCGGTGGACGAGGACCGCAAGCACCTGCCTTTCGCCGAGGCCGAGCCGGGAGCGACCGGGCTGGAACTTTTGCTGCCGCTCGCGCTCAAGTGGGGAGTGCAGTCGAAATTGACCCTGGCGCAGACCCTGGCGCGCGTGACGAGCGCGCCGGCGCGCATCCTCGGCGTCGACGCGGGCCGTATCGCCCCGGGCGCGCCCGCCGACCTGGTGGTGTTCGATCCCGAGGCGCCGTGGCGCGTCAGCGCACAGGCGCTGAAGAGCCAGGGCAAGAACTCGCCGTTCCTCGGCCTGGAGCTCGCCGGGCGCGTACGCGCCACCGTGGTCGCGGGCAGCGTGGTGTACGAGGCATGAGGCGCCTTGCGCTCACCCTCGCCCTGGTGGCGGGTTGCAGCTCGACGCCCGAGCGCGGCGGCTACTACAAGGACGACGGACCGGGCGCACGGATCCCGGACCTGGCGTCGATTCCCGACGCCGTGCCGCGCTACGAGCCCCTGCACCGCTGGGCCAACAGGCCCTATGAGCGCTTCGGCAAGCGCTACGTGCCGCTGACCCGCATCGGGCCGTTCCAGCAGCGCGGCACCGCCAGCTGGTACGGCAAGCGCTTCCACGGCAACCCGACCTCGAGCGGCGAGCGCTATGACATGTACAAGATGAGCGCCGCGCACCCGATCCTTCCCATCCCGAGCTACGCGCGCGTCACCAACCTCGGCAACGGCCGCACGGTGGTGGTGCGCGTGAACGACCGCGGGCCGTTTCACTCCAGCCGCATCATCGACCTGTCGTACGCCGCGGCCTACAAGCTGGGCTACGTGGCGGCGGGCAGCGCGCGCGTGCTGGTCGAGCAGATCGTTCCGGGCGGCGCGCCGCTCGCGGCGCACTAGGTCGGCGCGGCATGCGCGTCCTCTTTCTTGCGACGGCTCTCGTTCTCGCCTGCGGCGGCGCGGCGGCGCAGGTGCCGCAGCCGCCGCAGATCGCGGCGCACGCCTATTACGCCACCGATCTCACCAGCGGCCAGGTGCTCGCCGAGCAAAAGGCCGACGAGCGCGTCGAGCCCGCCTCGCTCACCAAGCTGATGACCGCCTACGTGGTATTCGCCGCGCTGCGCGAAGGCCGGCTCGCGCCCGAGCAGCAGGTGCAGGTGTCCGCACGCGCCTGGCGCGCCCCCGGCTCGCGCACCTTCCTCGAGCCGGGCGAGCGCGTGACGGTGGACACGCTGGTGCGCGGGATGGTGGTGCAGTCGGGCAACGACGCCTGCATCGCGCTGGCCGAGGTGCTCGCCGGATCGGAGGAGCTCTTCACGCAATTGATGAACCGCGAGGCAGCGCGCCTCGGCATGCGCAACACGCATTTCGCCAACGCGACCGGGCTGCCGCAGGCGCAGCACTACTCGACGGCACGCGACCTGGCGCTGCTCGCGGCGGCGCTGATCGGCGATTTTCCGCAGGCGTACGCACACTACTACTCGATGAAGGAGTTCAGCCATAACGACATCACGCAGATGAACCGCAACCGCCTGCTGTGGCTCGATCCGAGCGTCGACGGCATGAAGACGGGCTTCACCGAGGCCGCGGGCTACTGCCTGATCGCCTCTTCCGAGCGCGGCGGGCGGCGCCTGCTGTCGGTGGTGCTGGGCGCCGATTCGGAGGCCGCGCGCGCGCGCGAATCGCAGAAGCTGCTCAACTGGGGCTACCAGTTCTTCGACGGCGTGCGCCTCTACGCGCCCGGGCAGGCGGTGAAATCGGTCGAAGTGTGGAAAGGCGCCGATGAGGTCGTGCCGGCGGGCTTCGAGCGCGGGCTGGTGGTCACGGTGCCCAAGGGCGAAGCGGGCAAGCTGGCGGCCGAGATCCTGACCCATCCGCCGGTCCTCGCGCCGGTGCACAAGGGCGACAAGGTGGGCGTGCTGCGCGTGGCGCTCGAGGGCGAAGCGATCGGCGAATACCCGGTGGTGGCGCTGGAGAACGTCGGCCAGGCGGGCATTTTCGGGCGCGCCTGGGATACACTGAGGCTCTGGCTCAGGTAGCGGGGCGAGAACAGATGGTGTTCCTCAACGGCAGGTTCCTGCCGCTCGAGCAGGCGACGGTGCCGGTGCTCGACCGCGGCTTCATCTTCGGCGACGGCGTGTACGAGCTGATTCCGGTGTATTCGCGCGCGCCGTTCCGCATGGACGAGCACCTCGCGCGCCTCGAGCGCAGCCTCGGCGCGGTGCGCATCGCGAACCCGTACGCGCGCGAGAGGTGGCGCGCGGTGATCCTCGAGCTCGTGGCGCAGCAGCCCTGGGAGGACCAGGGCGTGTACCTGCAGGTGACGCGCGGCGTGGCCAAGCGCGACCACGCGTTCCCGCAGGGCGTGTCGCCCACGGTGTTCGCCATGTCGAACCCGCTCGTAAACCCGCCCGCCGAGCTCGTGGAGAAGGGTGCGTCTGCGGTGAGCGCGGCCGACAACCGGTGGCTCCGGTGCGACATCAAGTCCATCTCGCTCATCGGCAACGTCCTGCTGCGCCAGCTCTCGGCGGACGCGGGCGCGGCGGAGACGATCCTGTTTCGCGACGGCATCCTGACGGAGGCGTCGGCCGCCAACGTCTTCGTGGCGAAGAACGGCCTCGTGCTTTCGCCGCCCAAGTCGAATCTCATCCTGCCCGGCATCACCTACGACGTGGTGGTGGAGATCGCGCAGCAGCTCGGCATGGCGCTGGAATTCCGCGACATCCGCGAGGCCGAGGTGCGCGCCGCCGACGAGCTCTGGGTCACCTCCTCGTCCAAGGAAATCCTCGCCGTCGTCGATCTGGACGGCAAGCCGGTCGGCGACGGCAAGCCGGGGCCGCTCTACCGGCGGGCCTGGCGGGGCTACCAGGAATTCAAGCGGCGCGTGATGCGAAAGGAATCGCTCCCGGCCTGATGCCGATTCGCAACGAAGAGACGCTGCTTTCGTATCCCACCGACTTTCCCATCAAGGTCATGGGTCGCAAGGAGAAGCGCTTCGCGTCGACGGTCCTCGACATCGTCAAGCGGCACGCACCGGAGTTCGATCCCGCGACCATGGAATTGCGTCCGAGCCGCCAGGGGACCTACTTGAGCGTCACCTGCACCATCCGCGCCACCTCGCGCGAGCAGCTCGACGCGCTGTACCGGGACCTCTGCGACCATCCGTCGGTGGTCATGGTGCTCTAGATGGAGGCCGCGCTCGCGCCCCGCCTGAAGAGCCTCGGCCTCGCCGAGTACACGGCGGTGGCGGCGCGCATGCGCGAATTCACCCTGCAGCGCCATGCCGATACGGCCGACGAGCTGTGGGTGGTGGAGCACCCGCCCGTGTATACGCTGGGGCAGGGCGCGAATCCGGCTTTCGGCCCGAAGCAGGCCAACGGCATCCCGGTGGTGCAATCCGAGCGCGGCGGCGAGGTCACCTATCACGGCCCGGGCCAGGCGGTCGTCTATACCCTGGTCGATCTGGCGCGCCGCGACATCAAGGTGAAGGCCTTCGTGCACCTGCTCGAGCAATGCGTGATCAACCTCCTCGTGCGCCACGAGGTGCAGGCCGAGAGAAAGCCCGGCGCGCCAGGCGTATACGTCGGCGGCGCGAAGATCGCCTCTCTCGGCATTCGCGTCACGCGCGGCCGCGCCTGGCACGGCCTCGCGTTGAATGTCGACATGGACCTGTCGCCGTTCCAGGCCATCGACCCCTGCGGCTACCCGGGCCTGAGCGTGGTGCAGGCGCGCGATTTCGGCGTCACGGGGACGGCGAAAGAGGTGGGCATCCGTCTGGCGCGGCTCATGGTGCATCGGCTCGAACATGCGTGAAGCCGGCGTGAAGGAGAAGGGGCAGGCGAAGACCGCGCGCATCCCGGTGAAGATCGTGCCACGCGCGCCCATGCCGAAGCCCGCGTGGATTCGCGTCAAGGCGCCGAGCCCGGGAACGCGCTTCGCCGAGATCAAGCAGATCCTGCGCGAGCAGAAGCTGCACACGGTGTGCGAGGAAGCCTCATGCCCCAACATCGGCGAGTGCTTCGGCCAGGGCACCGCCACCTTCATGATCCTCGGCGACATCTGCACGCGGCGCTGCCCGTTCTGCGACGTCGGGCACGGCCGGCCGCTGGCGCCCGACGCCGAGGAGCCGGCGCATCTGGCGGACACTATCGCCCGGCTGAAGCTGAAGTACGTGGTCATCACGAGCGTCGACCGGGACGACCTGCGCGACGGCGGCGCGCGGCATTTCGTCGATTGCATCCGCGCGGTGCGCGAGACCTCGCCGGCGACGACGATCGAGGTGCTGGTGCCGGACTTTCGCGGGCGGCTCGAGCGCGCGCTGGAGATCCTGCTCGCGGCGCCGCCGGACGTCATGAACCACAACCTGGAGACCGTGCCGCGGCTGTATCGGCAGGCGCGCCCGGGTGGGGACTACCGGCATTCGCTGCGGCTGCTTCAGGAATTCAAGAGGGCGGTGCCTGCGGTGCCGACCAAGTCAGGGCTCATGGTGGGACTGGGGGAGACCGACGAAGAGATCTTGCAGGTGATGCGCGATTTGCGCGCACACGACGTGGAGATGCTCACCATCGGGCAGTACCTGCAGCCCTCGCTGCATCATCTCGCGGTGGAGCGCTACGTGCATCCGGAGGTCTTCGCGATGTTCGAGCGCGAAGCGCAGGCCATGGGCTTCCGGCACGCGGCGATCGGGGCGATGGTGCGCTCCTCGTACCACGCGGACCGGCAGGCCGAAGAGGCGGGGGTCGGGTAGAAGAAACTCGCGCCCGGCATTGCAGCTGTAACCCGGCCCGCCGCCGAGAGTAGATTACGGGGCTACCGGATGCCCTCGCCCCGCGCCCGCTCGGTCCTCTCGCGCATTCCCCTCGGCCGCGCGCTCATCGTGCTCGGCCTGGTCCTGGTCGCGATCAACGTCGCCTCCGCCGTCTGGGACGTGGGTGAGGCGCGCGCGCGCGCGGAGCGGCGCGCGCAGCGCGATCTGGGGATCATCACGCGGCTGCTCGCCGAGCAGACGGCCGGCTCGCTCGAAGCCGTGGACGTCGTCCTGCGCGACGTGGTGCGCACGTGGGGAGAGCAGCCCGCGGCGCAAGGGGTGCCCCGGCTGCGCGAGGAGCTCGCGCAAGTGCCGAACATTGCCGCGTTGCTGGTGCTCGATGCCAAGGGGCGCATCGTCGCGCACACGGGCGAGATCCCGGCCATTGCGCCCGATCTTTCGAAGCACTCGAGCTTCACGGTGCATCGCGCGGCCCTGACGGACCGGCCGCACCTGAGCGAGCCCTATGCCGCGGGCATCGACGGCACGCGCTGGCGCTTCCTGCTGTCGCGGCGCCTGCGCGGCCCCGGCGGCGCCTTCGGCGGCGTGGTGGTGGCGGCGATCGAGGCGGGGGGCTTCGACCGGCTCTATCGCAGCATCGATCTTGGCAAGGGCAGCTTCATTTCCCTGCTCACCGACGCCGGGGTCTTCCTCAGCCGGGTACCCGCGTCTGAAGGCATCCGCGGGCACGCCATTCCCAGGGGGCCTGGCATCTCCGCGGTGCAGGAGACCGGCCGCTTCGCCGGCTGGACGACGAGCCCCGTCACGCACCAGCGGGTGCTGGTCTCCGCGCTGAAGGTGCCCGGCTTTCCGCTGTTCGTCGCGAGCGGCCGTAACGAACAGGCGGTACTCGCGCCTTGGCGCGAGGAGGCCTGGCTGATCTTCGACCGCACGCTGCTCACCTCGGTCGCCATGCTCGCGCTGATCGGGCTCGCCGCCTGGGGCCTCGCGCGGCGCGAGCGCGCGCTCGCCGGCATCTGGCGCCGCTACCAGGCGATGATCGAGCACAGCTCGGATGCGCTGGTGCTCAGCCGTCCGCGGGCGGGCGGCATCCAGTATGCGAGCCCGGCGATGGAGCGCGTTCTCGGATACACCGTGGAAGACCTGCGCGGCCGCGAAGTCATGGAGCTCGTTCATCCGGAGACGCTCGACACCGCGATCCAGCTGCGCGCGGAGCTGCTGCGCACGCCGGGCAAGGTGTCGGTCGACGAGCTGCGCATGCGGCACAAGGACGGCTCGTGGCGCTGGGTCGAGCTCACGCGCAAGAACCTGCTCGATGAGCCGAGCGTACGCGCGGTGGTGATGAATTTCCGGGACATTAACGAGCGCAAGCAGGCCGAAGCCGAGCGCGCCCGGCTCGAGCAGCGCCTGCGCCAGGCCGAGAAGATGGAAGCCGTCGGCCGTCTCGCGGGCGGCATCGCCCACGACTTCAACAATCTGCTCGGCGGCATCCTCGGCTATGCCGAGATGCTGGCCGAGAGCGCGCCGCCCGGCTCGCCGCTGAAGCGCTATGCCGACAACGTGCTCACCGGCGCGAACCGCGCGAGCGGGCTGGTGGAGCAGATCCTGTCCTACAGCCGCAGCCAGCGCGGCAAGCGCGCGCCGGTCGAGCTCGGCGGCGTCGTCGCCGAGACGCTCGAGCTGGTGCGCGGCTCGCTGCCCCACGGCATCGTGCTCGAAGCCGAGCTGTCGAGGCCGCTCTACGTCGTCGGCGACGAAACCCAGCTGCACCAGGTGACGATGAACCTGTGCACGAACGCGGCGCACGCGATGGCCGGGGGCGGGACGCTGACGGTGACGCTCGACACCGCAGACGTGGCGGCCGAGCGCGCGCTCCCTCACTCGACGCTGCGGGCCGGACACTACGTCCGCCTGACCGTGCAGGACACGGGCAGCGGCATGGATGAAGCGACGCTCGAGCGCGTGTTCGAGCCGTTCTTCACCACCCGGGAGGTCGGCCAGGGCACCGGGCTCGGCCTGTCGCTGGTGTACGGCATCGTCACCGACTCGGGTGGCGCCATCGACGTCACCAGCGCTCCCGGCCGCGGCAGCCACTTCGCGATCTACCTGCCACGCGTCGATACGCCGGCGGCCAACGCCGACACCGCAACGGCCCCGCTCGTGCGCGGCAACGGCGAGCGCGTACTGGTGGTGGATGACGAGGAGGCCCTGGTCGCTGTGACCTCCGAAGTGCTGAAGCACATGGGCTACGAACCCGTCGCCTGCGCCAACGGCACGGCGGCGCTCGCCGCGTTCGACGCCGGCCGCATCGACGCCGTGATCGCCGACGAGGTCATGCCGGGAATCACCGGAACGCAACTCGCGGGCGCGCTGCGGCGCCGCCGCGCCGACCTGCCGATCGTGCTGGTGAGCGGCTACACCGGGCCGATGCTCGCCGAGCGCGCGCTCGCGGTCGGCATCACCGAGATTCTCAGAAAGCCCGTCCAGTCGCGCGAGCTCGGTGCGGCGCTCGCGCGCGCGCTGCACCGCGGCTGAGGTTACAGCTGTAGCGCGCGCCGGCGCGGCCGAAACCGCGCTGTATCCGGCGCCGGCGATGCTGGCGCCATGCCGACCATCGAACTGCGCCAGGGGAACCTGGTCCGTGTACGCGCAGGCGCCGGCAACACGGTCACCGCGCGCACGGGGCTGATCTGGATTACCGAGCAGGACAGCCTGCGCGACGTACTGCTGCAGCCCGGGCAGAGCTTCATGCTCGCGCGCCCCGGGCTTGCGCTGGTCCAGGCGATCAGCGACGCGTCCGTCTCCATCGAGCCGAAATGACGCGCGCAAGGCTGCTGTTCGCCGCGGCGCCGCGGGCCACGCGCCATGCATTCCCGATCGGCATGGATTCCCTGACGAACTTCCGTTTGTCGCAAGGGTTCCGCAGCCGCAGAGTGCGGGCTGTTGCGCATGAAGGCAAGGAATGCGAAAGGAGAAGCGGATGATGATCGAACAGCGGCAAGTCCTGGCCGCGCCGGCCGACCCGGCGCAGAGCGCGTTTTGGGCATGGGCGCGCCGGCTCCACCACGCGTGGCTGCAGGCGCGTACCCGCGTCGAGCTGCACGCCCTGAGCGATCGCACGCTCAAGGACATCGGCTTGCACCGCGACGATATCGATTCGCTGCTCCGCTAACTACGCCTCGATGGCGTGGCGCAGCGCCTCGTGATCGCTAACGCTCAGCACCAGGGTTTCAAACGTAACGATCCGCAGGGCCGCGGACATCGCCTCGTCACGCGCGCGGCGGACACTGCCTCAATCATGGCCTGGTTGCTTGCACGCCTTCGCAAGGCACGGGTGCCCGCGGACCCCTATCGCGGCGCGGTACTGGGCGTGGAATGCGCCTGGCCGAACCGCTTCGAGCACGGGGTGACGCACTCGCGCTCATAGCGCACGCACACGGCTCGGTTTGCCCGACCTCCCCGCCGCAGTTCAGGGTTCCCCTTCTCCTCCTCCCTCCCCTGGACAAGGAATCCTGATGCGGGGAGGTCTTTTTTCGTCAATACACCGTCTCGACGGGCGCGCCGAACATGTATCCCACGCGCCGCTCGGTAAGGATGTAGCGCGGACGGGCGGGATCGGCCTCGATCTTGCGGCGCAGCCGCATGATCTGGACGTCGATGGAGCGGTTGTAGACCTCGTCGTTGTGCAGCCGCGAGAGATCGAGCAGCTGGTCGCGCGTGAGGATGCGCTGCGGCGCGCCGAGCAGGACGACCAGCAGCCTGAACTCGCCGTTGGTGATCGGCACCGGGCGCCCGGAGTCCGACGTCAGGCGCCGCGTGCCGAGGTTGAGCTCCCAGCCGCCGAAGCGGTAGGCACGAACACCATCGGGTCGGCCTTGGCGCACTTCGGCGCGCCGGCGCCGCAGCACCGTGCGGATACGCGCCAGCAGCTCGCGCGGGCTGAACGGCTTGGTGAGGTAGTCGTCGGCGCCCAGCTCGAGGCCCATCACCCGGTCGGCCTCCTCGTTGCGGCCGGTGAGCATGATGAACGGAATCGCCGACTCTTCGCGCAGCCGGCGTGCGAGCGCCATGCCGTCCTCGCCCTTCAGCCTGAGATCGAGGACCACCAGGTCGACCACCGCGTCCGCCAGTACCTTCTGCATGGCCGCGCCGTCGGCCACCGCGGTGACGCGAAAGCCGTTGCTTCCCAGGTAATCGGCGATCAGCTCGCGCATCGTCGGCTCGTCGTCCACGGCAAGCACGTGCGGCAGCGCGACCTGCTGCAACTCGGGCGCGCGGGCGTTCACGGTCGTATCCAGGGTCACGGCACCGGCAGTTTAGCGCGTGAATCGCCCACGCCTGTTACATATGAAACGCCGTGTGGCCGGCCTGTGTGTACCGTGAAAGCGCGATCCGGTATAAACGATGCGTGGACAAGGAATTGGACAAGGCGGCAGGCGGGCACGTGCTCGTCATCGACGATGACGCCATCATGCGCGACCTGATGGCCGACTGGCTGGAGGGCGCCGGCTACCGCGTGCGCAAGGCCGCGGATTGCGGCGCCGCCGTCGCCGAAGTGCAGCGCGGCGCGCCGGCGCTCATCATCTCCGACATGTTCATGCCGGGTCCCTGTGGTGCCATGGCCATCGCGCAGATCAAGCAGGCGGTGCCCGGCGTCCGGGTTATCGCCGTGTCCGGCCACTTCAGGTCGGGGCAGGGGCTGAGCGCCGAAGGCGCGCTGCAGGCCGGTGCCGCACGCGCCCTCGCCAAGCCGGTGAAGCGCGCCGAGCTGGTGCAGGCGGTGACCGAGCTTCTCGGGCCGCCCGTTCCGTAGGCCGGTGCCCGCAACCCTCTCCATCCGCGGCCTTACCAAGACCTACGCTTCCGGCCTGCAGGCGCTGAAGGCGATCGACCTCGAGATCGCCAAGGGCGAGATCTTCGCGCTGCTCGGCCCCAACGGCGCCGGCAAGACCACGCTGATCAGCATCGTCTGCGGGATCGTCACGCCGAGCACCGGCACGGCGCTCGTCGAGGGCCGGGACATCGTCCAGGACTACCGCGCGACGCGCTCGATGATCGGCCTGGTGCCGCAGGAACTGCACACCGACATGTTCGTCACGGTGTGGAACACGATGCGCTTCAGCCGCGGCCTGTTCGGCAAGGCGCCGGACCCGAGGCACCTGGAGAAGGTGCTGCGCGACCTGTCGCTCTGGGACAAGCGCGATGACCGCATCATGACGCTCTCGGGCGGCATGAAGCGCCGCGTGCTGATCGCCAAGGCGCTCGCGCACGAGCCCGAGATCCTGTTCCTCGACGAGCCCAGCGCGGGCGTGGACGTGGAGCTGCGCCGCGACATGTGGGCCCTCGTAAGAAGGCTGCGCGAGCGTGGCGTCACCATCATCCTCACGACGCATTACATCGAGGAAGCCGAGGAGATGGCCGATCGCATCGGCGTGATCAGCAAGGGCGAGCTGATCCTCGTCGACGAGAAGGCCGCCCTCATGAAGAAGCTGGGCAAGAAGCAGCTGACGCTGCACCTGCAGGAGCCGCTGCAGGCGGTGCCGCCCGCGCTCGCCGAGTGGAAGCTCGCGCTGAAGAACGGCGGTTGCGAGCTCGAATACACCTTCGATGCGCGCGAGGAGCGCACCGGCATCCCGGCGCTGCTGCGGCGCATGGGCGAGCTCGGCATCGGCTTCAAGGACCTGAACACGGAGCAAAGCTCGCTGGAGGAGATCTTCGTGAGCCTGGTGAGCGAACGCGCATGAGCGCCTTCAACGGCCGCGGTGTCCTCGCCATCTACCTGTTCGAGATGTCGCGCTTCAACCGCACGTTCTGGCAGAGCCTGGTGGCGCCCGTGATCACGACGTCGCTCTACTTCATCGTCTTCGGCGCGGCCATCGGCTCGCGCATGGGCGAGCTGGACGGCGTGCACTACGGCGCGTTCATCGTGCCGGGGCTGATCATGCTGTCGATTTTCACCGAGAGCCTGAACAACGCCTCGTTCGGCATCTACCTGCCGCGGTTCACCGGCACCATCTACGAGGTGCTCTCGGCGCCGGTGTCGGCGTTCGAGATGGTGCTCGGCTACGTCGGCGCGGCGACGACGAAATCCATGATCCTGGGCTTCGTCATCCTCGCCACCGCGACGCTGTTCGTGCCGCTGAAGATCGTGCACCCGGGCTGGATGGTGGCGTTCATGGTGCTGACCGCGGCGACCTTCTGCCTGTTCGGCTTCATCCTCGGCGTGTGGGCAAACGGCTTCGAGCAGCTGCAGTTCGTGCCGCTTCTGGTCATCACGCCGCTCACGTTCCT
>Ga0210114_1000305_pt1 | contig 12658 bp, 28 predicted proteins | sample MayberryNW_TuleA_FD_185524 | JGI IMG/M metagenome (GOLD analysis project Ga0210114, IMG submission 185524) | Wetland microbial communities from San Francisco Bay, California, USA, that impact long-term carbon sequestration - MayberryNW_TuleA_D2... | ecosystem: Environmental > Aquatic > Marine >...
ATGTATATTATCCATATATTATCACTGTCAGTAATATTACTGGTAGTTATAGATAGATATAAATAGTTATAGAACGTTGTATTGAGTGAGGTAATAACTATGAAAATAGAAATTGAGACCGAATTCGAAGACCTGGGTATGATAATGATTATTGTGGGTAGTATAGTGTTGTTGGTTTTGTATATGAAATTATTGTGAGGAATCAAATATGAAAGATTGTCCATTTTGTAAATCAGAAAATACAGAGTCTAAAGGCAGGGTGTCTGATAGTAAACTTTATCGGTATGGTAATTGTCATGATTGCGGCAGAAGATTATATGAACGAGTTGATGGAAAGCCGTTAAATGATTTTGATTTTGCTGAAATAGCAATGTTAAAAAAACAGAGAATTGAGAATGAAGCAAATAGGATGAAATCGTTATAACACACGCATAGATAGTTGTATATAGTTATACTGGTTTAAAAAAAGATATAAGCTTAACACGCACTTGCTGATACAGCAAGCGTATGAACGTTTGTCACCGTTATACAAGAATATGTACCATCTGGACTTTGCATTGTTATTCCATTTACCCAAAATGGTGTATTATCCACGTGTAATCCCGTCGTGTTGAGATACATGTCTGTTGGTGCTACGGCTACAGAATTTTGTTTTGTTACCCCCCAGGAGATTTTAGCTGCATTTGATGACGCATTCCAGTCTGAATCCGCCTGGTATGTCATGAAGGCTCTTGATCCAGTCCATCCTGTTCCATTATCATATCCTGATCCCGCAAACACCATGAAAGGATCATTTTGTTTCAGTCCAGACATATTAGCACTACCAGTAGTTGTGTTTTGTGTTCCCCTTGCCCTTCTACCAAGGAAATATGGGTATCCTGTATCAGATATGCTTTGAAAGGAAATTAAATTCAAATTAAACACATCAGGATTGTCATTAAAAATATATGTATAGTATTTATCCGAAGATAATGAACTTATATCAACTCCGGTTGAATTATAGTAGGTCAATATTTTATTCGTATGCACACTCCCATTTCTTTGAAGTAGTGGCGCTGATACATTTGTAAGTGATATTTGTCGTCCATTTATGTAAGCTAGATCATCTCCACTTTTATTTACTTTTGTATTATCTTGATTATCGACATAACTTTTATTTGGAAAACTAATATTGTTATTATAAAACCCAGAATGATTAAATAAAAAATAGTTCATTGTTGAGTTTTTAAAATTTATTTCAAGTCCATCTTTTGTCTGGAATATTTCAGAATAAATATTTTGTGTAACGTTTGCCACTGATAAATAATGATATGAAGACGCTTTTTCAAAATAACTATCTTCTGTAGTGGATGTATCAAAATTTAACCAGTCAGATATACCACTTACTCTAAATCTTAAACGATTATATGTTGAATCTGGACCTAATGTTACTTCACCATCTGTAATAAAATTATTTTGTATTATATCTCCGGTTTTATTGACTTTAGTGTTAAGGATAGATGAATTTATAGAACTTCCTATAATGGTTTGATTAATTGATAATGTGCCATTCTTACCAGACAAAATAGGATATTCACGCCATTCATAATGATGATAATTTGAAACATTAACCGAATAAGCCGCAAATTTAGGAATTAATACTGCCGCTGTTTTGTTGTTTGTTTCCGCAACTCCAATCGGTTTTCCAGAAATATCTATAACTTTCGTTCCATCTATATTAACATGGATTTCTGCATTTTGACCTGTGGTATCTGCATGAGCATATACTAGTAATTGAATTGCTGAATTGTTTGCATAGTATGTCATATTGTTTGCAAATCGTTCACCTGTTCCATCTATTTCTGGATCTATTGTTGGCGCAAGATTTGTATTATTTACAATGACCTCAAAAGCAATCTCTTGATTAAGTGCTTCTTGTGCAATATTTAAAGCCAAAAGTGCAATAATTAAAGCAATTGCACCGATCTTAATTATTTTGTCTTGATTTTTCATATGATATCGCTTCTGATTCGTTTAAAATCATGTCGTGCATGTATTCTGGATTAGTTACAGCCAAATGTTCATTCATCACATCATAACATTGATTTCGTTCATAGGTTATCTTTTCATTTAATGCTTCATGATAATAAAACCCACCAAAGAAGCCCAGAATGACCACTACAACAAAAAGAATAAAGGATGGTTTCATAACAACCTTCCACCTAACAAACTCCTCTTTTCCTGATCTGGTCTTTCCTGAATACTTAACTTAGGACTTACTGCTGAGATAGCGTCAATATATTCTTTTACCCTCTTACGTCCACTAGCGTGACGTAATTCAATAGTTCTATCTAAGTAATGGGTTAATACGGGAAGTTCTATTTTGAAGTCTATTCCAAGCTTTACGAGCTTCTCATTGATACTAGAGCATGGGTCTTCTGCAAAGACATAAGCTTTAGTTATATCATTCGTTTCTGGGTCATCGATGTTTGAGAATATTTCATTTTTATTGTTTGCTAATTCTCCTATTGCACTAAGCTGCATTTCAGTAATTTTAACTCGTGCATCATCTACCTTGATAGTGTCTCTCTTAAGTGCTTCTTTCACTTTATCTAGTTTATCGTTCTTTTCAGCCATTATTTAGTCACCTGAGAGTTTACCATATCGCCTATGATATTGATTTTTTCAAGCAATTCATTCAGCCTGACAATTGAATAGATCAAAGCAATTGTAGCCACAATAGCAACAATGAAAAGACCTATTATGAGAACTTCTTTTCTTTTTGTGAAAAGATATTCTGTGACATTGTTGTTCAAGGCATTTTGTACTTCCATTGCCTGAAACATAATTTCATCATTATTATCCTTTTCAAAATGCAAAGGAACCATATTATTTTCATCAAGCACAAAATGTAATCGTTTTTTCCAGAATCCTATGGAATATTTCGGATTAAGGTCATACGAAAAGCTTTTCACTTTTGTAATGAAATCACTTTCTGGAACAACAGCAAATTCATCTTCGTATTTTGTATTTGCATATCGCATATGACAGACCACAAATCTTTTCTTTTTTGTGATCCTTACATACAGGTTTTTTGTCTGCCTTGGGAAGAAGGTATATGCAAGCATCACAACAAATGCGAGTATACCAAACGTCCAAGCCATTATTGACCAAAAATTCATTTAACTCAACTCCATGTTTACATTTTCTTTTTCTTTTTCTGTTAAACTTTTCACAATTCTACTATATTTTGTTTCAGTCTTTCGACTAATAGCGAATTTTCTATTTAAAAATTCAATCAATTTCATTTCACTCATCTTCTTTTGAAGGCTCAATACTGTTCACAATATGGCCCAAACAATATAAAATTGTTAAAGCAGTCATGAGAACATCAAGTGGATTAAAACCCACTGTGATAACAGTGTTATATATATTATAAACTACCATAGCAAAAACTAATAGTTGTGGTATCAATCTGCTTTCAAATACATATATCAATACTATTGATATTATATAAAATAATAGTGTATCTGATATCATTATATCACTCCGGTATAACGAATTTTAATAAACTCAAGATCAATCCTACACTCAGTAAAGCTATCAATATCCCTGATATTTGTATAGGCAACATTGTAAGAACAGATATGAAAACCGCAAAGCTTACAAATATCTGACCAACAAACAGTAACGGAATTAAAATTAAGTTCCAGATAAGACTTAGGAAACTTGAAATAATCCCGAATCCGAACAATCCTTCATCACCTGAAAGAATGTTTGTAGAAGCGTCTGTAACCCCATTCATAGCATTAGTAGACATTGTATTCACAATAGCAAGCGGTTCAGTCACTTGAGGAATATCCATCATGAACACTAACCATGCTACAAATATAAACAAGGCTATAAGCCCCCTGGCTGTACCGGGGAAGGCTGAGGTCATGAGAACCACTTCATTTTGATACCTATGATCAGGGCAATGAAGATGTTAATCCACAATGGCATATATTGACCGCATGGGGTTGATAAGGTCAAATATGTGAAGAACGCATAAGGGAAAAATCCTAAAATAATAGCAACTCCAAAATTACCTTTTGAAGCAATCAATCCTATGAACATCATAGCGACAATTGCACCAAGAGCAAATAATATTCTAGTAACGTCATTTACTCCCTGAACACCAAAGATCGCTCTTACCCATATATCCCAATATGAACAGGTCTCTTTTATATTCTCATTGGTTGCTGTCCAAGTTCCGTTTATGCCTTTATATGTTGTTACTGGAGTTATAATAGCACAAACACCACTAGAAGATACTGATTTTACAATTACTCTTTTTGCTTCACCATTCACACTAAGGGTTATATAATACGTTCCATCTATCTGATATTTGTAGCTTATTGTTTTTGTTCCATTAACAGTATAATATTTATTGTATTGTGCATTATCAGCGGATACTGTTAGATTTCCTACTTCTCCAGATGGCACAATAACATTAATTTGGATGGTGTCTTTGATACAATTTGTATCCCCTATAACTGAAAGACCATATCCTTCACTATCCACATTAGAAAGAGTGAAGTTAGCAAATGCTAAAATAACGCTTTCAGTATCGTTCTTTGCAGTAAGCCTGAGCCTTGATATACCTGAACCTGAAAAAGTCAAATCTGAAATATATAATGGGAACGATTCAACCTGATTTTGAGTATATTTTTGATTCTGAATAGTATTAGAACCATAATTCTCATACTCAACAACAATCTGTTTAGTAGACCAATTTGTGTTATCCACTGCTGTTTTCACTAATATTGTTTCACCATAAGAATAACTTGTTTTGTCGATAGTGATATTACTTACTGAAATGTTCGTAGTCACTCCAGAACCGTTGATATAGGCTGTTAGTGTTGTCGAAGCTTTACAACCAAGAAGCACATCACACAATTTCAAAAGATGTTTTCCTGTTTTTGTAACTAAAATAGATGCATTGGTTTCAACTCCCTTAGAACCTGATAACACCCAGGATTCATATGTTGAACTATATGTCTGTGTAGCTTCATCAAAACTATAATCTCTAAGCCAAACAGTTGAACCTATTGTTTTATCAAACCCTATCAAATAAGTTGCATTAAATAACTTTCCTATAGCTACTTGTGTGGGAGCATAAACATAACTGGCTTGTTCACTTGTTCCTACTTCTGCAACATCTGAATCTAAAGTTTCTGTTCCTGAAAACAAACAATCTCTTTCAAATGAAACACTGTGTGTTCCTATAATACTCAGCAATTCTTTTGTGTATCCAGATGAGGATGGACTTACCACAAGATCATATTTCGATGATGGTGTTTGAAGTCTGATATAATCTGTACAAAGTAAAGGAACCGCTTGAGTTCTTACCCAAGAAATATTTGCTACTGCACCAATCGAATAACTCGAAGAATCAAATATAATTCCTACACCAGTAGCAGAATTTATATTATCTGTTGGACTTTCTTCCGGGGGAACAAAACCAGATATTCCAGTTGAGTTTACTGTTTTTTGATCATAATTTCCTGAACTATCTGTCATTTTCAATATTAATCCCTGATCATAAACATACCCATAACTAAAAAAATCAGTATTAAATGTGGGTTCAATATATTTTTGAGCAGTCTCATTTCTAATTTCTATTTTTGATGAAACTGTTGACATACTTTTTGTCACATTGACAATAACAAGACCATCCCTATACGATACATCGTATGTATTTGAAAATGCTTTTTGAGTTTGGGAAATATATGACCATGCGCTAATGCCTGAATTTGAACAAAGTCCAGTAAGGGTTGAATCTAAAAGCATAATCGGCTTAGTTGCGGATACAGCATCACAAGAATCTTTTACAAACTGTGAAGGATTAGTAGCAGAAATATCAGGAGCCGAACCCATTAAGATAATGGGAGAATAGACAATATGAGCATTATTGAAATAATAAATAAGTTTTTTTGTCGTTGAATCATATACCCACGAACCGCTACCAGCGTTACCATTAGTTGTATCAACTGTAAAACTACCTGTATTTGATGCGTGTCCAAAAGTAAATCCAGTTGTAAGGGTAATAGATAACTGTGAGATATAATTATAGTCTGTAATATCAAATTTAAATGCATTGAAGGGTATGCTTAAAATTCCTGAACTGCCCCCGGTATCTGCAGAATAACTATTGCCAGCCCCTGCTGAAATATTCAGATATCCAGACTCAGCTCGCACAGGATAAGTCAAAATCGAAAAAGACAATATTACGATTGTCAATAATAGAATAGTTTGAGTTTTCATAATAAGATTACCTTTGTATTCCAGAATACCGCCATAGCAATTACCACGCTGGGATAAGCTATAAGGTTTTGGTTATATTTGAATTTTGAGATTAAGAATATAATTACAGTTATTCCTAATGCTTTCATCAAAACAAGACCAATATAACCGACATCCATAGCTGTTTTTGCAAATGGGTTTGCTTCATATCCTAAATTATTTGACAACAGAAAAATAGTTGTCAAAATATCAAGAATATTAAGAAGAATAAAAAGACAAAACCATTTATAAGTTTTCAAAAAAGAAAGGGGTTTCGTAAAGATCAACTCAAAAAGAAAGAATAGGGAAGAAACCTATTCAGTCATTGAATGCTTTGTATGCGATTCCTGCAATCACTGCTATAATAGCAACCACGATCAAAATAGGAAGTGCATCATAAGAGGATAGCACACCAGAAGACCATGATGCGTTTCTTCCAGATATAAGTGACTCTATAGCTGTGGGGATAAGCGCACCTACAAGAATAGCAACAATGAATATTGCCATTACGAGTTTAAACGCTCCGGCTTCTGCTTTTTCGTCCATTCCAAGTTTATCAAATACTTTTCTAGCCATTGTTCCGGCTTTAAGTTTTACTGAACTGTCAATACCAAACATATTTTCACCTACAACTTAATTATTTTCAAAGTATATAAATATAACTGCAGAGCATATTCTAAACCCATCCATCGACAACTTCATAACTATTATACATCTCATAATATGGGGTTGCAAGGAAATACTCAGGGATATCAATTAATCCATAATAATCATTTCTAATATAATGAACATTATCACATTTATTGTTTAGGGAACATTTTATTAAGTTTCCATCAACCGCATCATACTTTTCACAAAGAATAATATGATCTAATAACTCTCTATATTGTTTATGTACACCACTATAAGTTTGGGAAGTGAGGATAAGTGTACCGTCTATTTTTCTTATTTGAGTACTGAACTCAGCGAGCCGATAGCAAAGACCAATATTATCTTTTCCATGCTTATCACACTCTTCATGAACTGAATGATTCCTATGAACTATAGAATGTATTTCATCAAGAAGAACAACTACATTCTTTTTAGAAAATACTTTAAAGAGATTATTAGGTTTTAGTTGTGTATATTCAACATTATTAAGTTTTATATTACTGAATATCTCTTTTCCTTCCTCAATATGTTGTTTAAGAAGAAATCTAACAGCAGATAATGTTTTCCCATTGCCTTTATTTTTAGTGGGTCTACCACAAAAAAGATAATTCATAAAATCACAACCGGATTATCTTTTTTATCCTTCTTTGAAATTCTTAACGAGTAAAAACCCCTCATAAGAACGTTCACCGCATAGAGTATTTCAAAATCACCACACCCACAATAAAGACCAGATTGTTTAAACTTTCTTTCAAAGTCTTTTGTTAGTTCCTGTAATTCTTTCCGTGATAATTCTCTCTGATCTCGTTCTTCTTTTCGTATTCTATAGAATCTATCTAACTCATATCTGTATTTCTGATAATCTTCAACAAGCAAAATAGGATATAACACTCTACATAAATTATAATTCCAATCAAACCCAGAAGAATATTTCTTTTTTGAAATAAGATGATATCCATGTTTTGTTTTTATTATCGAGAACTTTGTATCGAATAATTTTTCATAAAAACACATAACATTATCAAGATTTTGTTCATCGTGGTCATCAATGTCAAACGTTATCCTGTTCTGAAAATTCATAGACGTTCTCCATGATGTTTTCACAAATCTTCTATATCTCTTTCCATCTCTCTCAATCACTTTATCAAAAGTTATCTTTTCAGACTTCTCTAGTTCTTCCATAAGAGCAAAGGCTCTAGCTTTGTCTTTTGTCTGAAATCTATGAAACTCTTTCACAAATTCGATATCAGATTTAGGCATATCTTCAATCATATACATGCACACCCAATATCTATAAAAAATGATATAATAAAGGCTGTTATTAAAAATCCTGCAATAACTCCAACTAAAATAGCAAGTATATTTAATATTTTAACTAAAAAATTTCTATCCATTATCTTACATCTCCTGTAATCTATTCCAGAGTTCTGTTATTTCCTCATTCACATCTCGTTCTGATTCTTCAACATAATATTCATCCTCTTGAGAATACACCTCATACTTATCAACCCCACCGCTACCCATTATTTGAGAATAGAGGGTATTTTCAGAATTGATATCATAAGTGTAACTATGCCCTTCCTTAACGACTGTGAACGTATTAGAATCATAATCTATATCCACATAATCAAAATCTTCAAATGTCATATTTTTGCCTCTAAATAATTCCTTATCATTTTAAATTGTCCGAGTTTGTACCTTCGTTCAAACTTCTTATCTTTTGTTCCCCCAAGATATTTAAGATACTTTTGAGTTGCTACCTCAGCCAATTTCCATGCTAGGACTTCGCAGGTTAAGTTATTTTCTTCAACCTGTAGATTTATCTCATTTTCTTTAGAATTTGGTTTATATCGAATCCTGAGCGTTATTTCGTGCATTCTAGCAAACCTCTCAAAGATAATTCTTTCTAATGCAAATACATTGGGGTTTTTTACCATCACATTTTAAACAAGACCCTTTATAGATCACTCTTTGTTTTTTTTGTTTTTTAATTTGTTTTTCTGTTGGTCTTTTCCCTTTGTTGAGTGCCTGAATAAATCTAATATCTGTAAAATCTCTCGCCCTAACAGAAAAACTATAAGATACCCCCGCCTCTCTTAATTTATGATACCGCTCTCTTCTGTCTTTTGCATCAATATCACACATTTAATTCAACTCCTTAATCCCGTAACGCCTTTGTATAGTATATTACTAGTATAGTATAGTATCGTATATCCTCATTTTTCCGTAATACCTTTTTTTGATAATCTTGGATATAAATTAAAATACCTATTCTTTATTCTACCATATTTTCCCATCTCAATAACCCATTCCTCAAATAGATTTATATCCATGTCTTTTAAGTTATTTAGAATCTCAAAAAGGCTCAGTTCGATAACTGCGTAACGGGATTGTCTGTTTTTTTGTCTTGATTTAGCAAGACAAAGTGCCATCGAAACACCCCATTTATCAGACAGCCCACCATTTGAAGAAACACCCAAAATCGTTAAAACGTTATCTAGTGACTTTTCTATATTATCCCTTTGAAAGTAAAACCGCTCTGCTGCGGTTAACTCGATTTCATGACACAGCATTCTTGAAAAATAAGTTTGTGCTATTTCCGAAATCGGTATCCCTCTTTTTGCTGCTGCGGATGATAATCCAGCAACCATTTTTTCATCAATTGATAGACAAATTTTTTGTTTACTCATGTTAAAACCCTAATGTTTGTTGTTTTTGAAACGATTTATACTTATCTGAATATTACTGAGAGTTATTAATTTAGATAAAAAAATAACTAGACTTAAATCTCTCCCCCATAAACATCTCGATTAAAACCCATATATGAAAGGGCTTTCTTAATTGCGTCTGTCAAAGCCGCCTTTGTTGCCTGTTGTGCATCCATCTTCTTATTACGTTCCTGGTAGCCTACTGATGATTTCTTCATAGTTTTTCCGTCAAGAGTTCCAATGAACACACCACGAACCGAGACCCCAGTTTCAGAAATAGATACTTCTGCAACCTCATAATTCCAGTCAAAAAGGAAAACATAATTAGCTTCTGTGATCATATAGTTTGCTTTCACATAAGAAGCCATTACAGGCTTACCTGCATCACGACCAACCTCAACCTGATATACTTGATGCTCTGGTGTATGCTGAACATCCAGAAGCCTCTTAATGCCAGTTAACACTTTCCATTTGACCATAAGTTCTTCTGTGAAGAAATCCGGTAATATCCCGACTATCTCTTTTTTGACTATGAGTTGTTCCGGTCTTGCTTCTTCTTTTATTTCAGGTTTTATCTCTGCTTCTTCTTTTTTGAAAAAAACCTCATTAACTGCTTTCTTTGTTACGGCTTCTGTTTCTGCGGTATAATTTCTTTCCCCCATTTCGATTTTGAACGTTTTGATATCACCCGCCGATACCTCTATCCCGTTCTGTATTTTTGCATTAACCCAAGTAGGATTCTTTGATATCTTTAAAAGATAGAATCCATATGGCCCCAATGCTTTTGAAAATCCATCGATTAGTTCTTGTGTAGTTTTCATTCAAATCGCCTTCTGCATCTTTTGCACGTTACTTTTTCTTTTATATCCGTATCACTTATTTTCACTTGCCACGATACACATCTTCTATATATATAATGTGTTTTTACCATTTAATATCCCTTCTAAAAAGAATTAATCACTTTGGAGTATATTTCCAAAGTGATACACTATATATTCTATCTCCGACCTGCAATTAATCACTTTGGAGTATATTTCCAAAGTGATACACTATATATTCTATCTCCGACCTGCAATTCCCCAGTCATCAAAGGAGATTTTTCACTTGTCGGTTCTGTGTTATTCCACAACGACACTTTACCAGCAGGTGTATGACCTGCATCTTTCAACTGTATTTTTCCAGTATAAGCTGGATATCTCTTTTCATTAATCATTTTTTTACCTCGTTTAACATTTTTCCAAAACTATACCCATAAGCCATAGTACCTATAATAAGTACCATGAACACAATGAATTCGCCCGCGGTCATCTTTACGGACAAATTGCCCAAAAGCCATGCAGATAATGCCATAATTATAGCACCAATTACCATTATTTGTGTAGCTTTCATATTGATTTTCCTTTTCCTAGCCATGCGCGATACGCATGAAGCCACTGTGTTCTATCTTCTAGTTTCAATGCATCCCAATTTGTTGAATTCTTGGGGTCTTTCATATTTCCTCTTTCTTTTTTCCTTTTCTTGATTCGATCTGACCAAACAGTCGATCAAGAATTTCATCGTAGGTCTCTCTTGGGTACTTCCGATATGATTCAAGTTTTGTCTTCGTTTCTATTTTCAGAGCTATGCTTGAATGTGTTTTTATTTTTTCTTTTATTTCTTCTGTCATATTTACCTCTTAGTTCTTATCTAACGATAAGTTGAATTTTTGAAAGCCGAATTGTTTTTGTGAATTTATTATCACGTGCAATCAGCCGCTTGTATGTATGTACTTTCTTATTGCATGACCCGCATCTTCCTGTACTATTCACCAGGGCATTGCAGCAATTCGACCTCATTATGATACCTCATAGTATTTACTCATTGCGATTTTACAGCATTCTACTTTTGAAGGGCATTCATCACATATATTCAATTCAAAAGCATCACAAGATTTTATTATGTCTGTAATTATTTCTTTGATCATATTATTCACCAAGGTTTATTGCCTTCATTTTTTTTGATCCATTTCTTACCTTCTGGACTATTCCTCCATCCTAAAGTATCCTGAAAATCAACAGCATGAAGAGCCGTCAGATGTGTGATTTCAGTCGTTGTCAAAAAATGATGGATCATGGAAACACCTCGACATACCAACCAGTACCATGCTTAAAACACTCACAAAACTCATACACTGTCCAATTAGAAACATCACAATCTGGAACAGTATGTGGGTATGCCCTAGCCATAACTTTTAAAGGTCTATGGATTATCAATATATCAGAAAAATCGTAACTCATTTTAATCCCTCTGATTTACCCAGATGTTCATTAATTCTAAGTATGCTTGTTCTTGTTCCTTATTCATTCTAGTATTTATAGCTTCATCAATACTCATTTTTTTGTGTATTATTATTTGTGCCATATTTGTTTCACCTTTGTTATTATTATGTCAAGTTTTGAAGCTTTTGCCTCTCAACTTCAAACACTTGACAATCTATATAATGTCTTATAAGTATATATAGTTATCTATAACCAACACTATTTAATATAGTATCGTTTACGATCTTTAAGTTCTTGTTTTTTTATTCATATCTTCTCCGAGATTAGACGAATACTCCCATACGGTATAAACAAATTTCCCTCTGGAGCGTATGAGAATATACCATGATCAGTATATTGTATCTCACAATCACTATATTCTACTCTCCCACCATCACAAAAATGAATGATACCTGATGATAGTTTCATATTTAATCACATCTCATTATATAACCCGTGTTTAATATTAGCTTGTATCCTGGATATATTTGTAGCATGTTCTTTTATAGATGCTATTATTGTTCTTTGTCTATCCTGTTCGATTCCAAAAGTTATTTGCTTATTCATATTTATATCACCTTTGCACCGCTATATACCCAAGCATTGCCGGATACCTGTGCATTGCCGGATACCCGCACATCATCGAATACCCGCGCATTACCAGATACCCGTGCACCGCTATATACCCAAGCATTGCCG